>ERZ857840.2166-NODE-2166-length-19702-cov-8.875452_pt1 | contig 19702 bp, 20 predicted proteins | sample MGYA00519760_ERZ857840 | MGnify/ENA primary metagenome ERZ857840 (study PRJEB31778, sample SAMEA3449371) | human gut metagenome | biome: human gut; feature: human-associated habitat; material: faeces | place: United Kingdom | collected 2010/2012 ... | reverse complement strand
AGGCGCTTCGTCGGAGAAGGTGTAGCACTTCAAAAGCTCTTCCTCCGCCGCGGCGGCGTCCGCTTCGGTTCTGGCGTGGATGGTGGCAAGCGTGTCGCCCGTATGGAGATACGCCCCGTCCTTCGCCGCGAGCACGACGCCGACGGAAAGGTCGATCACGTCCTCCTTCGTAGCGCGGCCGCCGCCGAGATGCATGGAGACAAGGCCGATGTCCTTCGCTTCCATCGCGGCGATGTAGCCGTCGCACGGGGCCTTGACCGTATGCACGACCGGGGCCTGCGGCAGCAGGGACGTATCGTATACGGCGGCGGGGTCGCCGCCCTGCGCGCGGACCATGGCCGCGAGCTTATCGAGCGCCGCGCCGCTCTCGATGGACTTTTCCAGCCGCGCGCGGGCTTCCTCTTCCGTTTCGGCGAGACCGCTGCGGACGAGGATGTTCGTGCCGAGCACGAGGCACAGCTCGCGCAGATCCGGCACATCCGCGCCGCGCAGGACGGAGATCGCTTCCTTGACCTCCAGCGCGTTGCCGACGGCGAAGCCGAGCGGCTGATCCATATCGGTCACGACGGCGGCCATGTTGCGCCCGGCGTGCTTGCCGACGCTCACCATCTGCCGCGCGAGCTCAAAGGCGGATTCCTCCGTTTCCATGAACGCGCCGGAGCCGGTCTTCACGTCCAGCACGATGGTGCGCGCGCCGGAGGCGAGCTTCTTGGCCATGATGCTCGAAACGATCAGCGGGATGGAGTCCACCGTCGCGGTCACGTCGCGCAGCGCGTACATTTTCTTATCCGCCGGGGCGAGATTCGCCGTCTGCCCGGCAATCACAAAACCGACGTTCTCGGCGTTTTCGAGGAATTCTTCGGGCGTCATGGCGGTGGAAAAGCCGGGGAAGGATTCGAGCTTGTCGATCGTGCCGCCGGTGTGCCCGAGACCGCGGCCGGACATTTTCGCCATTTTGCCGCCGCACGCCGCCACCATCGGGCACAGGACGAGCGAGGTCTTGTCGCCGACGCCGCCGGTCGAATGCTTGTCGGCGGTGTGCTCGCCGAGCGGCGAGAGATCGACCACGTCGCCGGAGTGCTCCATTTCTATGGTGAGCTGCGCCGTTTCCTCCGGCGTCATGCCGCGGAAATAGATCGCCATCATCAGCGCGGACATCTGGTAATCCGGGATATCCCCCGCCGTGTAGCCGTGGACGATAAAATGCAGTTCCTCCTGCGTGAGAGTCTGACCCTGTTTTTTCTTTTCAATGAGATCGGTCATATGCATGATGCAACACCTCTTTGGAAGGATTTTACCATATTCTGTGCGCGGAAACAAGGCTTTCCCCGGCAGGAGAAAAATGACGGAACAGGAAATTTTTCTGTTGACAATTCTGAGCGTAAATGCTATTATAGGCAAGCTGACAGCATGCGCGAGTGGTGGAATTGGTAGACTCGCTAGATTCAGGTTCTAGTGTCCACTCCGGACGTGGGGGTTCAAGTCCCCCCTCGCGCACCAAAACCCCGAAGCCTCAACGGTTTCGGGGTTTTTATTATGCCTTTTTCGGTGCGATTTGCTCTAGATTTTGTCTACCCTACAGTATCTAGATTTTTTAGGGAGGAAAAATCTATTATGGGGCATCGCACAAGTATTAAAAATCCGAGGCTTACGAAGCGTCTTCCGTTGGAAGAAGCCGAGACCGTTTTCCTCAATCATTGCCGGATCAAAAACCTCAGCCCGCGGACAATTCAGTATTATCAGGAAGACCTTGAATACTTCTTCGCCCATCTGGAGGGCATCCGGTATGCAGACGAGATTACCCGCGAAGTATTTGAAGATTTCCTCATCAAGCAAGTTGACGCCGGGAAGAAGACTACCTCTCTCAATACCCGTATCCGCGGTCTGCGGGTCTTCTTCAAGTTCTGCGCAGACCGGGAGTATATGGAGCTTTTCCCCGTCAAGTTGATGAAGGAAGACGATACGGTCAAAGAGCCGTATACCGACGCCGAGATCGCGAGACTTCTTCAAAAGCCGAAAACCAATAGGTGGGTGGAATGGAGAAATTGGGCGCTGGTCAACTACTTTGTCGCTACGGGAAACCGCGCCAGCACCGTTGTCAATCTGCGCGTCAAAGATATTGATTTTGAGAAGATGACGATCTTCCTTGCGAAAGTGAAAAACCGGAGGCAACAGTTTGTCCCCCTCTCCGAATCGCTGAAGGATGTTCTGCTCGAATATCTCCAAACGTGGGAGGCAATGCCGGACGATTTCCTCTTCGCCTCTTTCAGCGGGAAGCAACTCTCCGTCCATTCTCTTCGGTGCGTTATCAAGGATTACAACGCCGAGCGGGGCGTTTCAAAAAGTTCTATCCATCTGTTCCGGCACTACTTTGCCAAAGCCTTTGTCCTCAACGGTGGCGGGATGGTTCAACTTCAAGCTTTGATGGGACATTCTACGATGGAAATGTCCCGCCACTATGTCAATCTATATGGTCAGGATCTCCACCTGAATTATGAGATGTATAACCCGCTTGATACATTCAGCAAGCGAGCCGGAAGCAACTCTCACACCGCTTTTAATTAAACAGGAAGCAACTTTCAAGCAAAACGGAAGCAACTTTACGCTTCTATTGGGCAACTCTTTTTGAAGATAAAAAAATTGAGCAGGTTCGGTTGAACCTGCTCTTTTGCTACTTGTGAGATTGTATCAAAAATCACTCTTCGATTTTAACAATATCCAGCGCCGATAATACGAGAAAATTGATCAGTTCGTTTCGGGATCGATTTGTTTCGGCAGACAGTTTATCCAGCCGTTCTATTGTCTCATCCTTCATCCGGACAGAGACGATTTTATATCCGTCCTCTCCCCTTTTATTGTTCTTCTTCGTTATCGTTATATCTTTTGCCATATAATCACCTCTATAAGGCAAATAATACATTGACTTTTGTAGTTTTAGTATATTATAATAGTGTAGTAGTTTTTTAACTACAAATTATAGTTAAGGAGAGATATTATGAAGCGTGTCCTTTCGTTTATTCTTGCGCTAACGATGACCCTGACCCTTTGTGCCTGTGGCTCTGGTTCCGGAAAACTATCCCCTTATCTGATTGACTTTCAATTTGGTGCCGGTGAAGAGGCAACGGAGAAAACGATTCTTGATCTCGAAAAAAACGATACATTCACCGTCAATGGTATAGAGTTTTCAAGCGTCTCCGCCGATTATTCCGACGGGTATATGTTTGGGATACGGTATTCAGCCGGTGATGCAATTATTCTCTCAACTAGCGGGTCTAACCCTAATCTTGTTGGCGATGCGTCCACAGCGGAACCAATAGTTTCGGATTTAATTGAAAAATACAATCAGGCATACGCGATTTTAGTAAAGAGTTTCGGCCAGCCTGATAAAGGGAATAGCTCTGAACAACTTCTGACCCAAGAGGATTATAAAATGAATTATGCATCCAAAGATGTTTCCGCTCAGTGGCATTATGACGGTCATACTATTATCCTGAAAGCGAATGCAACCGTAGCCACAGAATCTGTTAGTGGCTATGAATACATATCGTATGTTCGCTATCTCGCACCCACCTTATTTTTATATATAACTAGTAACATGCTATAACTCTTGATTATTCATTCGCATAAAAGGCTTTGAAATACCGGATTGTATTTTGAAAACAACTTATATTCACTTGTAATTTAAAAGAAAGGATACCCTAAAAACATTAGACGTTTTATTTAGTGGAGAGAATGGGTGAAACAAAATGAAAAAAGAGACTATATTTAATCTGGTTGGAATTATCCTTGGTATCGCAATAATCATTGCCGGAATATTCATTATAAAAAACCCGGCAGAGACTTGGTCAACCTCCTCCGTAGACTCTTATCGATTTGGCGCAGATTTTTATACGGAACAATACGCCGCGACAAGGGCAGCCGCACAAAACGCCGCGACTACCGCAAGGAATATTGACAGTCTTGGTGAAAAGCTCGCGCAGTATGCCGGTCTTGCCTTCATCTTTTCCGGCGCTCTGGTTTGCCTTACCTATGGGAAGAACTATGTATGCTGTAGTGCTTCCCCCGTTGAACCAGCAGAGGCAGTTGAAACGAAGCCGACGGAGGAAACTGCGGAGGAAAACAACACACCCCAGCCGTTGGAGGTAAAAGAAACAGAATGAAAAAGATTATAATAATACTAACGGCAACAATAACGCTGTTTACTCTCTGTTCCTGCAACAAAGATACAAGAACGCCTTTACAGAAAGCACAGGATGATCTTGCCGAGGCACAGGCGCAGACCCAAAATATACAGCAAGCCTATAATGAGCGAACTCAGGAAACACAAGACTTACAAGATGCTTACGACGACTACATCAATGCGCAGAACCGATTGGGCAACTGATACCACCCTATTAAGCAAAAAAGGGACGCACTACGCGTCCCTTTTCTATATCATCAGCCTTTTCGGGAAAAATACATTTTTCCTTACTTTTCATTTTTCGCATTAAAAAATCCAAAAACGTCCTCAAAATCGTAAACCCTCTGCGAGGCACGGAGGCGACTTCCGCGCACGGACGGGTCAAAACAATTTCTCTTTTCCAAGAGGAGCGAGAATTTTTTCAATCTCCTTCTCAATTCTCCCCAGTATCTACTTATCGCGCTCCCCTTCATTCCGGTATTGCTCACGAAAACCGCGAAGGATCGCATAGGGGTCTTTTTCGGTTAAATATAGAAAGCGCGTATACTCCGGCGTATTATCGTTGTATTTCATTAAGCAATTCCTCCGCCGTTATTTCTCCCGCTTTTGGATTAACATCCCATTCACACCAATTATCTTCGTGCGGGATCTATGTATTGAGAAGGCACGGAGATAAGTTCTTCCGAATATAGCGCCCTTCCATCTCTCCAAGGGCGTCCTCTGATCCGCTCGTCTCGCGCTCAAGAACAACGAAGCGAAGTTTATGCCCCATTTTTTCAAGGTCGTGAAGGACACCGTATTTATGTTCTTTCCCTGCCGGTGCCATTATTCCGGCTCTGTGCTGGCTCATTCTCTTCAATATATTCTGCGCTTTGCCGACGTAAATTATCTTTCGATTATCCAGCACGATAGCGTATATTCCAGAAGCAAGGAAGGGCTATGCCCATTCCTGCTTCACCCATTTGTTATAGATATTTTCCGCAAGAGTTTTCTTTCTCATTAAAATTACTCCTTTATCAAAAATGTGATGGCGGGTGTTATTTGCGCAAGCAAATAATACTCGCCTATTATATTTATTATATTAACTTATATTATTATACCTGACACTTTGCGGACAAACTGTCAGGACAGGTTGGCACCTGACACATTGTCATCCCCGTAAATCCTGTCAAAGTTCACTATAATCGCTTTGTAGGGAACACAGGTTATCCACCCCTTTTTCTACAAAAACTCTTTTGCGCGAAAATAGGATCGCTCACTAATACAGCACCGATTACAGATGCTCCCCTCGGACACATAAAATCCTTCCGCGTTCCCGGACAGAAACATCATAACCTTATAGGCGGTGAAGTTTTGCCCACAGCCTTCTGCAATCTTCTGCTCCAACAGATGAGTTCGCACAGCGTTTCCCATATTTTTCCTTCCCTCTCCTGGATATACATCTTTCATATCTCTATTCTTTTTCCCCGCGTGTATGAGAGCGGGCGCGTATTCATATGCCATTTGTCATTTGACCTCCGTTTTTAATTCTATGATATTTCGGTAAACGCCTTTTTAAAGGCGTCGCTTTCTTCAAAGACCCAGCACAGAAGCGTTGGGTCTTTCAGGTTCTGTTGTATACGCTTGATCCGGAAACCGTGGTTCACGAGTTCCTATGCGATCCATTTGGTATAAATGATTTTCTCCATCACTCTATCTTTTCCTCTCTTTTATGTATTTGGGCGTGTTCCGCCTTTGTCAGCCACACAAGGTTTTCGCTGGTATTGTCGTTGATCCCGTGCTTGAAGTTTTTATGATGAACCACAAGGTCATCTTTCACGCGTCCCTCTTTGTCGCGGGGCTTTTCCAAGAAGAGTTCTCCAACTAATTCGTGTATAAGATAGTATTTTTGTTTTCCGCCCGTGGGTTTAATACTGACGCGATAGTATCCGCCCTCATAATTCAACTACGGTTTTAACTCGCGCAGTTTTGCTTCACAGGTAGAAAATACCCGTCCATAGTTGCTGACCGCAAACTTCCTGTTAAGGGGGAGAACCTTGAATGTCTCTCCTTCAATGGGCGGAATTAGACGAATGAACGCTTCCGCGCCAAACACAAGCGCATATAATTCCCACGCGCCTATTTTTCTGCGCGTTCCGTCCACCGCGGTTAAGTTGTAGGATGGCGCTTTTTTCAGCGTGCGTCCTGTGTCGGCGTTGATGACTGTTCCGTCATCGTCTATGTAATAGCACGGCTTGAAGCCATTATTTATCTGCTACATCTAAAATCACTCCTTCTGGTTTACTATCATTTATTACTGAAAAAGGCACAGAATGAATTAAACCAGTTTGTCCAAAGTTTTGCCGTGGATATACGCGCTTTTGCCTATGGCGAAAAAAGTGTGAATTGATCCATCCCTGAATACCGGGGGTGTATTTCGTGATTTTTGCCCCATATATCACTTTTTCAGTAATTAGGTGCTCAAAAAAATCTCATAAAGGCGATCGCGTTCTGCGAGACGGTAGCGACGACGGCAAAAAAACAGAGGGGAAAAACATCTCCTCTGCTTCAAAAATGTTATTCATTTTTCTTCCCTTTCCTTTTGGATCGCAGTTTTTAAGCCACAGCGTCCGGCTCGAATATTTCTTCTTCACAGTTTTCTTTTATCTCAAACGAGCTTACTTCCGTATATCTTTCAAGAAACCATTTCTTAATGTGGTTATAACTTGTTCCGGGGGCGTGGGCTTTCGCAACATCTTTCATCTGCTCAAAAGTCAATAGGATCTTTTCACGGGTTTCTTCGGGTTCGTGCTTGCGGATATAGTTTTCCATATACACATAGGTAAGACCTTTATGGCGGTCAATAGGGTGATCCGGCTTCCGGATCTCTCTGCGAACAGGAGTGAAGCCGGGATAATCCTTGCGAGCCGTTTGGAGTTTATCGTATTCTTCCGTGCCAAAATACAGGCTTCTATTATAAAACGTCTTATCCATAATAATCTGGCGCTTTTTCGTATCAATTCTCATAAAGTTCTTCATAATCAGTATTTCTCCTTAATTTTTATTTAATTAAACCTGCGAGGCGTGTGCCATTGGCTCCGCCTTTTTTCTTGCGCGAGCGACAATGGCATCAATGGGCGAATACTCTTCATATGTAGGGAAGGTTTTGACGAACCACGAACGAATTGTTGCGTAGTGGGTGCGATGTTCCTCATCTTTCAGTTTTCCCGACATTTCATTAAATGCTTCTTTATTGGTGATTTTCTCATCGGTATCCGGTAGGTCATCAATGTATCGGCGCATAAAATCGAGGGTCAGTTTTGGAGAATTTTTTCTTTTGATTTTCCGGACTTCAACCTTAAACCCCGGATTTTCGTTTTTTGCCCGCCGAAGAAGTATATATTCTTCGCTATTAAAAACAGATGCCTTCTTTTTAAACCCGGCAGTAATAACAAGGGTCTTTCGCGCTTCATCAATTTTAATAGATGCTTTCATAGTTCACTCTTTCTGGTTTTTTACGAGCACCACTCTAATTTTGGGTTTGAGCGTTTTTCGCTCTCGTTCTTTACGATACAAGCATAACATTCGCATAGTGATCTGTCAGCCCGTTTGCCGTCAAACATATAGTGTATATTCTATAAGTTTAGATTATTTTTCGCAAAATTGCTCTAAAGATATTGTATATACACTATATCTTTGCTACAATACGGCTTGACAGGGGGATTATAGATGTCAGCATATGATAAAGAGCGTTTATTAAGAGTAAGAGACTATATCAAGACAAGCGACGAGGAAACCGGATTTACGATAAGTGCGCTACAAGAAGACTTGCGTCGCAATGGAATAAGCGCCAACAAAACCACTCTATACCGGGATTTCGATACCCTGCGCGAAAGATTTGGAATGGAAATAACAGGGAAAAAGGGTAGCAAGAAATGGTATTATTCAAATAGATACTTTTCTTATGATGAGTTGGTGCTAATTCGTGAGAGCATCAATAATGCCAATTTTCTTAGCGAAGACGAAGTGAAAACACTGATCCATAAGATTTCAACTTTGGGAAGTGCCGAACAAGCCGAAAGACTTATAAACGTAAACGCAGATATAAGGACTTCCCCGCGCCATAGAACAGAGGGCGAGATTTTAGCAAAAATCGAGAAGATAACTGATGCGATTAAACATAACCTTAAAATATCCTGTGAATACCCCGAGGCCGTTGGAATAAATCTCCTTACACACGAGCCCAATTTCGATTTTAAAAAACTGATAATTTCTCCTTATGAATTACTTTTACAAAACGGCGTGTATTCTCTTGTTGCTGTAAAAGATAATCATCTTTTTGACTGCGACATAAGCCTTACTAAAAGCATTAGAATATTATACGACCAGCGACGTGATGGTTGGGCAGAGTATGTTCGCTATATGAAAAATAATAGGCAAGCGAAAGCGGATCACCCAGAGGAATACTACACATTACACATTAGTGTAAAGGAAAAAGATATTGATAAAGCACAAAGAATAATGCCCCAGGACGCGTCATACTACCGCAACATAAAAGGGACTATTGATATCTATACCAAAACTCGATTTGCTGATAAAGCCTTTCAACTCTTTGCCGGTTTATTGTCGCTTGATGATGCGAAAATCCTTGGCGATAATAAAGCGATTGATGCGTATAAAGAGTATATAAAGCGCTTAAATAACCTGTTGCCAAAAGAATAACCGTTAAAGCACACAGGCGTTCTCTCCATCCTGGCTGTTGCTTTAAAGCCGGTAAGAGGATGCTATATAGTTGCTTTCTTGTTTCTATAAAGTTGCTTCAAACTTGCTTGTTTTTAAAGAAAAACTCCTTCCCTTCTTCAAAATCTGATGCTATAATAAGTATGTAGATAACAAAAATACCGCAATCTAATGCGGTATTGGGAAAATCTAATCGGGGTTGCCAAAATCGACAGCAACGGAGCGGGAAGCAGAACCCATAGCGGAGGTCGAAGACCTCTGCGGATTCAGGTTCTAGTGTCCACTCCGGACGTGGGGGTTCAAGTCCCCCCTCGCGCACCAAAAAGGAAATGACCGCCTACGGGCGGTCATTTTTCTTTTTGATCCCCGGGACTTGAACGGGAGCGGGAGTGAATGGAGCGCCGGGGGCGCTCCAGAGCCGCGACCCGCCGCCGCGCACGGCGGGCAAGTCCCCCCTCGCGCACCAGTAAAAACAGTCGTCCTTCATGGGACGGCTGTTTTTTACTATCCGGGGGACTTGAACCCGAGGCGGCCTGCGCCGCAGCGCAGGGCAAGTCCCCCCTCGCGCACCAGTAAAAACAGTCGTCCCTTCATGGGACGGCTGTTTTTTTGCTGTTGCGTTTCTCTCCGCGGCATGTTATACTTTTGGTGTGTATGCCAGAGCGGATAGAAATATATTATCTCAAGGAGGGTATGAGGATGAAGAAGAAATTCTGGATCGGGATCCTTACCGCCGTGCTGCTGCTGAATCTTCTGCCGGGGATGACGCCGTCGGCGGCGGCGGACGATACGTCATCGACGGTGATTAGTACCTGGTGCTACGGATGCGGAGCGTTTAAAAATTTCCAGGTCATAGGGTTCATTCCCACCCCTATCAGCAGTACGCCTGACCCAGTGCTCCATTGGGCAACTATTAAATGTCTAACTTGCGGGAATGGACAGCAGTGCTCGGGCGGTTCTACTGATAATGGTGGTATATTTAAACATACTGGCGGAACCGAAACGCCCACCTGCACCACAGGCAAAACCTGCGAGAAATGCGGCGGCGAATACGGCATTCTCGGCCACATCTGGGGCGATTGGCAGTCCAACGGCGACAACACCCACACCCGCACCTGCCAGCGCGATGGCTGCGGCGCGGTTGAAACGGGAAACTGCAACAGCAGCACTGCGCACTGCGGCACATACGGCACTTGCGCCGTTTGCGGCGGAACGTACTTCCATGCCGATCATACTTTTCCTGCGCGCTGGGACTGGCGCTCTGACACGGACGTAGGAAGAGACGCCGAATACCACTGGGTTCGCTGCCTCTACTGCACCGAAGGGAAAACCGCGAAGAGCACGCATTGGTTCTCGGAGGGCAATATGTACCTTGCGTCTCCGGCCACCTGCGTCTCTAAGCCTGTGTACTACAAGAACTGCGGCACCTGCTACTACAAGGGAACGGAGACGTATGTATACGAGTGGGGCAATTTTGACCCCAACAACCACACCGGCAACGAAGAGATCCGCGGCGCGGTGGAAGCGACCTGCACGACAGCGGGCTATACCGGCGATACATACTGCAAGGACTGCGATGCCCTGCTGACCTCCGGCACGGTGATCCCCGCCACGGGGCATTCCGGCGGCACGGAGGTGCGCGGCAAGAAGGACGCGACTTGCACGGCGGCGGGCTATACCGGCGATACGTACTGCAAAGGCTGCGATGCTCTGCTGAGTTCCGGCACGGCGATCCCCGCCGCGGGGGAACATACCGGCGGCACGCCGACCTGCCTCCGGCGGGCAAAGTGCGAGGTCTGCGGCGAGAGATACGGCGATATCGACCGCTCGAACCATGCAGACGGCTGCGTGCCGGAATGGACCGTCACCGAGACGGAGCACACGCAGAAATATTCCCGCTGCGGCAAGCTCCTCACGGAAACCGGCACGCATACCTTTGGAGACTGGACCGTCACGCAGGAGCCGGCGGAAAGCGCGGAAGGCGAGCAGGAGCGCGTCTGCACGGTCTGCGGCTGCACCGAGACGGAAGCGATCCCCGTTGCGGAGGCTAAGGCAACCCCCTCCCCTGCCCCCGCCGCCACGCCCGAGCCCACCGCGGAACCCGCTGCCGAGCCAACCGAACCGGCTTCGACGGGCAGCGTGTGGCGGATACTCCTCCCGGTCGGTCTGGCCGGTGTGGCTGTCGGTATCGGCGCCGGTATCGCCTTCCGGCGGAGAAAGAAAAAGTAACACTTTCCCATTCATACGAAAAGCCGATGGCTCGTTTGAGTCATCGGCTTTTTTCGCTTCTTGTACTTTGGGCGGAGCAGAGCCCCGCCCCTACGGGCACAATTCAGATATTCTTGTAGGGGTGGGGCTCTGCCCCGCCCGCCTAAAAGGGAAACCCCTCCGTCTTTTGCCTGCGGCAAAATCCACTGCCCCTGTCAGGGGAGGCAAGCAAGTTATCGGAAACCCCTAACAGGGGCAGACTCTCCGCTGCGGAGAGGGTATTATTCCCGATGGGCGTCAAACCAGCCGGTGATCTCGTTCAGACGGCGGAGCCGGTGCTTCGGCTTGCCGCTGCGGGAAAGCTCGTGGTTCTCGCCGCGGAAGAGAACAAGGCGGCTCTCCACGCCGTGCGCCGCGAGCGCGGAGTACATCTGATACCCCTGATCGACGGGGCAGCGGTAATCCTCCAGCGAGTGGATGAAGAGCGTGGGCGTTTTGACTTTATCGGCGTATTTCATCGGGCTGTGCTGCCAGAATTTCTCCGCGTCCGGCCAGAGGGACGCGCCGCACTGATCCTCGGAGAAGTCGGGGCCGATATCGGATACGCCGTAAAAGCTCGTCCAGTTTGATATGGAGCGCTGGCTGGCGCAGGCGCGGAAGCGGTCGGTGTGGCCGATGATCCAGTTGGTCATAAATCCGCCGTAGGAGCCGCCGGTCTCGAAGAGGTTATCGCGGTCCATCTCCGGGTAAGCGGCGAGCGCCGCGTCGCAGAAGGCCATGAGATCGTCGAAATCCACCGTGCCGTATTTGCCGCGGATGTCCATAAACGCGCCGCGCCCGTCGCTGCCCGTGGGGTTGCAGAAAATGACGAAGTAGCCCCTGCCCGCCCAGTACTGCATTTCATGGTAAAACACCGGGCCGTACACGGTTTTCGGGCCGCCGTGGACATCGAGAATGACGGGGTATTTTTCCCCCGGCTCAAAGTTCATCGGCTTCAAAACAAAGCCGTGCACCTCGTGGTCTTCCGCCGTGAAGGTGAGCGTTTCCGGCCGGGCGACATATTTCCCGCGCAGCGCGGCGTCGTTTAAGTGCGTGACGCGCGCTCCGGTCTCGTCGTAAAGCTCCTGCGCGCGCATATCCCAGAGCGCGCAGAGAAGCATTTTCCCGCCGCAGCGGTCGAAGCAGTCAACGGAGCCGCCGCGCTCCGTGACCGGGGAGACGACGCCGTTTTCGAACTTATAAAGGCCGGCGCTGTCGAAGCGCGTGGAGATAAAATACAGCACGTCGCCGTCCATCTTCATCGTGCGTCCGCCGCCGTGGCGGATATCGCTGCCGACGGACGAGCCGATAGACTCGCCGTAGACGGCGCAGGGCGAAACGGCAAGCGTTTCGTAGTCGAGCGTATAGAAATCAACATCGGTGTTCATGCCGTACTTTCCGTCTGCGGCAAGCAGAAGCAGGAAGGATCTCCCGAGAGCGTATGCAGCGATATTGAAATCGGGGCGGCTTTTGGCAACGGCTTCCTCCCGGCGGGAGGCGAGCTCCATGCGGTACAGGTCCGCGCCGCCGAAGTACGCCGGGCGGGGGACGGAGACATCGAGCAGGCTGTAGTAAACGGTTTTCTTATCCTCCGTGAGCTGCACGTCGGATACGGAGAGGCCGGCCGCGGTCAGGCGGGTGAGGGACTTCTTTTTCGCGTCGTAGTAGAAAAGGCTCTCGTACGCGCCGCGCGTGTACGTCCCGCCGTTCCACCACCACGGAAGCTGCGTGACGACCTCGTAATCCTCGTTTTCCTTCCTCTCGGCAAGGTACGCCTTGGCGAGCTTTTTGTCGCCCGTATACAGATTTTCAAAGCCGGGGAACGTTGAGCCGGTGACGAGAAGATCGCCGCCCGGCAGCGGGAACACCTGCGAAACGGGGATGGGAAAGGTGTAGGCAAGCTCGGCCTCGCCGCCGTCGAGCGCGATCTTATAATACCGGCTCAAAAGCGACGGCTCTTTTTCGCCCTCGCGGTCGGCGGCGAAGAGGACGGTGTTTTCGTCCAGATAACAGAAAGAAGATTCTTTCCCGCCGCCGGTCAGCGCTCGGACCGCGCCGTCCTTCAGAAGATACAGGCGCGATTCGTAGCAGTTCTTTTTCTTTTCCGCCCGGCTCACAGTGAAGCAGGCGCTTGTCCCTGCGGGGGAGAATGTGACGTTCGCGAGCGAGCGGACGGCGCAGAAATCGTCAACGGCGATGGGTTTGAGACGCATATAAACTCCTTTCGTGCGCGGAGGGCCCCCGCGCGGCAGTAAATTACGGTTGACCGAAGCATACCACGTTCCTGCCGCTCCTGCAATAAGCCGGTGGTTGACAGTGAGGAAAACCGGAACGCAATACGCGGCTATTGCAACTTTCCGGAGAAAAGAATATAATAAATCCGTCAAATTTTTCCGTACGAGGAGATCGATGACGATGAAAAAGTGTCTTGCCCTGCTTCTTGCACTAACCCTTTTTGCGCTGTGCGGCTGCGGAGCCGCCGCGCCGGAGCCTGCTCCTGCGCCGACCGCCGAGCCCACCTCCACACCGGCCCCCACACCCACGCCGACCCCGGAGCCCACCGCAACGCCGGAGCCGAAGCCTACGCCGAACGCCGCCGACCTGGACGGATTCGGCTATGTGGAGCGGCCGGAAGAATACCTTCCCGAATACGAGGTGCAGTATGTAAAATCCTCCGGCGGGTACGCGATCTTTCTCTCCAGTGACGTGAACCGGACGCAGCACTTCGATCAGGTGCTGGACGCCACGGAGGTGCGCGTCATTGCCCGGCAGGGGAAATCGGCGCTGATCATTGTAAATGACGGGCGCGTCGGCTGGGCCACCGCCTCCATGCTTGAGGACGCGCCGACGGCGCTTTACTGCCCCGGCCATAAGGATCTCGCGGACTTTCCGGATGTGGAAAGTCCTCCGCACGGCTGGCTGCCCGCCTATGAGACGTACTATGTCAAATCCACCGCCGGCGCCGGGATCTATATCACGAACGATCTGGCGCGGGAGGAGGTCTCGCGGCTGCTGAAGGACGGCACGGAAGTGACCGCGCTGGCGCGGGAGGGGACGTATATGATCCTCATCAAGGGCGACGGCTTCGCCGGTTGGGCGGATATCGATCTTTTGACTTCCGAGAAGCCCGCAGATTCGTAAGGACTTTGAATGCGAAAGAAATCCCCGCTTCGGTGCTTTTACCGGAGCGGGGATGTTCGTTACTCGTTATTCGCTTTTATCTTCCGCTTCCAGAAGCCCTCCGGAAGCTGGACGAGGATAACGGCGCAGAGCATGATGCCGCAGCCGAAAAGCTCGCGTCCGGACAGGAACTCGTGCAGCAGCACCGCCGCGCCCAGCACGCTGAATACCGACTCCATGCTCAAAAGCAGCGTCACGGCGACGGGGTTGCCGTCGCGCTGCGCGGCAAACTGGAGCGTATAGGCGATCGCGCTCGAGAAGATGCCGAGATACAAAATCGGGATGATGTTGTCACGAAGCTCGGCGAGCGTCGGCTCCTCCACGGCGAACATGCCGATGAGACAGACGACGGACGCCACGATGAACTGCGCGCAGTTGAGCTCCGTCGGCGAACAGAAGCGGACATAGTAATCCACCGCGAGAATGTACACCGCATAGATCCCCGCGCTCAAAAGGATCAGCGCGTCGCTCGGCGAGATCGTGAAGTCTTCCTTCACGCTGATGAAATAAAGCCCCGTGAGTCCCAGCAAGACGCTGACCCAGAGACTCGGCGCAACTCTCTTATGCAGGAACACCACGCTGAAGAGCGGCACGAGCAGGATATACAGCGTCGTCAGAAAGCCCGCCTTGCCCGCTTCAACGTCCGCAATGGCGTATTGCTGCACGATGGACGCTGCGATCACAAGCACACCGCACACGGTGCCGCCGATGGCGATCTTTTTCGGGTCGCTCTTCTTCCGCTCCTCCGGCTTTTTCCGCCGGTTGGACACAAAAAGAAGAACTCCCAGCGACAAAGCTGCGAGCACACTGCGATAGAAGTTGAAGGTGATGGCTCCGATATGTCCCGCGGCCATGCGCTGAAAGGCAAACGCGGTTCCCCAGACAAACGACGCCGCCAGAGCCGTCAGCGCCGTTTTCAAGCTCAATCCTTTTTTCATAATGTGTATATTATATGGGTTCTCCGTCGAATTGGCAAGGCGTTGGCCAAAAAAACTCTTGTACAAAAAAACCGATTGAAGCACAGGGAAATGTGTGCTACATTCTGAGGGAAACGAATAAAGAGAGGAATAGACGATGAAAGCAGAGGACATTCGGCGGCGGCTCGCGGAGCTCGCGCTCGACACGAACGAATACCGCATCAATGCCGGCGGCGCAATGGTGCTTCACGGTCTGCGCGAGGAGACGCACGATCTGGACATATGGTGCACGAAAAAGCTTGGCGACGCGCTCGCGCAGCGCTGCGATGTGCAGGTGCTCCCGGACGGCACGCGGCGGTTCGTCCCCGCGCCGGACGTGGAGATCTATGAAAACATGCTCCCGGGGGAGACGGTGTTTCTGAACGGCATCCCGGTCGCGCCGCTCGAGGACGTGCTCGCGCTCAAGCGGCAGCTCAACCGCGAAAAGGACCGGCGGGATATTGCCGTTCTGGAAGCTGCCATCGCCGCGCGCCGCGCGGCGGTAACGCTCGCGCCCATCGCGCCGGAGGATATCGCGGCGTGCACGGAGCTTTATAATTACTATATTGAAAACACCTGTATCACGCTTGAGGAGGAGCCGGTCACGCCGGAGGAGTTCGGCGCGCGTGCGGCGCGCATCACGAAGGACTATCCGTACATCGTCGCGCGCGACGGCGCGGGAAAACCCATCGGCTTCGCCTATCTCGATGTGTTCAACCCCCGCAGCGCCTACCGCTGCACCGCCGATCTTTCGATCTATGTAGACCGCGCCTGCCGCGGCAGCGGCGTCGGGCAGAAGCTCTATGCGGAGATCGAACGGCTGGGGCGCGAGCGCGGCATAGAAAATCTCATCTCCATCATCACGTCCGACAACGAAGGCTCGCTGCGCTTCCACCGCAAGAATGGCTTCACGGAGATCGGCGTGATGTCCGCTGTCGCCTTCAAATTCGGAAAATATCTGGACGTGAGCTTCTTCCAGAAGCATCTCGGCTGAACAGGGCAGCGGTATGGACGGAGAATTTGTAAATCTGACGCCGGAGAATAGCGGCTCCGAGCACCTTTGCTGCGTCATCCGCTTGAAAACGGCGCATCCGGGCGTGGAGGCAAAGCGCGCGCGGCTTGCCGCGCGGTTCGTCCATGTGGACACGCTCGAAAAGGCAAAATCCCTGCCCTGTGCGTTCAACAACCGGGCAGTGTTCTATGGCGGAAAGCTTGTAGCCGTCAATCAGATCGATGCCGCCGCGCTCGAAAAGCTCCGGCAGAAAGCGGCCAAAGAAAACCGTTCCTGAACGGCATACGAAAGGCCCGTTTTCGAAAGTGCAAACGGTGCGGAAAATACTTCATCATTCACCATTCTCCAGATCGACCGTTGCTGCTTCCGCAGATGCTGAGGCAGGAAATGCCATAATGGATGTGATACACATCACCATCCATAGCCCAAGACAAAATTTTTTCACCGGATAAGGAAATGTGCTTCTCCTCATATTCGTCCTCCTCTCCAGATACAAATCTGTCCCTGCCGTTAAGAGCAGGGACAGAACATGGTTTATTCAAGTTTTTCCGGGTTTGATACAATTACCTCATGATCGTACCACTTTCCCTTTGTACCGATCAGCGCAAGGTTAAACGGCTCGTCCAGAGCCGGAACCGGAACATCAAAACCGTTGACTTCTTCGCTTATTCCATCCTCATAAGTTACGGTGTCCACAGTAGGCAGCAAAAGTTCTGCACCATCTTTCTGGGCATCCTCTGCGGTGCCCGGGAAAAGATTGACAATACTCTGAGAGGTAAGCGAAATGTGAATGGTCATTTTGCCGTCCTGAACCGTCAGCTTTCCTTTACCATCGCATGTCTCGTTGACGCGGAACATGCTGCTATCTGTTTCAAAATCAGCAGAATAGATGCCATCTTCCAAAGTTGTTTGTTGTTCCTGCGAAACAGCTGGCGGGCTGGAGCCGTCCTGAGCAGATGGATCCGTCTGATCGCTGCATCCAACAGCGAAAACAGCGATCAAAGCAGCCATACACAGGAGTGCCGTTCTTTTTTTCATGCTCGATCTGTTCCTTTATTGATCGATTACAGCACCAGTATGTGCAACATATAGCTCATGAATGGCCGGAAGCCGACCGAGGCCCGCAATCTGAGTATCAACGCTCTCAAAAGCGCCGGATGCGTTGAACATGCTCTTCCAGGAATCAGCATCATCGCCTGCCATATCATTGTTTGCATGGTCACCTGCAACGACCATCAGAGGACGAAGGATGACTTTCTTATAACCAGCTTCTTTGATGCTTTCAATAACAGCATCGCAGGCGGTTGCTTCCGGTTCACCCTCAACGGTACCGATGAATACATTGTCGTATCCCAGAGCCTCCATCTGAGCCTGCATCTGGCTGTAAGATACCTTTGCTGTGTGGGAAGTACCGTGACCCATAAATACGAATGCAACGCCGTCTGCCTTTGCTTCATCCAGAGTCTGGTATCCGGCTGTCTTAACTGCTTCTGCGGTAACAGCCTCTGCAACAGCTTTTTTATCTTCATTGATGACAGTTGCATCGGTACCGACATCGCCCAGAAGAGGAGCGGCGATCTGAACCGATTCAAATTTATCCTGATAAGATTCTACGGTTTCTGCCAGCTCATCATACTCAGCACCATACATCAGATGGGTAGGCTGAATCACCAGATTCTTAACACCATTTTCTACCGCACGGTCAAGCGCCTGCTGGACGTTATCAATCTTTTCTCCGTCACGAGCCTGCACATGATTGATAATGATCTGGGCAGTAAAGGCTCTTCTGACCGACCAGTCCGGATAGGCTTCCTGCAAAGCGTCCTCAATGCTCTTGATGTCAGCAACACGGCTGTCATTAAAAGAGGTTCCGAAGCTGACTACGAGCAGTTCATTTTCGCCGATTTCATCACCGTTGCGGGGATCATCTTTAGAAGCATCGCCAGTATCCCGTCCAAAATAGTCTGGATCTGCAAATTCGCCGGAAACCAATTCCTTTTGGGCATCCGTCAGGGCATCCCAGGCAGCTTTTGCGGCCTCACATTGTTCATCCGTGTTTTCGTTTCGTTCTTGCACATAGATTGCGTCAATCATCTTGGACACCTCATCAGCAGCAGCTTGATCGTCAGAGACTGGATTGGCAGAAGACACCTCTCCTACGTTGTCCGATGTCTCGCTTTTCTGAGAACCGCAGCCGACAAGAGATGTTGCAATGCACATCGCAAGCAGGAGTGCTACAAACTTTTTCATGTTCTTCATTTTCTTTCCTCCATTGATTTATATCTTTTTGTGGTTTAAGCCACGAAAAAGCAAAAGCACCCCCCCAGTAAAACCGGGGGTTCTTCCTATGCGGGCAAAGTCCTCTGTTCCTCGCGTAACGCGTAAACGTGTAATACGGTCTGCCAGCTGCGCGGGGATTGTTACTTGCTGCCCGCTTTTCTTTGTAGAATAGTAGAATACTTTTCTTCGGTACCTCGGCGCAAACACTATGTGGTATTTGTAATTCCACTTCGCATGAGATAAATTGTTTATGTCATTCAGGCTCATTCTGAACTCCCTCCTTTTGCTTTTTAAGTGCATTTGCCAGACCGCACTTTTATTAAGCAAAAGGAGTTTTTTGTCTCCCTCATCGCCAAAGGCTCTTTTGAACCACGCGTCTAACGCGTGGTTTTCGGGTATACAAAAAGCAGCAGTCATACATGACTGCTGCTGCCGTTTTTTCGCAACAAAATAGCCCATTTCTCCATAACTCAAGAGCAAATAGACTTTAACAACCTGAGCAGGTCTCCTGACTAGCGTATCATAAGCCTTCCGCACAGCCTTCTCAGGATTAACTCCCAATGACCGACTTTCGTCATGTGCGGTGCCTCCGCGCATACAGTGGCGGTACCGTTCCGGATTCCAACCGGATTCCCTATTCTCCATCAACTCTATACAAAATCGATGGCACTCAGATATCATATTTACTAAACAAAAATATCATAGTAATGCATATTTGTCAAGCAACTAACAGACGATAAAAAATTATTATTAGTAAAGCTTTGATCAAAGAATATATCTATACGAACGATTCCTCTGGTGTAAATGATGTGATTTTGTGTCGCCAATAAGAATAAAAATGCAAAATCAATTTCAACATCGAACAGTTCAGTACTAGGGTACCATCTATCTGTACTTTGGACAAGGATCTTTGACGCTGTCTAACAATGCACGTCAAAAGAGCTATCTGACTTCATTTGAAATCAGATAGCTCTTTTCTCGTGAATAATGAAATTCCGTTGCCAAATCGTTGCCGCGAGGGGCATCAAGGCTTAAAAAGTCCAGTGTTTACGGGCTTTTCAGCCTTTCGGGGATTATTCCCACTCAATGGTCGCGGGGGGCTTGGGGCTGAGGTCGTAGAGGACGCGG
>ERZ857840.2136-NODE-2136-length-19900-cov-12.721340_pt1 | contig 19900 bp, 15 predicted proteins | sample MGYA00519760_ERZ857840 | MGnify/ENA primary metagenome ERZ857840 (study PRJEB31778, sample SAMEA3449371) | human gut metagenome | biome: human gut; feature: human-associated habitat; material: faeces | place: United Kingdom | collected 2010/2012 ... | reverse complement strand
CCTCGACGCCCGGCAGCATCAGTCAGGTGCGCGAGTGCACGATGCGCATCATGCGCTCGGCCAAGGACAGCGGCTATACGGCATTCGTTGTCGGCCACATCAACAAGGAGGGCAGCATCGCCGGCCCGAAGGTGCTCGAGCACATGGTCGACTGCGTGCTGTACTTCGAGGGCGATCAGAGTATGTCGTACCGCATTTTGCGCGCGGCAAAAAACAGATTCGGGTCAACCAACGAGATCGGCGTCTTCGAAATGGAAGATTCCGGGCTTCGAGAGGTAACAAACCCGTCGGAAATGTTACTGTCCGGACGTCCGACCAACACGCCGGGCACCTGCGTCGTCGGCGTCATGGAGGGGTCGCGCACGGTGCTGGCCGAGGTGCAGGCTCTAGTCACGCCGTCGGGCTACAGCGGCGCGCGCCGGAACGCCAACGGCATCGACTATAACCGCGCCATGCTGCTGCTGGCCGTGCTGGAAAAGCGTGCCGGTTTTTCGCTGTCGAGCTGCGATGCGTACATCAACGTCGTCGGCGGTCTGCGGCTGGACGAGCCGGCCACGGATCTGGCGGTCATTCTGGCAATCGCATCGAGCTATAAGGATCTGCCGGTCGGCAGCGATCTGGCCGCCGTCGGTGAGGTCGGCCTGTCCGGCGAGATCCGCTCCGTGAGCCATTTGAATCAGCGCCTGTCGGAGATCGCACGGCTGGGATTCCGGCGCTGCATCATCCCGGCGCACGTGCGCGATGATGTGCAGAAGCAAAACGGCCTGCAGACGATCCCGGTCAAAAACATCCGGGAAGCGCTCAAGGCTGTGTTCGGTGCGTAGATCTTTGAAAAAATGAGAAAATAGTGTGAAAAAACAGCCGAAAGACGCTTATCGCGCTTTTCGGCTGTTTTTTCCTCCTCTGAATTCGGCAAAATTTTTATTTTGCCGAATTATTTGTGGATTTCGTCAATAGACACTGCCCCATACTTCTGGTATGCTCTTATTAGAATTTGAGGTGTTGGCTATGGATTATTCAGATGCGCCGCAGGTGCTGCGCGACTTTTTGATTTATCACGAAACGATCTGCGGGCATTCCAAGGCGACGGTCGACCAGTATTATCTCGACCTGCGGATGTTTCTGCGATTTTTGAAGCTCGACCGCGGGCTCGCGCCGCGCACGGCGGAATTGGACGAGATCTCCATTGCGGATGTGGATCTTTCCTTCCTGCGTGCCGTAACGCTCACGGAGGTTTACAGTTTTCTGGCCTATCTGTCGCGCGACCGCGTCAGGCAGCCGAATGCGCACGAGCCGGAATACGGCTTGAGCGCCAGCTCGCGTGCGCGCAAGATCGCCGCGATCCGCAGCTTCTTCAAATACCTGACCGTGAAAGCGAAGCTGCTGGAGGAAAACCCGGTGCAGGATCTCGACTCCCCGAAGATACCAAAAACCCTCCCCCACTATCTCACACTGGAAGAAAGCAAGCGGCTGCTGTCCGTTGTGGATGGGAAAAACAAGGAGCGCGATTATTGCATTCTGTGTATTTTTCTCAACTGCGGTCTGCGTATCTCGGAGCTGGTCGGCTTGAACCTGCAGGACGACCACGGCGACAGCCTGCGCATCCTTGGCAAGGGCAGCAAAGAGCGTGTTGTCTACCTCAACAACGCCTGCCGCGAGGCGCTCGACCGCTATCTGGCTGTGCGCAGCGAAATCGCGCCGCCGCGCACGACGGCCATGTTTCTCTCCAACCGGCGCACGCGCATCAGCTGCGATTCCGTACAGGTCATGGTTAAGAAAAACCTGACCCGTGCGGGACTGGACGCCAGCCAGTATTCCACGCATAAACTGCGGCATACCGCCGCTACACTGATGCTGCAAAACGGCGTGGATGTGCGCACGCTGCAGGAGGTGCTCGGCCATGAGCACCTGAACACCACGCAGATCTACACCCACGTAGACAACGATCAGCTGCGCACGGCTGCAGCGGCAAATCCGCTGGGAGAATTCTCTCCTGACGAGAAAACGGCGAAAAAAATCTCCGATTCCTGAAAACAGGGATCGGAGATTTTGCTTGCTTATTTGGATTTGACCTTCGGCAGGTAATCGCGGACGCGATGATGCGGCTTATCGAAGCCGAACGCACGGATCGCCATCAGCAGCGTGCCGAGCGCGGCAGCGCCGTCCAAAACGGCGGCGAACCACAGCGTACAATAGCCGAGTTCTGCCATCACCAGCAGCAGGACCTTCACGACCACGCCGATCGCCAGATGCTCGCGGCAGATGCCCTCGACCCAGCCGGCCGTCTCGATCGCCTCCGGCAGCAGGTACGGATCCTGGCTTGTGAGCAGGATATCGGCGTCAAACCGCTCGTCGCTCTCCTCCGGGATCACGCAGGCGTCCAGATCTGCCGATGAGTGCTCCGGATGCGCCGTGCAGCGGCGGTCATAATACAGCAGCAGTTCCCCGTCGCTCAGGTTCTCCACCTGCTGCGACAGGATCTGTTCCTTTTCCGCCCCGCTGCGCTTGCAATAGAGGTGATCCGCCTTGAGCTCTTTTGCATTCTCTGCAACGGAGTCGTTGCTGGCATTGCTGAAGAGCGTGATCGTGTGCACGCCCAGCGCACGTAGCTCTTTGAGCGCGGGCTTCGTGTCCGACTGCACAACTTCCTGCAGCAGGATCTTGCCTGCATACTGCTCACCAACGGATACATAGACCACATAGCCGTCTGTCAGGTCTGCATCCGGGATGTCCACACCCTTGAGGATCATCAGCTCACGCGTGCCGACGCAAACGCGGGTCGATTCAATGTAAACCTCCACGCCGCTCTCGGGAATATCCACCGCGCGGGAGAGATACTGCGTGAGAATGGGGCCGCTGTAGGCAGCGCAGATCGCGCGCGCCGTGCGGCTGTTCGAGCAGGACTCCGCATTGGCCGCCAGTTGCAGCAGGGCCTCCGGCGTCAGCTGACTGGATTTCACGCTGATCACCTTCGGAAGCTGGCTGTCCCCTTTCCCTTCATCGACTGCAACCGCACGCACGGCGTTGAGCGCGCGCATGCTGCGGCAGCTGCGAAACAGCACGTCGCAGCGGTATGCACCGTTGACGGCACTGTACCACACCAGCGGCACAGAAATCAGCAGCGCACACGGGGTGGAAAGAAAGAGGACGATCATGGCGACATGAATTGCCCGGGAAACCGTTGCGACCTTGAGCACGATCTCCAGCACGGCCACCAGCACCGCAATGCACAGACCGGCCGGTGCAAGATAGCCGATCCACTTCGGGGCGGCGAATTCAGCCGGAGAATGGATCTCCCCGCCGACGGCGGCTTCCAGCGTTTTCTGCGCATGCACCGTAACGACCGCGATCAGTATCGACATGACCCGGTACACGAGCAGGAAAACGGCGGCATCCACCGGCTGCCCGACCGCCATCGTACCGATCACGCACACGATCACGATCACCGCGGGCCGGAACACCTGCCGGTCCAGAATGTAGGCGATCGCAGATGCAAGGTAGTCATACCCGGCGGCGAGCGCGGACAAAGCCAAAAGGATATACTGCACCACCGTGTTGTGCACCAGTGCGCCGATGACGCACAGGATCAGCGCCGCAGCAAGACGCACGATCAGCACAAGATCCAGTCCCGTTTCCGGAAACAGGCGCAGCGTTTTCCAATCATAATCCGGCCGGTCGGCAGCAAAACAGCTTGCAGACAGCCGCATCAGAAGTTCCTGAAAATTCATGGGAGTTCCCCCTGTTCTGACTGAGCCGTATACAGACAGCAGCTCAGGCTTTTCCGTCGCAGCCGAGCACATCGACGATCTTGTGCTTGACAAGCTGCTTGATGTTTTCCCGCGCGGGGCCGAGGTACTTTCTCGGGTCAAACTCTGCCGGGTGCTCGGCAAGATACTTGCGGATCGTGCCGGTCATGGCCAGACGCAGGTCAGAGTCAATATTGATCTTGCACACGGCCAGGCGCGCTGCCTGACGCAGCTGATCCTCCGGCACACCGATCGCACCGGGCATAGCGCCGCCGAACTCGTTGATCATCTGTACGTATTCCTGCGGCACGGACGACGAGCCGTGCAGCACGATCGGGAAACCAGGCAGCCGCTCGGAGACTTCCTCAAGAATATCGAAACGGAGCTGCGGCTTCGTGCCGGGCTTGAATTTGTAAGCGCCGTGGCTCGTGCCGATGGCGATCGCAAGCGAATCACAGCCGGTGCGTTCGACGAATTCCTGCACATCCTCCGGGCGCGTATAGGACGAATCCTCGGCCTTGACCTTGACATCGTCCTCAATGCCGGCCAGCGTGCCGAGCTCTGCCTCCACGACGGCGCCGTGTGCGTGCGCGTATTCCACGACCTGGCGCGTCAGCGCGACATTTTCCTCAAACGGCTTGGAAGAAGCGTCGATCATAACAGAAGAAAAGCCGTCATCGACACAGGCCTTGCACAGCTCAAACGAGTCCCCGTGGTCCAGATGGAGACAGATCGGCAGGCCGGTTTCGATCACGGCGGCTTCCACCAGCTTGACCAGGTACGTACGGTTGGCATACTTGCGCGCGCCGGAAGATACCTGCAGGATCACCGGCGCGTTGCACTCCTTGGCAGCCTCCGTGATGCCCTGAATGATCTCCATATTGTTCACGTTGAAGGCGCCAATGGCATAGCCGCCTGCATACGCTTTTGCAAACATTTCCTGAGAAGTTACAATCGACATTGACAAGTCAACTCACTTTCATATAATATATAGAATGTCAATATGATGCAAAACAAATCATCGGTTCAATTTATTTTACACATGTTTTTAGATAATATCAATAGTGGAATTCAATGTTTCAGTAAAATCTATCAATTCTTTGAATTTATGGAGGTACGTTATGTCCGGTGAATTAAAAGGCGCGTGTATCTTTGGGCAGTCCGGCGGGCCGACTGCAGTCATCAATGCCAGCGCCTACGGAGTGCTCAAGACTGCGTTGGAATCCGATGCCATTACCAACGTTTACGGTGCGGCCCATGGCATCCGCGGCGTTCTGGATGACCGCCTGTATGATATCGCTCAGGAGGATCCGGACGAGCTCCGCCTGCTGCTGCACACGCCGTCGTCGGAGCTGGGCTCTTGCCGCTACAAAATGGCAGACCCGGACGCGGACGATACGGATTTCCGGCGTATTCTGGAGATCTTCCGGAAATACAACGTGCGCTACTTCTTCTATAACGGCGGCAACGACTCCATGGATACCTGCAACAAGATCAGCCGCTATATGCAGGCGCACGATTGGGACTGCCGCGTGATGGGCGTGCCCAAGACCATCGACAACGACCTCTTCGGCACCGATCACTGCCCCGGCTTTGCGAGCGCCGCCAAGTACATAGCGACCTCCTGCATGGAAGTGTCCAAGGACTGCCGTGTATATGACACCGGCACGATCACGGTCGTGGAGATCATGGGCCGCCACGCCGGGTGGCTGGCCGGCAGCGCCGCGCTGGCATCGGCCTGCGGCTCCGGGCCGGATCTGATCTATCTGCCGGAAGTCAATTTTGGCATGGAGCAGTTCCTCGCGGATGTGCACCGCATCTACGAGGAGAAAAATAACGTTCTCATCGCTGTTTCCGAGGGCATCCACTACGCGGACGGCTCATTCGTTTCCGAGGCCAAGGCCTCCGCGACCGACGGCTTCGGCCATGCGCAGCTCGGCGGTCTGGCGGCGCGTCTGGCGCAGGTGATCAAGGAGCACGAACATGCGAAAGTGCGCGGCATTGAGCTGTCGCTGCTGCAGCGCGCGGGCGCGCATCTCGCCTCTCAGACGGATATCGACGAAGCGTTTGCCGCCGGTAAGATGGCTGTCGAGGCGGCGCTCTCCGGCGAGACCGGCAAGATGGTCGCGTTTGAGCGCGTCATGGCAGACGGTCAGTATGCCTGCCGCATGAAGCTCATTCCGCTCTCCGATGTCGCAAACTATGAAAAGAAAGTCCCGGTGGAATGGATCGTGCCGGAGGGCAACAACGTCACGCAGGACTTTATCGACTATGCCCTGCCGCTCATTCAGGGCGTGCCGGAGATCCCGCTGGAAAATGGCCTTCCCCGCTATGCACGGCTGAAAAAGGTGCTTGCAGAATAAACGAAACGCAGAGTCGGCGGAAAATCGCCGACTCTGTTTATTTGTGCTGTTCAAGCGCGGGAAAATATGATAAACTAATTTATTATCTATTGTTACGAAGGAGTTTCCAAAATGATCACTGTTGATGACCTCTCGCTGCAGTACAGCGGAGCCCCGCTGTTTTCCAAGGTGAACCTGCAGTTTACCCCCGGCAACTGCTATGGCATCATCGGCGCCAACGGCGCCGGCAAATCCACGTTCCTGAAGATCCTCTCCGGTCAGCTCGAGCCGAGCACCGGCAGCGTCTATATTGACCCCAAGGCCAGAATGTCCGTCCTCAAGCAGGATCAGACGATGTACGATGCCTATACCGTCATGGACACGGTCATCATGGGCAACCAGCGTCTGTATGACTGTGGCAAGGAGAAGGACGCCATCTACGCCAAGGACGAGATGACGGACGAGGACGGCATCCGCGCCTCCGAGCTCGAGGAGGAGTTTGCCGATCTCGGCGGCTGGGAGGCGGAGTCGGATGCATCCCGCATCCTGCAGGGGCTCGGCGTCGCGCCGGAGCATCACGAGACGATGATGTCTGACATGGATCCGCGCCTGAAGGTGAAAGTCCTGCTGGCGCAGGCGCTCTTCGGCCACCCGGACATTATCCTGCTCGACGAGCCGACGAACAATCTCGACCTTGCGAGCGTCGTCTGGCTGGAAGATTTCCTGATGGATTACGACGGCACGGTGCTCGTCGTGTCGCATGACCGCTATTTCCTCAATAACGTCTGTACGCACATCGTCGATATCGACTACGGCAAGATCAAAATGTACGTCGGCAACTACGACTTCTGGTACGAATCCAGCCAGCTCATGCAGAAGCTCGTCAAGGATCAGAACAAGCGCGCCGAGCAGAAGATCCAGGAGCTGCAGACCTTTATCGCCCGCTTCTCCGCCAACAAGTCCAAGTCCCGGCAGGCCACATCCCGCCGCAAGCTGCTCGAAAAGATCTCCGTCGAGGATATGCCCGCCTCCAGCCGCCGCTATCCGTGGGTCGGCTTCAAGGCCGAGCGCGAGCCCGGCAAGGACCGTCTGTTCGTGACAGACATCAGCAAGACGGTCGATGGTGAAAAGCTGCTCAACCACGTGAGCTTCATCGTCGGCAAGGAGGACAAGATCGCCATTCTCGGCAAGAATGAGCTCGCCGTGACGATGCTTTTCAAGATCCTCATGGGTGACGAGGAGCCGGACGAGGGCACGGTCAAGTGGGGTGTTTCGACCACGCAGGCCTACTTCCCCAAGGACCACAACAGCTATTTCGAAAACTGCGACTATGACCTCATCGACTGGATGCGCCAGTTCTCCACCGATAAGCGCGAGAGCTACCTGCGCACGTTCCTCGGCCGGATGTTGTTTTCCGGCGACGATGTCTATAAGCAGGTCAAGGTTTTGTCCGGCGGCGAGAAAGTGCGCTGTATGATCTCGAAGATGATGCTCTCGGGCGCGAACTTCCTCGTGTTCGATCAGCCGACGAACCACCTCGATCTGGAGAGCATTGCGGCGCTCAATAACGGCATGGCCGCCTTCCACTACAATATCATCTTCACGAGCCACGACCACCAGCTCACGCAGACGGTCGCCAACCGCATCATTGAGATCACGCCGGACGGCATCATCGACCGCCGCTGCACGTACGACGAGTATATGCACATCGCGGGTCAGGAAGCGGAATAAATCATGGAGCAGCTTGCGAAAAACCAACTGCACACCGCCGAGATCACGGGCTATACGTCCGACGGTGCAGGTGTATGCCACATTGCCGGCCGCGCCGTGTTCGTGAAAGGCGTGCTCGCCGGCGAGACGTGGCAGGTCCGTATCCTGAAGGTGACGGCAAATGCCGTCTATGGCAAGGCAGAGCAGTGCCTGTCCCCTGCCCCGGCGCGCACGCAGCCGCCCTGCCCGGTTTACCGCACCTGCGGCGGCTGCAGCCTGCAGCATATGGACTACGACGAGCAGCTGCGCATGAAGCTCCAGCGCGTCAACGATGCGCTCACGCGCATCGGCGGCGTTTCGATGCCGGTACAGGACATCATCGGTATGGAATATCCGCTCTGTTACCGGAACAAGGCGATCTACGCCGTCGGCACGAAAGACGGCCGCGTGGTCAAGGGCTTTTACCGCGCGTCCAGCCATGACATCACGCCCGTGGAGCAGTGCCTGCTCCAGCTCCCGCTCGCTGACAAGGCGGCGCAGGCGGTCTGCGACTGGATGGATCTGCGCGGTGTTGCGCCGTATGACGAAGCCACCGGCCGCGGCACGGTGCGGCATCTGTTCACGCGCTGCGCCATGCACACGCCAGACGCCGTACTGTGCATCGTCTCCGCACGTGGGTTCGGCGCGCAGACGGACGACCTGATCGCCTACCTGCGCGAGCACTGCCCGGAGCTGACCGGCATCGTGCTCGATGTCAACAAGCAGAAAGGCAACGTTGTGCTCGCGGGAGATTTCTATCCGCTCTGGGGAGAGCCGGAGCTGACCGACCGGCTCTGCGGGCTGACGTTCACACTCTCGCCGCAGGCTTTCTATCAGGTCAATCCCGTGCAGGCCGAGCGGCTGTATGAGCGTGCGGTGGAATACGCCGTCAACGCGCCGACGGATCAGGTGCTGGATCTGTACTGCGGCGCCGGGACGATCAGCCTGTGTCTGGCGCGAAAGGCCGCGCACGTCATCGGGGCAGAGATCGTGCCGGAGGCGATCGAGAACGCGCGCCGGAACGCGGAGCGAAACGGTATCGAAAATGCGGAGTTTCTCTGTGCCGATGCCGGCGCCGCAGCGGCGGAGCTGGCCCGGCGCGGCGTCCGGCCGGACTGCATCGTGGTCGATCCCCCGCGCAAGGGCATGTCCCCGGAAGCCATCGACGCGATGTTGTCCATGCAGCCGCCGCGCATCGTCTATGTCTCCTGTGACCCGGGCACGCTCGCGCGCGACGTGAAGCTGCTCACACAGCGCGGCTACACGCTCACGCAGGCGCTGGCCGTGGATATGTTCCCGCAGACGCCGCATGTCGAGACGTGCGCATTATTGTCCAAACTTCAAGGCGAGGAACACATTGAGACAGGTATCTCGCTTTCCAAACGAGAAATCGGTGGCCAGAAATGAAACGGTTTGCGGCAAAAATTCAAAGAAAGTGTGCTGAGCCAATTCCAAAAGGCTGTGCAATCTTTCTTATGATAGCTGGGATTTTTCTTGGCAGTGTGTTCTTGTACGGAGCATACACTTCAAAGGTGCGCATAACAAGAGATGACGCAGTTAGCGTAACTGCTGAATATGTTTCATGCCGAAAGATATATAGCCGTGGCGGAGGCGGTGTGGGAAGCGTTATTCTATATTTTGCAGATCATGAGCCATTAACGATAGATTGCTATTGTTTGTACGGCGATGCTGCCAGCCAGATTGAAGCGATAAAACCAGGAACAAGTTTGACGCTGCGTATACAGCCAGGCAGCGATATGGTTTTGGAAATGGTGAGCCGTGGAAAGACAATCATAGATTTTGATCAATCCACTGCGCAACGCAAGAAAGCGGTATCAGGTGATTTAATGCTAGCAGCTTTTTTGTACTTGGGTGCAGCGATCGGCGTTGTCAAACTGTTAAAGAAAGAAGTTTATTCTCTCTTCTGATAAGCCTACATGTGAGTAACCCCTAGGAAGAGATCTACCTGTATCATCTGTTGCTGGTCATAGAGTTTTCATATATGAAAATTCGGCAGTTTTTTAAAACTTCTCTTGCAATCCACCAGATGTTGTGATATAATAACTCCGTTATATTAGATGATTTCCCCTATCATGAAAGGATGAATACCATGACTACTTTGGAACTGATTCTGACGATTATCCAGCTGATTTCCGGTCTCGCTGTGACCGTGATCGTGCTGCTGCAGTCTGGCAAGAGTGCCGGCCTGTCCGGCGCCATTGCTGGCGGCGCGGAAACGTTCCTTTCCAAGGGCAAAGCCAAGACCCTCGATGCCAAGCTCGCCAAGGCGACGAAGTGGTTCGGCCTCGCCTTTGTTGTCCTGACGCTGGTGCTGACCGTCCTGATGCACAAGGGCGCGTAATTTCCGGCGCAGCTGTAGAAAAGCGCATCCCCCGGCAACGCCGGGGGATGCGCTTTTCTCATGTCCTCAGTCCGGGTACTCTGCGCGGCTGCCGCCGATGAGCTTCGGCCGCGTGCGGGCAGCATTGACCGGCGCTTCTCCGATCGTCTTGACCGACAGGCGCAGCGGCACGGCCACGTGCTTGAGGTGCATGCCGATCATGGTATTGCCGATATCGAGGCCGGCATCGGCCTTCACAAATTCGACCGCGACGGGATCGTCCATCGCCTCATAGACCGCCGTTGCGAACGAGCCGCCGGCTTTCGGCCGCGGGCGGACGCAGACGATCTCGTATCCGAACCGCTCCGCGTCGGCGCGCTCCATGATCAGGGCGCGGTTGAGGTGCTCGCAGCACTGCGCCTCCAGGCAGAGGCCGCGCGCTTTCAGGATCGGCAGGATCTCATCGACCACGGCTTTTGCCGCCTCGGGCGTCGAACCCTTGCCGATCTTCTGCCCCATGATCTCGCTCGAGGAGCAGCCGATCACGACCTGCTGGCCGGGCGTGAGCGCGGCAACGTCCAGCAGTTCAAGCAGCGCTGCGCGGGCGGATTTGCGGATCTCTTCATACATGAATGGTCATCTCCAGACAGTTATTAAAAATTCTTATTTCCATTGTAGCACGGTGCGGGGCATTTGACAATCCTCTGCAAGGCGTGTATCATGAATGTTGACCAAATTATTGTAACAGGAGGGAATTGCGTTTTGAAACGTTTCAATCGCATTTTTGCTTGTCTTCTCGCCGTGGCGCTGCTCGCCTGTGCCTGCTCCGGCTGCGGTAAAAAATCCGAGGAGCCGTCCGTCAACGGTGCCGACGCGAAAAACGAGCACTACTATGCCCCGCTGACCGGTGAACCGCTGAGCAGCAAACCCGCAAACACCCGGCCGTTTGCCGTCATGATCAACAACATCGTCTTCGCGCAGCCGCAGGTCGGCATCAGCAACGCAGACATGATCTACGAGATCCCGGCCGAGGGCGGCATCACGCGCATGATGGCCATTTTCAGCCACCTGTACGATGTGGAGTCCGTCGGCAGCATCCGCAGCCTGCGCCCGTATTATCTGAGCGTCGCCCTGTCGTATGACGCCATTGTCATCCACGCCGGCGGCAGCGAGCAGGCCTACAGCGACGTCAAGACCTATAACGCCGACCATCTGGACGGCGTGCGCGACGGCAACACCAGCTCCATGTTCTACCGCGACGCCAGCCGCGGCCAGCACGGCTCGGAGCACACGCTGTTCTTCCACGGCGCGAACGTGGAAGCGCTCGTGGATCGGTACAAGTTCCGCACCGAGCATGAGAGCAGCTACAAGACCGGCCTGAACTTTGCCGACAATGCTGTCGACCAGTGCACCGGCGGCGCGGCCGAGAACGTGCAGGTGACGTTTAACACGTCCAAGAGCACGTCCTTCACCTACCACGCTGACAGCGGCAAGTACACGGCCGTGCAGTACAAGGCCGACTATAAGGACGGCGCGACCGGCGAAGCGGTCCCGTTTACCAATCTGCTCATCCTCTCGGCCGATATGAAAACGGTGGACAGCTACGGCCGTCTAGCCGTTGACCTCATCGGCAGCGGCACCGGCTACTTTGTGACCGGCGGCAAGTATGTGCCGATCAAGTGGGCCCGCAGCGATATCAACAGCTGCTTTACTTACACGCTCGAGGACGGCACGGCGCTGAACCTCTCGCGCGGCACGACCTATGTCGGCGTGATCCCGACCAACGGCGGCAGCGCCAACTTCAGCTGAGAGCAAAATCAAACCATTTTGCAGCACTATGTGCGTGGGAAATCGCGCACATAGTGCTTTTTTCTTCCGCAGCATGGTTGCCTGTTTTCTCAAATCTCTGCTATAATGGCTGCGCAGCCGGATGCAGCTGCAAGTGCACAGAAAGGAAGATCGCTATGACCTACAATTTTGATGAGATCATTGACCGCCGCCACACCAACGCGCTCAACACGGATGGCTTCCGCGGCTATATTTTTCACGCCGGTCCGGAAAAGGTATTTGCCTTCAAGGATGAAGAATTTGTCCGCATGTGGGTCGCTGACATGGAATTTGCCGTTGCGCCGGAGATCCTAGATGCGCTGCGCGCGCGGATCGACCGCCGCATCTTCGGCTATACCGGCCTGTATGACGACGAATATTACCGCACGTTCTCCAAGTGGTGCCGCGATCACTATGACTGGAGCTTTCCCAAGGAGCAGCTGTGCGTCTCGCCGGGCATCATCCCGGCGCTCTACCAGCTGACGGAAACGCTTTGCGGCCCGGACGAAAAGGTGCTGCTCAACACGCCGGCCTACGGTTATTTCCTCCACGCGGCGGAGTACGCCGGCGTGGATGTACTGACTTCCCCGCTGCACAAGAAGGCTGACGGCACATTCGAGGTGGATTATGAGGACTTCGAGCGCAAGTGCGCCGATCCCACGTGCAAGCTGGTGTTCTGGTGCAATCCGCACAATCCCACCGGCCGTATGTGGACAGAGGAAGAACTGCACAGGGTCGCCGCGATCATCGAAAAGTATAACCTCTGGGTGGTGTCCGACGAGATCCACTGTGACCTGATCCGCTGCGGCCGCCGCCACATCCCGATGGCAAAGGTCATGGATCGCTATCCCAAGCTCATCACCTGCATGGCGCCTACCAAGACCTTTAACATGGCGGGGCTTGCGTTTTCCAATATCATCATCCGCGATCCGGCGCTGCGCGCCCGTTTTCAGGAGCGCGACAAGCTGTTCGGCATGGTCAACCCCATGTCGCTGACGGCGGCGCAGGCGGCCTATTCGCGCGGTGGAGCGTGGAATGAAGCACTAAAGCAGTATTTGGACGAAAACTTCGCATTCGTCAAGGCGTTTCTGTCCCAGGAGCTGCCGGAGGCGGTCATGTACATTCCGGAGGCGACGTATCTGGCGTGGGTCGATCTGTCGCGCTGCCTGCCGGACGTGGCGGACCTACCGGACTTCTTCGCCAACAAGGCGGGCGTTCTGCTCGAGGGCGGGGATTCTCTCTTCGTCGGCAACGCAAAAGGCTATGTGCGCCTGAATCTTGCGATGCCGCGCGCGATCATTCAGACCGGTCTGGAGCGGATGCGCGATGCGATCCGCGAAGAGCAGGCAAAGCATTAAAAACAAAGCAAAAAGCCCGATATGGCCAGCGCCATATCGGGCTTTTTCCCGTTTTTATTCCCACGTCTTCCACACATCCGGGCAATAGCCGACGGTGGCCTGCCGGCCGTTGCGGACGATGGGCGTCTGCAGCAAGGACGGATCTTCGAGCAGCCGCTCGATCTTGTCCTGCTCATAGGCCAGGTGCTGCACAAGCGCGTAGTCCGCCGCCTTGGGATTGAGCATGGTATCCAGCCCGACAGCATTTTTCACGCTCATCAGTTCGCCGCGGCTCATCCCATAGCGCAGCAGGTCAATGGCCTGGTACGGAATGCGGCGCTCCTTAAAATAGCGCTCGGCCTTTTTCGTGTCAAAGCATTTGGATTTGCCCCAGATCTGGATCTTCATGGCGCACTCCCCTGCTCAGACTTCAATGATCACGGGCAGCACCATGGGGCTGCGGCGCGTGGTCTTATACAGATAGCCGCTGATGTTCGACTTCACGCGGCCCTTGATGGTCGCCCAGTCGTGCTGCTTCTGCCGCTCGCAGCTGGCAAGGCTTTCATTCACGACACGCTTGAGCTCGCCCATGAGTGCCTCCGCCTCTTTGACATACACAAAGCCGCGGGTGATGATCTCAGGATCAGCGACCGGCTTGCCGTTTTCGGACGAGAGCGTGATGATGGCCATCACGATGCCGTCCTCGGCCAGATGACGGCGGTCGCGCAGCACGGCGCTGCCGACGTCACCGATGCCGGTGCCGTCGATATACACATCACCCGCTGGGACATTGCTCGTCGCGCGCATACTGCGCTTGGTGATCTCGATCACTTCGCCGTTTTTCGCCACGAGCACATTCTTCGGCTCCACGCCCATGAGCTTGCCGATCTCGGCATGCTTGCACAGCATCCGATACTCGCCGTGCACGGGGATAAAGTAACGCGGCTTCGTCAGCGCGAGCATCATCTTCAGTTCCTCCTGGCAGGCATGACCGGAGACGTGCAGCGGCGTGTTGCGGTCATAGATGACCTCCGCGCCCTTCTGAAACAGCTCGTCAATGACGCGGCTGATCGTGATCTCGTTGCCCGGAATGGCCGAGGCAGAGATGATGATGCGGTCGCCGGCGTCGATCGTGACCTGTTTGTGCTCGGAAAACGCCATACGGTGCAGCGCAGACATCGGCTCACCCTGGCTGCCGGTGCAGACGATAACGGTCTTGCTGCGCGGCAGGCTGCCGATCTGCGACATGTCCATCATGACGCCGTCCGGGATATCCACATAGCCGAGCTCCGTCGCAACGCGCATGATGTTTTCCATGCTGCGGCCAGTGATGCCGACCTTGCGCTTATACTTTGCCGCCACGTTGATGATCTGCTGCAGGCGGTGGACATTGGACGCGAACGTCGTGACGATGATGCGCTTGTTACAGTCCTTAAAGAGCTCATCAAAGCAGTCGATCACGCGCGCTTCCGAGGCGCAGTAGCCAGGACGCTCCACGTTCGTGGAGTCCGACAGCAGCGCGAGCACGCCCTCGTTGCCAAGCTGGCCGAGACGCGGCAGGTCGATCATGCCGCCCTGAATGGGCGTAAGGTCGATCTTGAAATCGCCTGTGTGGATGACGGTGCCGATCGGCGTTTTGATCGCCAGCGCAACGGAATCGGCAATGCTGTGGTTCGTATGGATGAACTCCACCTCGAAGCAGCCGAGCTTAAACTTATCGCCCGGCTTTTTCGTGAAGATCTGCGTATGGTAAAGCAGGTCATGCTCTTCGAGCTTGAGCTCAATGATCGCCGCCGTCAGAGGCGTTGCATAGATCGGCATGTCAAGCTGCTTGAGCACATACGGGATCGCGCCAATGTGGTCCTCGTGTCCGTGCGTGATGACCATGCCGCGGATGCGGTTTTTGTTGGCCTTCAGGTAGCTGATGTCCGGGATGACCATGTCAACGCCGTAGAGGTCCTGATCTGGAAAGCCCATGCCGCAGTCGACAAGGAACATATCCTTGCCATACTCGTAAACGGTGAGGTTCTTGCCGATCTCACCGAGCCCGCCGAGCGGGATGATTTTCAATTTGGATGCCATTCGTATCTCCTTTACGTTCGCTTTCAGGCAGACTGCTCCCGCGGAAGCTGGTTGATTTTTCGAAAAATATGTACGAAATGCGTTGCCCGCGGCGGCGGATAACCAGAGTATTCCCAGAAATCCGAGCCGTCAAACCTGTTACATTTCCATTCGGCCGGCCAGCGCCCGCAGGAGCGTGGCATCGTCCGCATATTCCAGATTGGAGCCGACCGGAATGCCGTAAGCCAGACGTGTGATCTTCACGTCAAACGGCTTGAGCAGGCGCGCGATGTACATCGCAGTCGCCTCACCTTCCGTGTCGGGGTTGGTGGCCATGATGACCTCCGTGATCCCGCCGGCAGCCACACGCTTGACCAGCTCCTGGATTCGGATATCGTCCGGGCCAATGTGATTCATCGGCGACAGCACGCCGTGCAGGACGTGATAGACGCCGTTATACTCGCGGCTGCGCTCAAACGAGAGCACATCGCGCGGCTGCGCCACGACGCAGATGGTGCTCTGGTCGCGCTTCGGAGAGGCGCAGATGGTGCACGTCTCCTGATCGGTGAGATTCTGGCAGATGCTGCAGCAGTGGATGTTTTTCTTGGCGTCCACAATGGCCGCGGCAAACTTCAGCGCCTCCTCTTCCGGGAGGGACAGAACATGAAACGCCAGCCGCTGCGCGCTCTTGCGCCCAACACCGGGCAGCGCGGCGAACTGGTCGATGAGGTTTTCAAGTGCATTCGGAAAAAATGACATGGGAATACCGTCCTGAATCAAGCATTGCGGATGGCGGCGATGGCGGCCGCACGGTCACTCTGGCGGAACACGGCGCTGCCGGCGACAAGCACGTTTGCGCCCGCCTGTTTTACAAGCGGGGATGTCTCCGGGTCGATCCCGCCATCAACCTCCAGCTCGCACGCGGGGTTGACCTGCGCGATCCGCTCATGCAGCTGCGCGATCTTCGGCAGCTGATCGGCCATGAAGCGCTGGCCGCCGAAACCTGGCTCCACCGTCATGACCAGCGCCAGATCCAGCAGCGGCAGATACGGAATGAGCACGCTCTCCGGCGTTTTCGGCTTGATGGCAAGCCCGACCTTCCTGCCGTGCGCCTTCACGTCCTCGATCGCGGCAAAAATGTCCTGCGGCTCGTCCGCCTCGACATGGAACACGACGAGATCCGCGCCGGCATCGCAAAATTCGCCGACGTAGCGGTGCGGCCGGTCGATCATCAGATGCACATCCAGAAACATCTGCGTATACCTGCGCACGGACTTCACGACCGGGATGCCGATCGAGATATTCGGCACAAAAATGCCATCCATCACGTCAATGTGGACATAGTCCGCACCGCCGGCCTCAATCTGGCGAATGTCCTCGCCAAGCGTGCAGAAGTCCGCCGAGAGAATGGAAGGTGCAAGTTTTGTCATGGATGCCACTCCGATCTATGGATATCCGGCAAGCCGGACACGATCCGCATTTCTATAACTAAGTTATTATACACCTGTTACGGTTATCCTGCAAGTACCGTCGGCAAAAAATCGCGGCTTGACGAACGCCGCCGCCTGCGCTATCATGTGCTTCAGATACTTCAAAGAATAGGAGCGAAGCAAATGTCTATCGAAGCAGGAAGAGCGTATTTCCGGCAGTTTGGTATGGAGGACCGTGTGCAGGAGTTCACGGTCTCGAGTGCGACCGTTGATCTGGCGGCAAAGGCTCTTGGTGTTGAGGGTGCGCGGATCGCAAAAACGCTGTCGTTCAAAACGGCGGACGGCTGCATGTTGATCCTCGCCGCCGGCGATGCGCGCATTGATAACCATAAATTCAAGGAAAAATTCCACATGAAGGCCAAGATGCTCTCGGCCGACGAGGTGCTGGAGCTGGTGGGCCATCCGGTTGGCGGCGTGTGTCCGTTCGGCTGCAAGGAGGGCATCCCGGTGTATCTGGACGTGTCGCTGCAGCGGTTTGAGACGGTGTTCCCCGCCGTCGGCAGCCCGTCGAGCGCGATCGAGCTGAATCTGGACGAGCTCTACAAATATTCCAACGCCCTTGAGTGGATCGACGTCTGCAAGCTCCCGGCCCCGGCCGAGGCGTGAGCCAGGCGCAAAAAAGCCTGACGAACCATCGTTCGCCAGGCTTTTTTATTTGCGATTCGCAGAAGATCACGCCAACAGCTTGGTCATGCTCTTGAGGCTGATGACCAGCGTGGAGGCGTTGTGCAGCAGCGCAGAGGTCGCAGGCGGCAGAACACCGGCCACACCCAGGCAGATCAGCAGGAAGTTGAAGCTGATGATCTTGCGGTAGTTGCTGTGAATGCGCTCCATGAGTGCGTCACTCAGGCGCTTGAGCGTCAGCAGGGCGTACAGATCATCGGCGCCGACTGTAATATCGGCCACTTCGCGCGCGATTGCTGCGCCGTCGCTGATGGCGACGCCGGCATCGGCCTCGGAGAGCGCCGGGGAATCGTTCACCCCGTCGCCAAGCATAATGACCTTGCGTCCGGCCGCGTGCTCCGCCTGAATAAAGGCGGCCTTGTCCTCGGGAAGGACTTCGGCGAAATAGGCATCCACACCGACCGCTTCCGCGACCGCGCGGGCGGTCTTTTCATTGTCGCCGGTCATCATGACCAGCTTGGTCACGCCGAGCTCCCGCAGACCACGGATGACATCGGCCGCTTCCGGCCGCAGCGGGTCTTCGATGCAGATAACCGCCGCCAGCACACCGGAAACAGCAAGATACAGGTGCGAATACGTATCCGGCAGAGCATCGAATTTGGCCTGCTCCCCTGCCGGGATGACGCAGTGCTCATCCTCAAAGACAAAGTGATGGCTGCCGATGACGACCTTCTGCCCGTCGACACTGCTGGAAATGCCATGTGCGACCAGATACTCCACGCGCGAATGGCGCTCCTCGTGACGCAGACCGCGGCGCGCCGCCTCCGCGACGACCGCTTTGGCCATGGAGTGCGGATAATGCTCCTCCAGGCAGGCAGCCAGACGCAGCATATCCGCCTCATCATTGCCACCGAAGGTCACGATCTGTGCAACTTTTGGCTCGGCGCGCGTGAGCGTGCCGGTCTTATCGAAGACGATCGTGCTCGCCTCGGACACGGCCTCAAGGAACCGCCCACCCTTGACGGACAGGTGATAGTCACTGGCCTCCTTCATGGCAGAGAGCACCGCGATCGGCATCGAGAGCTTGAGCGCGCAGGAGAAATCGACCATCAGCACGGCCAGCGCCTTGGTCATGTTCCCGGTCAGGAGCCAGACCAGCGCCGTTGCACCCAGACTGTACGGAACGAGCTGATCGGCAAGGTGCGATGCGTGATCCTCCGTTGCGGACTTGAGCTTTTCCGACTCCTCGATCATGCGGATGATACGGTCGTAGCGGCCGCTGCCGGCGCTCTTTTCCACGCAGATGGTGCAGTCGCCCTCTTCGACGACGGTACCGGCGTAGACATAGCCGCCCTCCGCTTTGCGGACGGCCAGCGGCTCGCCCGTGATGGAAGCCTGATTGACCATCGCCTCGCCGGAAACGACCTTGCCGTCAAGCGGGATCACGTTGCCGGTATGGATCACGATCCGGTCGCCGACCTGAACGTCTGCCACCGGCACAAGTACGGAGCCGGCGTCTGTCTCTTTCCAGACCTTGTCCACATTCAGGGACATGGTCTGTGCGAGATCGGCAACGGACTTCTTGTGCGTCCACTCGTCGAGAATGTCGCCAATGCCCAGCAGGAACATGATCGAGCTTGCCGTCTTGAAGTCCTTGCGCAGCATCGAAACGGTGATCGCCGTTGCGTCCAGCACCGGCACCTGGATCTTCCTGTGCATCAGGCACGTCATACCGGCCTTGATATACGGCACGGAACGCGCGACCGTGATCAGCGTGCGCACCGAGCTCGGAACGAACAGCTGCTTGATGCCGCGCCAGCACAGCGATGCGACAAGCTTGTCCTCAAAATCACGATTCAGGGCGCGGCTGCTGTGCTCCGGCGCGAGCGCCTGCTCCTTGGCATAGGCAAAGGACGAGAGCGCCTTTGTAACCGTTTCCCGCGGCCCGTCGTAGCAGATCACGGCGTCGCCGGTGCGGTCATAGACTGTCGCTTTTGTGACGCCGGAGACCCGATTCAGGTATGCCTCCAGAATGTCCGCCTGCTGCAGCGACATGGCACCCTGCATTGTATGCACGCGCATACGGCCCCGGGTTTCATGCAGGATTGTGCATTTCATACTTACTCAGCCTTCTCCGCCGTATCCTCAATGACCTCGGCCTGTTCGGCCGCGCGCTTTTCATTGAACGCCTTGGCACCGGCCAGAACGTCACCTGCGAGCTCCTTGACGTGCGTTACAACCGCCATGACATCATCCTTTTCGCGCAGGGCCGCTGCCGTCGTATAAACGTATACCTTCTGGGCATCTTTACTTGCGAGAATCTTTGCCCCGACTGTTGCAAACAGCGCGCCGCCAACAAATGCTCCCAATTTTTCCATGCTCA
>ERZ857840.2134-NODE-2134-length-19906-cov-5.312881_pt1 | contig 19906 bp, 13 predicted proteins | sample MGYA00519760_ERZ857840 | MGnify/ENA primary metagenome ERZ857840 (study PRJEB31778, sample SAMEA3449371) | human gut metagenome | biome: human gut; feature: human-associated habitat; material: faeces | place: United Kingdom | collected 2010/2012 ... | reverse complement strand
GTGTCTTGAAGATCGCATGAACTTTTTTTACCCGGGGATCGGGCTCTTGAGCGGCACTGGGCAGACTCAATCCCAGCACGAGCAACAATATGATTCTTCTCACGGCGAAAGCGTTTTATCTGAAAATTATCGGTCAGTGCCATCGAGCCGCGCAATGGCATAGGCATAGGCTCCTAATGCGATGGCCCGGCTGGCGCCCAACTTCGAACAGACGACAGCTGTCCGGCGGACACGGTTGTATTCCACTTGTTCCGAAAAGCCCGGGACCGTAACTCGCGCCGTTTTTTCTCCGACAAAGGCCACCGCATCCTCCGGATCATCCAGGTTGTAAACCTGCATCTGCAACCTCGGGAAGCGATCACCGGAAAACGTTCCGATCTCGCCACGCATCTCTTCTAACAGGGCGGGCATGAAATAAGCAGCCGCTCCCGTAAGTCCGCCACCCACCACGACGATACCGTCGACAATGGTCAGCGCCTGCGAAACGACATCACCCGCTACTTCGCCGAAACGGCGGAAACTCTCATGGGCAGCGATACGGTCCCCGGGCCGGGTTCCCTCCGCAATGTCGAAAATATCCTTCGGAGAGAGTCCATCAACACATTGTCCGCTCAACTCGGCATAAACCCTGAGAACAGCCCGGACACTAACACTCTCTTCGCAAATCATTCCTTCGTGGCGTTTGTTGCGGAAAACCCACACATCCCCACCGCAACCATTGTCACCCGTCAGCAGTCGTCCATCGATGACCACCCCGGCGCCGAACCCTGTGCCGAGCGTTACGCCCAACAGGTTTCGGCAGCGCCAGGACGCCCCTCTGGCCTCCAACAGCGCGTTGACTTCGGGCAAAGCTCCGGAGATAGCCTCTCCGTAGGCAAACAGGTTACCGTCATTATTGATGAAAACCGGGATTCCGAAATGCCGCTCCAGATAAGGTCCCAGAGCCACACCCCCGCGAAACGAGGGAAAATTCGGCAGATCGCCTATCACCCCGTTGGCATAGTCGGCTGGCCCCGGGAAAGCAAAACTGATGGCAGCCGGAGCCGTAGGCAACTGCCGCCGCACGGCCTTGAATCCTCCGACCAGCGTCGAAAGCATCCGGTCGAGATTGTCCGGGCAGGACGGGAAATGCACCGGGGCAACGATTTCACGGTTGGCGGCCATGGCCGAGAAAACCAGATTGGTCCCTCCGGCATCGAGAGTCAGAACGATACGGGAATCGGATTCGTACATGGGATTCAAGTCTGTTTAAGATCGTACAAAGGCTTTGATAGTTGCGCAACGCGCCCCTGCATCGAGGGGCCGGACAGTATATTCCCCGACTGAAGCCGGAACGATGAAAGTTTCAGCATAATGAACCGTAAACGGCTCGAAAGCATCCACCGGACTTTCAACGACGGCAGCCCTACCTTCGATCAGGTTGAGGACCTGCACTCCGCCGTTCGTACGATGCGAGACTGCGGAAGAGAACCAATGGCGGCGGGTTTCGATAAACTCGGCATCGTGCAGCCCGGTTTTCTCCTCCATCCAGCCGTCGCCCGACGCGACCGGAACGACGGCATTGCAAAGCCGCTCGCGAACATATTCCGTGTCGCGCGACCAATCGATAACCTGCGCAGCGTGCCCGATATTGATCGGACGCGGTTTTCCATCGAGTCCCATGCGGCCCCAGTCCCACATCTTAAAGGTGAAGATATTTGGTGTAGCACTAATCTCCAGCACCAAAGCCCCGCCTCCGGAACAATGAATCGTGCCGCCCGGAATCAGAAAGTGATCGTGTTTACGAGCCGGAATATAATTAATGAAACGTTCCGCATCGAACGGCGTTCCTCCCTGCTGCGCAGTCCGGAGCGCAGCGACCATCTCCTGCGGATCGGTCCCGGTCTTCACCCCGAGGTAAACGCCGGCGCCGGGTTGAGCGTCGAGCAAGTAATAACTCTCGTCCTGCGTATAACGCATACCGAAGGTCGTGCGGATATATTCATTCGTCGGATGCACCTGCAAACTCAGGTTTCCTCCTCCTACCGTATCGAGAAAATCGAACCGAATCGGGAAACTCTCCCCGAACCGCAACCGATTGGCCTCGCCAAGCAACTCTTGCGGACGCAGGAAAACAAGGTTCGACGCAGGCATCTCGAACCGTTCGCCGGCAACGTCCAGCAATAAGCTGTTCTCCTCCGGCACGCAATCGAAACACCAACCGAAATTATCCATATTGCGGTCCAAGTCACAGACCTCTTTCATCCACTGGCCGCCCCAAGGCGCCGGATCGAAAAACGGCACGACACGGAAGGGACGCCGAACCGTACGGTCGATACCCTGCATGAAAGTCCCCGCCGTAATCATCAGCGGCCGTTGAGCGCGATTCGTATCGACCCAATAGTCCACACGGCCGTAAAGGCTCTTTTTATGATTATCGAGCAGCGGCCAGTCGTTGAAATAACCCCGTTTGTACTGCCGAGCCGGGCTTTCGTTCGAATTGTCAATACCCAAACCATGTACGGCATGTTTACGGAACCGCTGTTGAATTTCCCAACGCGCCATATCGGCATAAACCGTCAGGTCCGCGGCGGGCGCCACATAACCGGCGCCACAGCCGTAGACGACCGTCGGTCGGACACGTTCCCGAATCTGTTTGCGCGCCTGCCGGAGTCTTTCCGGATCGAAATAGTCGCCGATGCCGAGCGGCGAAAGATAGCCGAAAATCTCATCATCGGTAACATATTGTTCCGTCATGTCACGTATGTCAGCTTCCGAACGGAACAGCCGGGAAACCTCGATGATTTCAGAACCGGGCCACAGGCATCGTATCGCCCCAAGCAATTCTTCGTCGTGAACGCCGAGATATGTATCGAATACCAGTAGCGGGATTGCGCCGTCCAAACGGCATTTCAGTTCTTGTCCGATTGCATCCCAGCCAACCCACACGGGGCCGTCAACACGGATCGACGGGAATTTATCGTATTCAACATTGTTACGTTGCATATCTATTTTTTTGTATAAAATGTATCAATTCCATTGATATGTGCAAACATAATCATTTTTTTTTGAATTACCCACCTTTTTCTCATATTATTTTACACGGACTATCGATTTCGATCAAACAGCAATGAATTTGCAATTAGGCAATCATCTGACAGATGCTCCGAATGAGACATATACAGCGACAACCACAATAAACAGCAAATTGTAACCCCTCGGCTTTATATATTTAGGTATAAATATTCAAATACGATACTCAGGCAAAAAAATGGTCTAATCGAAATTGATTTCTACATTCGCATCACAAAATATGTTTATACATATAGAATGACTTAATTCATTGTTACCGCTGCTATGACCCGGCTGCCCGAGGAACCTTTATTATACACTGACGGCTCCGGCCTTCGACTGCATGAAGATCGACACACCGCGCAGGACGCTCGTGGTCGAAAAGCACGGCGAGAGCTATATCGACCGGATGATGCTGGACGATAAACCGCTGACGAAATACCGTATCCTGCATAACGAATTGCTTAAGGGCGGTACTTATTTTTGAACTTCAAACTGAAAGACATCCATATATTTTAATCAGATTGCGATGCAAGTTCTTATATTCCTGACTCACAGGCAATGATTTTTCGTTCATAGCGATATCCACTCTTGATCATATTCTTTTCCAACAGGCGCCAGACATCGTCTTCCCGAAACAGCATATGGAAGTATAGAGGATAATACCGCAGAGCGGTATTGCAAAGCGTGTTTGGCAATACTCAAAGCCTTGCAGACATCATCCGCTGTCAGTCAACGAACGCTGCGGGGTTTATCGGACAGTTATTGTCAACACAGCAACACGTTCCAGCAAGCGTTGAAGATCGGGCATAGAAACATTGCTAAATCATTACCTATAAAATAATCATCGCCATAACTTGTTAAGTTACGGCGATGATCTTAAAAAACACCGGGACTCCCGTCGTGGGAGCCCCGGTCGTTCCGGCGGCGAATATCTCTCAGAACCCGAACGTCTTGCAAGGCAATCAGGGATTCAACCCCAACGCAGCGACATACGTGTCATTCGGGCGGCAGTTCGCAAATTTGCAGTTCTCGAGGTAAATATCGAGCACGCGGCGCATCTCGGACTGGTCCGGACGAGCTTCACGGATGAATCCGTATTCGGAACGGTCGGCCGCCAGGAAATCGCAGATCTGCTGCCAGCCTTCGGGCATCGGCACGCTCACGAACGACGGCCGGGCATCGAGCCGCTTGTAAGTCCAGAAAGTCCACCCGATGTTCATCTCGTCGAGCGCCCTGCGGAAATTCCCGACCCACTCGTCGGTATTCTCGCCGGTTTCGCCCATATACATCGGGCATTGCGACTTGTCGCGGAAAGCCGCGAAGCCTTTGAGCGAATTGACCGAAGGCGGACACTTGTAGATATGGCACGTGAAGATCAGATTGTCATCGAAGGTCCAGTCGTCGTAAACCTTGAAATTCGTGTTCCACTGCGCTCCGGCGAGGATCAGAATGTGGCGGGAATCCACCTCGCGGATAGCCTTGGCCGTCCGGATCATCAACGGCTGGAGTTCGGCGTTCAGCTCCTCCTTGTCCTCGAAATAGTGGGCGATCGGTTCGTTCATCAGGTCGTAGCCGAGGATCGTGGGTTCGTCCGCATAACGGGCCGCAATGCCGCGCCAGACGGCGATGAAGCGTTCCTGCATCTCCGGACTGCGGAACAGCCACGGATAACCGTACGAATCGTCGATGTTGTCGCCGGTCTGCCCGCCCGGACAGTCGTGCATGTCGAGAATCAACCGCAGCCCGGCGTCGCGGCACCACTCCACAACGCGGTCCACGAGGGCGAATCCCTCCTCGGGATCATGCAGCCCGAGATACTCCTCCGCGGTGAAAAGTTTGTAGTGGAACGGCAGACGCACGGTCGTGGCTCCGGTCGAAGCGATGTAATCTATATCCTCGCGTGTGATGTAGTTCTCGCGGAACGTACGCCAGAAACGCTCCATATAGGCCGGACCGACCAGCTGGCACAGACCTTCATGGATGCGGCGCGGCGAATTGGCGCTTTTGGGAAACTGAAAGAGGTAACCCTCGGGATTGAGCCAGTGTCCGAGGTTGGTGCCCCGGATTTCGAAACGGTTCCCGTTCCCATCGACCAGATTCACGCCGTCGGTGCGGATGAAATCCGGCGAACCGCCGGCACGGCCGGCACATGCCGCACAGCACAGCGCGGCGAGAGAGAGGATGAGATGTTTGAAAATTGCGATCATCTTTTCGTTTTGTAATAATCTTGAAGTACGTAGAATGCCTGCTTGCGTTCGCCGCGGTCGGAGATGACCCCCTTGCGGTTGAAGCCATCCTGCGTCTGGGGCAGCAGCCGGCGCGCCGAACGGAAATCTTTGAGCACCCAGGGCGAAATGCCCGAAACCGGCGGCATCCGCTCTTCGATCATCCGCAGCGTCTTGCGATAGAGGTCGGCCTGATACTCCTCGGTCCAGATCTCCGTGGCTTCACCGCGCTTGCCGTAAGGGGCGCCGCCGCCGAACTCCGAGATCATGACCGGCTTTTCGTAGTCGATCTCCCAGCGCACGCGGTCGATCTTTTCGTTCGTCCCGTCGTACCAGCCCACATACTCGTTCAGGCTGATGATGTCTACATATTCGTTCATGTTATCCTGCACGGAGAGCACCTCCGGACTTTTGTCGTTGCGCTCCATCGCCATCGAAATCAGACGGGTCGGGTCCTTTTCGCGGGCATAGGCGGCCAGTGACGAGAGGAACCGGTCGCGGGCGTCGCCGTGGGGCGTTTCGTTGGCGATCGACCAGATAATGACGTTGCAGCGGTTCTGGTCGCGTTCGATCATCTCGTCGAGCTGGTTCAGGGCATTGGCGTAAACATCCTCGCGCTCCCAGAGAATCGTCCAGTAAACCGGAATCTCGCTCCACACGAGCAGCCCCATCCGTTCGGCCTCGCGCACCATCTGTTCGTTGTGCGGATAATGGGCCAGACGGACGTAGTTGCAGCCCAGTTCCCTGGCCCAGCCGAGCAGCGTGCGGTCCTCCTCGACCTTGGCGATGCGCCCGTTGCGGAATGCCGCCTCCTCGTGGATCGAAATGCCGCGCAGGAAGATCGGTTTTCCATTGAGCAGTATTTCGCGGCCGCGGGTCTCGATGGTGCGGAATCCGATCTCGTCCTCCACCCGGTCGTCGTCCGATGCGATTTCGACGGCATAGAGTTTCGGGGATTCGGGCGACCAGAGACCGATCCGGGCGCGCTTTTCGAACCGGGCGACCCCGTCGGCGTCGGTCGTTCCCCGAAGGTCGATTTTCAGTTCGGGAATCGCAAATCCGACATGCTGTCCGGCCTCCTTCCCGTTCATGCGCACAACAGCCTCGACGGTGTCGGTCGTACCGGGTTTCAGCCGCACGGTGTAACTCTCGACAAAGCGTTCGGGAACCGACACCAACATCACGTCGCGCGTGATGCCGCCGTAGTTGAACCAGTCGCAGATGATGGTCGGCACGCGTTCGGGCAGCCGTTTGTTGTCCACGGCCACCACCAGCGTATTCTCCCCGTCGCGGAGCAGGTCCGTCACATCGAAATTGAACGGCGTATAGCCGCCTTCGTGGTCGCCGACATGCTCCCCGTTCAAAAAGACATGGGTGAGGTAGTTCGAAGCCCCGAAATAGAGGTACTGCCGTTTTCCGGCCTCGCGGGCAGCCGGGAACTTATGGCGCAGCCAAACCATCCCTTCGTAGTGGAAGAGCTGATACACCTGCGTATTCCAGTCGCCGGGAACGGCCATCACGGGCGAAAGGTCGAAGTCGTACTCCTTCCACGTAGTAACGTTGTCCACCTGCTTGTCCTTGAAGAAACCGTTGGGATCGGGTCGCCGGCGGTAGTCGTAGTAACCGGTTTCGAGCGGATCGGCGAAATAGTTCCAATAGCCGTTCAGCGACCGGATTTCGCGCCCGTAGACATGCTGGATCAGCGGATCGAGCCCTTCGGTGCGCTGTCCGTAGGCAAGAGAGGCCGACAGCAGGGCTGCCAGAATCAGGATTTTTTTCATGCGGTTCGTGCAGTTTATTGATTTTTAAGCCGAATATCGTCGTTGGGTTCGAGCGTGGCGTAATATTCGCCCAGCGAGGTGATCCGCTCGTCGTCGCCGAAAAAGCGCGAGGTGATCAGGCCGATCATCGTCGGCGAAGCACACCCGAACCACGAGTAGCGGAACACCTCGTTCATCCCCTCGTAGGCCGGCAGCAGCACCTTCATCTGATCGAGTACGCGGCTCTCGGTGTAACTGTTGTAGCCGTTGTTCTTGGCATTGTCGTCGCGCGGCGCGAACTCGGTGATCCAGATTTTCTTGCCGAATTTATTATAAACGTCGCGGATCACCGACTGGTAGTTCTGGGTTCCGATGCCCGCATACATGTGCACGGCGACATAATCGCAGCGCAGTCCCCGCTGTGCGACGCCGGTCATAAATTCGTCGAGCCAGGCCCGCGTGGGGTACGACGGGGCCGGACTTACGAGTTTGATGCGGCTGTCGAGGTTTTGACAAAGAAATTCCCACTTTTCAAGAGCATCGGAGACACTCATGTTCGACTCCTCTTTCAGATCGGGTTCGTTGAATCCCAACACATAGAAAACCCGCCCCTCTTCATAGAGTTTGTTGATCTTGTCGCAGTTGTCCTTGGTGACCGACGAGGCGCCCCAGAACATCGGCACGAACTCCGCGCCCTCGACCGTATTGCTCGGATCGAGCCCCCAGGTGTAATACCAGTTGGCCTTCAGATCGACGAGTTTCTGTCCGAAATCCAGCGTGTTGGTGCTTTGGCAGACGCCGCGTTTGGCCTTCGTGGCCCCGGTCGTTCCGCCCTCGGGTTTGTTGATGTCCTCGGGCAGGTCCGAGATCATCTGCTCTTTGGTGCACGCCGTGACGGCGCACACCAGAGCAATGAGGATAAACAGTATCTTTTTCATAATCAGTCTTCTTATTCTCGGTTAGTTAGTTGATTTTCACGGCATCGTCGCAGCCCGCCTTCTGCAATTTCGGGGCTGACGCCGCAGCGTCCCAGGTCCATACCGATGCGAAGTCATAGCCGAGGCTTTCGAACAACGCCTGCGTCGGCTCCTGCTCGACGCCGTCCTGGCCATAGGTATCGGTATCCAGTGCGACGTAAGCCGACGCATCGGCATAGGAGACATTCCAACGGTAATTGGACGTAGCGGTAATATCGCCCGACGCCGTACCGTAAATGGCAAACCCTCCGGTCTGGATCGTGGTGGCGATCACGGCGCAACCGGTCGTCTTCGGAGTATTACCGTTCTTTACGTTCACGATACCGGCCGTATAGGAAGTGCCCTTCGGACCTCCCGTCACACGCGCCCCGCAGACCACGCAGCGTTCAACGTCACCCTTGACGGCAGCCGAGATTCCGGCCGCAGCAGCCGTACTGGAAGACGACACGCTGATCGCCTGCACCGAGCCGCCGACATAGCAGTCGCGGACCGAACAACATACGCCGCCGATGCCGCCCACAGCGTTTCCGCCGCTGACGCTTCCCGTAAAGGCACTCTTCTCGATGGTGATGCCGCCGACGTAATCGCCGCTGACGGTCGATCCCTGCAAAGCGCCGAAAATACCGCCGATCATATTCGAACCCTCGCCGGACATCTTCACTTCGGCAGTCACCAGACATCCTTTGATAATATCCTTCGAATTTTGGTTCGTATTGGTTTTGCGACCCAGAATACCGCCCAGCTTCGTGCCGGAAATCGTTCCGGAAATCGAGCCTTCGACCGTCGAGTCGGACATCGTGACGCCGTTCGAAGCCTTGATGACACCGACCAGACCTCCGGTCGCAAAATTCGAATTGGTGGTCATTGTGACATTCACATAGCAGTTATTGATGACGGACGAACCCTGCGCCTGTCCGGCAATGGCTCCGAAGCCCGTATCGGCTGACGATGCACCCGATTCCGCCGACAGCGTACCCGTCACGGCCACTCCTTCGACATGTCCGTCGAGCAGGTTGGCCACGGCTCCGCAGGCGCTCTTTCCGGCAGAGATATTCACACCGGAGAACTTCACGTTCTTCACCGCACCCGTAAGCGTCGCAACGAAAGGCGCCGTCAGCCCTTCGACCGTATGTCCGCCGCCGTCGAGCGAGCCCGAGAACGCGGGAATGGTTTCCCAGTCGGAAACGACGATGTCCTCCGTCAGTTTCACGTGGGCCGCCGGATAGGTGTGCAGCGTCGCGGTGAACTGATCGGCGTCGATCACCACGTAGGGATCGCCCTCGATGCCCGAACCGCTTTCGTACATATTTTTCGACGAAACCGCAATGGTGTGCACCGTCGAAGTCACCCGGTCGCCGAGCGACACGCTGAACGTGACATCTCCGCCCGAAAAATCGGCCTCCTTGGTGACGGTGAAGTTCCCCGAAGCGTCGTCGTAGCTCCACGACGTGCCGGTCGCACCCGGATCGAAAGTCACCGTCGCGCCCTTGGTCACGAGTCCCAGCGATTCGGTGGCCGAATCCGAGCCCATCGTGATGTTGACAGCCGCGGGAACCGTACCGAACTCGATCACCCGGGCATCCCGGCCCGCACCCGAAGCGACGGATGCGGCGACGAAATTCTCACCTCTGACCGTGACGGCCGAAACATCGGCCGAAAGAGAAGCCTCGCTTTCGGCAGCGAGCGCCGAGACGTAATTACGGCCCGTGACACTGCCGTCGAGCGTCAGGTTCGTGACCTCGGCACCCGCACCGACACGGGCGAAAAGGGCGACATAATCCTCCGCCGGACGGTCGAGCGCCAGCGTGATCTTGCGGCCGTTGCCGTCGAGCGAACCCGTGAAGGGCTGCGCCTCGGTGCCGGCGGGCGTCCAGTTATTGTCGAGAACAATATCCGAAGCGAGGCGGAAAGCCTTGTCGAACCCGTAGCCGATCTTTTCGAGTTCCGCAGCGGAGGTGACCTCATAGGGAGCGTCGGCCGTACCTTCACCGGCTGCGAAAGCGCTGACGCGGATCTTGCACACCTGCGGCGGACGGGCGCCGAACGAGGCGGTCAACTCCACCTCACCACCGAGGAAATTGGCGGCCGGAGTGAGCGTGACGGTACCTTCGCCGGTCGCCGGGTCCGAAACCACGTTGACACGCAGCCCGTCGGGCGTCGTGCCCGACTCGACGACCGCGGCCATCGTCGGGCTGACGGTGAAAGCGATGGTTTCGGGAGCGGTCAGACCCGTGAGCGGCGTGCGGTCGATCTCGAATTCGATCGTCCCCGACGGGTCCACATCCTCCAGCACGGCGATTTCGACGCTCGAAAGATAGGTCTTGGCCCGGTATTCGACGTTGAGTTGCAGGAACGAGGTTTCGAGCAGCAGGGGCGTACCCTTGACGGCCACCGTCGCTTCACCCGCTCCCGACACGAGCGTCACCTCCTGCGCGTCGATGCGCAGGCCGTTGGTTTCGGGGGCACTGATGCGCGCCGTGCCCCCTTTGGCGTTCTCGTAGGGAATCTTTATGCGGCAGAGGTCGTTCGCTTCGACGCCCTGCACGTAGCTGCCTTCCGCGAGGCAGTTGGCCGTGTCGATAACCAGTTCATCGAGGTAGTAGGACGAAGCGTCGTCGTCCGAACATCCCGCGGCCAGCGCGGCGGCACAAAGGATATAAAGCAGTTTTTTCATAATGTCAATCGGTTTTGCGGGTTAATCCTTCGACCAGATCCACTCGATCGGATCGTTGTTCGACGCCGTTTCCCTGGTGCGCAGCAACAGCTGGCGCAGCGACAGTTTGCCGTCGATCGTTGACCACATGAAAATCTTCATATGGGTCTCCGAGATGGCCCGGACCTCGTACTGCGTATTCCAGCCGCAGAAATAGAAGAGGTAGCCGCCGTGACCGGCATTGGTCGAGGGGAAAGAAATGTAATAGCGCCCTCCCGTCTGCGAAAGGCTCCAACCCATGTTCGAAGGCGGCGTACAGGCGACGATGTAGTCGTTCGTCGAGGCCAGGTTATAGGCCGTCGCGCTCCATGCCCCGTCGTTGTAAAGCTCCATAGCGGGGGTCATGTTGTTCAGCGTCGAACTCTTGCCGTTGTTCACATAGCCGAAAGCCTGGCCGCGTTCGCTGTTGAGGATGAAGGTCGCCTCGTCGTCGTAGAGTTCGCAGCCGGCCTTTCCGTTCGGGCTGACGCCCCACCAGCGGTCGCTCACGTTGTTGGGATTGAACAGGCCGATATGGTCCTGACGCTCGGCATCGAGCATCCAGGTCTTGCCCTCGCCGCCGATCTCTCCGGCGATGTAGGTGTACATCGGATCGTTCAGCAGGAAGAGGTTTTCCGTCGTCACGGAGAGTTTCACCGAAACGTCGTTCGTGCGCCCGTTGTCGCCGTAGGCTTTCAACGAGATCGTATAATCGCCCGGAAAGGGGTATTCGGCCGTTACCGAATTGACGCCCGAAGCGGTGTTGCCGTTGCCGAGGTCCCAGAATCCGATCACGTCAGTGCGGTTCGTGCGCAGCAGATAGGTGTTCTGCACTTCGCCGGGCGTCACGACGATTTTCAGGTCGGAGACACGTCCGTCGGGCAGTTCGGGGCGCTCGTCGATCGTGCACCCCACGGCCGCGAACGCGATGGTCAGTATGCTGATTATCTTTTTCATGGAAAGTTCGTTTTGAAAGTTAGTAGCCGGGATTCTGCACCAGCGAATTGCGCGACTGGGTGATCTCATACTGCGGGATCGGCAGCAGGCCGCGGCGCGTCCTGTCCCACGTGACGGCGAATTCGCCCTCCTCGCCGTTGGTCAGGACACTGGCTGCGTAGGTATCGCCCTGACGCAGGACATCCCAATAGCGATGGCCTTCGAGGGCCAGTTCGAGCAGGCGTTCATCGAGAATCTTGTTCAGCGTCAATTCTCCGGCATTGCCGGCCGACCCGGCGCCCAGCGCACGTTCGCGCACCTTGGCGTAATATCCGAACGCCTTGCTCTGCGAGCCGTAGCGGAACTCCATTTCGGCAGCCATCAGCAGCACGTCCGTCCAGCGGATCGAGGGATAATTGTTCGGATAGTTCAGCTCACGCGACCCCGACGAGGCATTGTTGGCCGTCAGCGGCGTAAACTTGCGGCAGAAATAGCCCGTGTTCTGGAACCCTTCCGTGTATTTCAGCCCTTCGCCGTCGTTATCGCCCTCGGCGGCATTGGCATTGATGAGCGTCGCCCAGCGGCGCGGGTCGGCGGGATCGTAGGCGTCGAAAAGGCGCTTGTCCACCGGAGCGAACGACCAGCCGGCGGCATAAGGCGAGGCAACGTCGCGGATGCCCCACAGAATCACGGCCTGATTGCCCATACAACCCTCGCGGTTGCTCCAATCGCCCCACTTCGAAAGGGCCGAATACTGGATGGTGAAGACCTCCTCCGAACAGTTTTTGTTCGAGACGTTCCACAGCGGGGAGACGCCGCTCGCCGTATCTTTCGCATAGGCATTGGCCAGGAACGAGTAGTTGCCGCTGTCGGCCACCTCCTCGATCATGCGGATCATCTCCTCCGCGGAGACTCCGGGCAGCTCCTGCTGACCGTAATACCCCGTATAATAGAGCCATACGCGGCAGAGCAGGGCTTTGGCGGCGTCGAGCGTGGCGCGGCCCTTGTCCGCGGAGTCGAACTGGTTGGCGGCCTCGGTCATCGCCGGAGAACCGTCGGCGCGCTTCATCCCGACAGCCGTCAGCAGGTCGGTGGCGATCTGTTCGTAGACAGCGGCGGGCTCCGCCTGTTTCTGGGCGAAATCGGCCGGGGTGAGCGGCGTGAGGATCAGCGGCACGTTGCCGAACAGACGCACGAGATCGAAATAGTAGTAAGCCCGCAGGAAATGTCCCTCGGCCTTGTACATGGCACGCAGGTCCTCATCTTCGAACGCGGCGCCGTCGATCTTCTCGAAAAACTTGTTGCAACGGTAAATGCCGGTGTAGTATTTGTGCCACAGGGCTTCGGGATAGAGGTCCGAAACCAGCATCGTGAAGCGGTCGAGGCGGCTGGTCTGCACGGCGTCGTTGGCACTGGCGCCTCCGGCGTAGCAGCAGTCCCCGAGGATCTCGCTGACCACCTCGAACGCACAGTTCTGCGCGCCGCCGCTGACAGCCTTGGGGGCGCTCCAGGTCAGCACGTTGTAAGCCGAGGTGAGCGACTGGTACATGTCCTTGGACGATCGGTAAAAGTTGTCTTCGACATCGTTCATCGGCGGCGTGAGGTCGAGCAGCGAGTTGCAGGCCCCGCCTCCGAGACACATCAGGCCCGCAGCGACGATCGAATAAATTCCGGTATGTTTCATAACAGTTGTTTTTTCGGGTTAGAAGGTGAGGTTCAGGCCGACCGATACGGTGCGCGGACGGGGATAGACGCCCCGGTCGATGCCCGATCCGAGGATCGACCCGCCGTTGCCCACTTCGGGATCGTAGCCGTCGTATTTCGTGAACGTGAAGGCGTTATCGACCGACGCGAAGACACGCACCTTGCGCAGGTAATACTTCTCGGGAATATTGACCGTATAGCCGAGCGTGATATTGCGGATGCGCCAGAAATCCCCGTCCCTGAGGTAGAAATCCGACGGCCGCGTCCAGTTCAGATTCGTGTCGTTATGCGCCACGCGGGGGATCGAGTTCGACGTTCCCTCGCCGTGCCAGCGGTCGAGCACCCAGGCTCCGTAGTTGCTCATCGTCAGATCGGGACGGCGCAGGACACTGAATATTTTGTTGCCGGCCTGCCCCGCAGAGGTGATGCCCAGGTCGAAACCGTAGGCGCTGACATTGACGTTAAGGCCGAAAGTCACCTTCGGGAAGGGATTGCCCAGATCCACCCGGTCGTTGTCGTCGATCGTGCCGCTGTCGTCGGTATCCTGATAGCGGAAGTCGCCGGGACGGGCGTCGGGCTGGATCTGCACCCCTTTCGAGTTGACCCATGCGTCGATCTCGGCCTGATTCTGGAAGATTCCCAGCGTCTTGTAGCCCCAGAAATAGGACATGGCGTGTCCGGCCTCCATGCGGGTCACGGCACCCGTAATGCCCTGGACGGTCGAACCGGTGACATAGCCGGTGTCGGTTCCGACATAGGTGACCCGGTTCTTATTGTAGGAGATGTTGCCGTTCACGGCGATATTCCACTTGCCGAACTGCCGCTGGAAATCCACGGCGAACTCCACGCCCGAGTTTTTCACGTTGCCGGCGTTGGCCGTCGGGAACGAGTTGCCCAGCATCAGCGGAACGGGCGTCGTCACGAGCAGGTCCTTGGTCTTCTTGACATAGTAGTCGAACGTGAGTCCGAGACAGCCGAAGAGCCGCACGTCGAGACCGATATCGGTCTGCTCGGAGGTCTCCCATTTCAGATCGGGGTTGACCACCTTGACCGGAGCCGCTCCGACCGCGAGGCTGCCGTTCGCATTCTGCGACCCGAAGGAATAGCCGAGGCCGTAGGTCGAAATGGTCGCCAGATAGGCGAAATCGCCGATATTCTCGTTACCGTTCTGTCCCCACGAAGCGCGGAATTTCAGGGCGTCGAGCCAGCGGACATCGCGCAGGAAACTCTCGTTGGCGACATTCCAACCCACGGAGACCGAGGGGAACGTACCGAAACGGTTGTTGGGGCCGAAACGCGACGACCCGTCGCGGCGAACGGTGGCCGTGAGCATATAGCGGTTGTCGTAGGCATAGTTGACACGCCCGAAGAACGACACGATGGCCGAGGGATTGCCCGGACCGCCGCTCGCCGATGCCGAGGAGTTGGTCGCCATCGAGATATAGGCGTGGTCCTCGTCGTCGATTTTCAGATCGTTGCGGCTGGCGCTCAGCGAGAGGGAGCTGCGCTGGAGCAGCGAAGCTCCGATCATCGCCGACACGTCGTGCCGCCCGTCGTAGACATGCCCCCAGGTGAGATAACCTTCGTAGCTGAACCGGCGGTTCTGGTCATAGCTCTGCGATGCACCGTTGGCCGACGTGTTCCCGGTCGTCGAGTTGAGTTTATACATCGGGGAATAGCCGAATCCGTCGGTCCAGGTGATGTCGGCGCCGGCGGAACCGCGCAGCCGGAAATCGTTCAGGAACTTGAGTTCCGCGAAGACGCTCCCCTTCATGGTGGTATAGAGCGTGCGTCCGTTCGAATAGTAGATGCGCGCCACGGGGTTCACCACCTCCTGCGACACGTATTTCGAGACGCCGAAGCCGCCGTAAAGCTCGTCGGTCTGATAGGGATCGTAAACCGGCGTGAGCGGGTCCATGTTCAGGGCGCCGACCAGCGGTCCGGCCGTCGAGGAGTTCTGCGTCACCGACTGTTTCTTGACGTGGCTCACCACGACGTTCTCGCCGACGGTCAGCGCATCGTTGCGCAGCAGTTTGTGTTCGGCGGCGAGGTTGATCGTATAACGCTTGAAATTCGACTTGCCCTCAGCCAGAATGCCGTCCTGATTCAGATACGAAGCCGATCCGTTGAACGACGAGCGGGCCGTGCCGGCCGAAACGCGCACGTTATGGCGCTGCACGCCGGCATTGCGGTTGAGAATGGCCTCCTGCCAGTCGGTTCCCTGACGGAAAGAGGCGATCTGCTCGTCGGTGAACGGAAGCGTCGCGCCCGAATTGGCCGCAGCCTCGTTCTGGATAATGGCGTATTCGCGGGCGTTCAGCACGTCGATCTTACGGGCGATGTTCTGAATACCGTACGAAAAGTCGTAGTTGACGCTCCATTGTCCGTCCTTGCTGCGCCGCGTCGTGATCAGAACGACACCGTTGCCGCCGCGGGCTCCGTAAATCGCCGAAGCGGCGGCATCTTTCAGCACCTCGATCGATTCGATGTCGCTCGGGTTGAGGTACTCGATGCCCGAAACGGCCATTCCGTCAACGATATAAATAGGTGTCGCCGTGCCGTTGGTGCCGATACCGCGGATGTAAATCTGGACATCCGATCCGGGTTGTCCGGAGTTCGACACGACCTGTACGCCGGCCGTCTTTCCGGCCAGCGCATCGTCGGCACGCATGATGCCCGTCGTTTCGAGGGCCGAACCCTTGACCGACGAGATGGCTCCCGTCACAAGGCTTTTCTTCTGAACGCCGTAACCCACGACCACCACCTCGTCAACCAGCTGTGCATCGCTCTCCAAGCGCACGTCGATCTCCATGCGGTTGTGTACGGCCACCTCCTGCGTCTTGTATCCGAGGAAGCTGAACACCAGCACATCGGATTTCGACGCACGGATCGTATAAGCGCCCTTCATATCAGTCGAAGTGCCGGTAGTGGTGCCTTTGACGATGACCGCCACACCGGCGATGCCTTCGCCCGACGCATCCGTCACGATACCCGAAACGGTGCTTTGGGACTGCGCCGATCCCGGCAGCAGAAACAACGTACCGGCCAATGCCAGCAGCATCCTGCGCAACCCCGGGAGAACGGCTCTTCCGTGTAGATTTTCATTCATAGATTTGGATTTTAGGTTAGCTATATAAATTATTTTAGAAACAATTCCTGTCCAAAAGTAAAATTTCAATGAACGAATCCGAATTTTTCAACCCCTACAAAACTACGACACAGCCGATTTCCGGAATCATCCAAATCCCTACAAATCGGCATTCAAACCGTTTATTATCAATGATTTCACCGTCCGAAAATCCGTTTCACAGCGCATACGACATTCCCGTGATTCCGGGCCGGTTCATTTTTCTTAATATATTTAATATATTTGTGGAAAGAAAACGCATCCGAACGATGGGCCGAACGATTCTTACCCCGTTACGTCTGCTGCTGCCGGTCGTCCTGACGGTTTTGGCAGGAGATGCCGCCGCCGCGATCCGCTGCGGTCTGCGCCATGTGGAACGCTTTGCGCAAAGCGCAGAACCCGTGGCCCATACGCAGGTGTGGGACATAACGGCCGACGGAGGGGACGGCTGCCGGATCTTTTTCGCAACCAACGACGGGCTCTGCGTCTACGACGGCATCCGCTGGAACAACTACCGCCCCGAGGGCAACTCCGTGCTCCGGGCCCTGCGCTACGACGCCGAAACGGGCAGGCTCTATACGGCCGGAGTCAACGAATTCGGATACTGGGTGCGCGACGACTACGGCCGGCTCGCCTACACGACGCTCTACAAAAATCCCGACTTCCGCTCCCGGAGCAATGATTTCTGGCGGATCGCACTCGAAACCCATTCGGGACGGGTCTATTTCCAATGCCGCGAAAAGATCTGCATTTACGACCTGCTGTCGGGCGCGATCCGCGAACTGCACCCGCAGGACGCTTTCCGGTATATGTACGAGGTGGACGGACGCATCTATTTCCAGGACGGCGCCACCCTCTGCCGCTTGGGCGACGACCTGAGCCGCGGAATCGTCTGCAACGTCCCGAGCCGCATCATCAATCTCGTTTCGGGGCGCAACGGCGAATTGCTGGCGGCCGTGGAACATGCCGGCATGTTCTCCATCGACAACGAAGGGCGCATCGCACCGCTCGACACCGCGACCAACGCCCTGCTGGCGGATGCCAAGATCATGTGCTGCCGACGCTACAACGCCGAACTGCTGCTGGTCGGAACCACCCGCCGGGGGCTGTTCCTGATCGACAACGACGGTTCGGCCAGCCACTCGATCCCCTATGGCCGGGAACTCGACAACGCCACGATCCTGAGCGCCGCGGCGGACGAGCGCGGCAACATCTGGCTCGGGCTCGATTCGGGCGCGGCGTCCATCGACAACAGCACGCAGGACTATTACTTCACCGACTCCCGGCTGGGGCAGGTTCACGGCGTGCTCGGACTCGGCGACGACCGGATGCTCATAGGCTCGAACAAGGGGCTTTTCCTGCTGGACAACGACGGTTCGCTGAGCCTGATCCCGGGCAGTACGGGTTCGGTGTGGGAACTGGATGAAATCGGCGGCCGGATCTATGTGCTTCACGATCTGGGGCTCTTCCGGCTGGCAGAGGGGCTTCGGCTCACGCCGGTCGTCACGGGAAGCGGCGTCTACTCGCTGCGCCGGTGCCGGAACGACCGGCGATTCTACATCATGAGCACCTACTCGGGCGTCAGCCTGCTGCGGCACACCGACGAGGGATTGCAACCCGTATCCCGGATCGCCGATTACAGCGGATTCACACGCAACATCCGCATCGACGAGAAAGACCGCATCTGGGTCACGGTGCTCGGCGTGGGATTCGTGCGGCTGACGCTCTCCGAGGACAAATGCAGCGTCGTCGAAGCCCGCAACTACGACCTGGCCGCGGGAACGGACGGCAATGTGTTCTCGACCCGCATCGACCAGGAACTGATCCTGTGCTGCGACGACCGGGCATACCGCATCGACTATGTGACGGACTCGCTCGTCCGCGCTCCCGGCGCCGAACAGATACTCGGACTGTGCGGCCGGGGGGGGGTGAAAAGCATCGTCCAGCAGGACAACCGCTTCTGGTACGTGGCAGCCGACGAAACGGGCTACGTCGAACGAACGGGCAATTCGCTGAACCGCTGCGCCGGCATCCTCGCACAGGCGACCAGGGAGCGGATCTCAAGCGGATTCCGGACGGTCGGCGATGCAGGAGTCATCGGATTCCGCAACGGCATCGGGTTCTCCTACGGAGGCAGTTCCCCGTCACAACCCGTCGAAATTGGCATGGTGGCGGCGCAAGGGCCCAATAAAACGCGCTATCACCGGCTCGACGATCCGGTGTTCGAGATTCCCGCAGCGATGAACACGCTGCGCATCTGGCCGATCCGTCTCCCGCCGGGACAGCAGCTCGAATACCGGATCGCATCGCTGGCTCCCGAATGGCAGACGGTGCATATCGACGAATTCCTGCAAATCCCCGCGCTGCCGCACGGCCGCCACACCGTCGAACTGCGCGCCCCGGGCGCCGCCGATCCGTCGGATACCCGGCAGGTCGAAGTCTGGGTGCGTCCCCCGTGGTACATTTCGTGGCCGATGATCCTCCTCTACGTATTGGTCGTCACGCTGCTGCTCGCCGGAGTGCGAGGCTATTACATCCGCAAGAACCGTCTGGCGCAAGAGGCCGTGCTCCGCCGGGAGAAGGAGCGCCGGGAGAAGGAGCTCGAACAACTCGAACGGGAAAACCTGCTCAAAGAGAAGCGGATCTCGGAACTGGAACGCGAGAAACTGAAAACCGACCTGCGCAACAAGGACAAACGGCTGGCAAATATCACCATGAACAGCATTCGCCGCAACAACATGCTCAACGAGCTGAAAAGCGAGGTCTCGGAGCTGCTCACGGTCGAAGGATCGGGACGAATCAAAACGATCGTCGGACGGGTCATCCGCCAGATCAACGCCCAGCTCAAGGACGACAGCGACTGGCAGCTGTCGGAGAACTATTTCAACACGATCTACGACGGTCTGCTGGACCGGCTGCGGGCCAACTATCCGTCGCTGTCACAGACCGACCTGCGGCTGTGCGTCTATATCAAACTGAACCTTTCGACCAAGGAGACGGCCGAACTGATGAACATCTCACCGCGCAGCGTGGAAATGGCCCGCTACCGGCTGCGCAAGAAACTGGGACTCGGTTCCAACGACAATATCGGGTCGGTCCTCCGGTAACAGATGCGCCGGACGCCGCCGCGCCGGAACGGGCGTAAGTCTAACGGTAGCGGTGGGAAATGAGGGTCATGAACTCCTCGCGGGTCCGCTGGCTCGATAGGAAGACGCCCGTGAAAGCCGACGTGGTGGTAGCCGACTGCTGCTTCTCGATGCCGCGCATCTGCATGCACATGTGGCTGGCCTCGATCACTACGGCCACGCCCATCGGGTTGAGGGCCTCCTGAATGCAGTCGCGGATCTGCACCGTCAGCCGCTCCTGCACCTGCAAGCGGCGGGCGAAGCATTCCACCACGCGGGCCACTTTCGAAAGACCCGTGGTTTAAC
>ERZ857840.2130-NODE-2130-length-19975-cov-13.448293_pt1 | contig 19975 bp, 14 predicted proteins | sample MGYA00519760_ERZ857840 | MGnify/ENA primary metagenome ERZ857840 (study PRJEB31778, sample SAMEA3449371) | human gut metagenome | biome: human gut; feature: human-associated habitat; material: faeces | place: United Kingdom | collected 2010/2012 ... | reverse complement strand
GAGATTACCGGGATCGAACCGGTGACCTCTTGCATGCCATGCAAGCGCTCTCCCAAGCGGTACGTGTGCACACCCCCGTGATTAGTGCTTGGAAGATGCAATAAATACGATAATACGATGGAAAAATTTCTTAAATTGTTTTTTATTTGGCCAACTGAAATGGAAGACCAGAAGAAGAGATTTCGACAAAAAGGGTGCTTTAATTTGTACTAAGAACTAAGGTGCCCTTTTTGGGGCTCAATCGGAGGAAGGCGGATATGAGAAAGAACCTGCGCATGGCGGCTGAATTATTTATTTCATTGGTTACTGCTGGTTTCGCAAAACTACCTTAAAAACAGCCCGTTGCCTTTGAAATTAGCGTTTACTTTTTGCTGAGGGGGCCTCATTTGCTTTGAAAATACCAGAGTAAGGAGTGAATGGTACTGTTATCTCAACGTCATTTATAGAAGTAAAAAAGGAAAACCGTCACTCCTGGATATTATTTCTTTTCAGGATGGATTGGACATACTCCATGTTCAGATTGTAGTCTTTTTCATAGTGGCAGGCATACAGCATATAGAGGATCGTAAAGATGGACATCTCCACAGAAATGGAAGAAAAATAGATGGGCCCTTTTTGTTTGGAAGGAATATACAACACTGAGGCAAAGTCCTTCATGTTATAGGTTTTGTTGTGCATGGATGTGATGAGCAGCAGGGGAGAGGTGCTTCGGGAGAGGATGGAGACCACCTGGGTCAGGGCAAGGGACGATTTGCCGCTGTAGGTGATCACAATGGATAGCTCGTCCTGCATAGCACGATAGGCCGAGAACACACCTTCACCCTCCAGATGCATGACCTCTACATTTTTGTTGATCCGCTGCATGTTAAATTTAAAGATGTTGGCAATGGACAGGTAGGTGGAAGTGCCGTAGATTTTGATTCGTTTGGCGTTGAAAATCAGCTCGCTGGCTTTTTCAAAGCTGGAGGGATCGTTGATGGCGAATACATCCTTCAGTGTTTGTTCCAGAATACTGAAGATGGTGTTTTCAATGTCCCGGGTGGACATATTCAGGTGGAGGGGGTTGTCATAGTTGACGACCACATCCGGGAAAGTGGTTTCACTGCGTTCTTTTACAAAAGCCACCCGAAAATCATTGTAGTTTTTAAAACCAAGCTTGCGGACAAAGCGGGAAATGGTGGCGGAGGAAACATATGCCTGTTTGGCCAGGTCGTTCAGCTGGATGCTGGTGACCAGCTCAGTATTGCTCAGCAAAAAGGAAACCAGGGAAGTTTCGGTGCTGGTGAGCTTAAGCTTCCCGATTTTTTCCAGTATGGTCATAGAATCTTCGCTGGATTGCATGGAACGGCTCATGGCTTCATCTCCTTGGTTTCAAAAATCACCAAAAGCGTTAGATGTTTTGACTTAAATTATAGTATAACAAATAAAATGGATTTCGTCAAGCAAAAGCGGATGAGACCAGAAAAAGGATGAAACAAAATTTAATTCTGACCTGTGGAAGGCCGGAGGCTGTAACAAACTTTCAGAACAATGGAATCGTATTGCTTTTGAAAATGGCCAAGCTATAATGAAAACACAAAGACCGGTTGAAAGAAATTGTAAAAAATGACCAGCATGCCGAGCGCGTGGGCATGCGGGATAGAGAGCAGCAAGGGAGAAGGCCATGATGGAAAAGGATTTGAAATACAAGTTCCCGGAAGGGTTTCTATGGGGCGGAGCCATTGCCGCAAACCAGACCGAAGGTGCCTGGCTGGAGGAAGGCAAAACCCCGCAGGTAACCGACGTGATGGTGGGCATTGAGAACGATGGACATACCCCGGGTATCCGATATAACACCGAAACCGGCCAGTATGAAATCGCCCAGGACCCCAAAAAAGTGTATTTGGCCAACACAGGAATTGATTTTTACCATCGCTATAAAGAGGATATCAAGCTGATTGCAGGGATGGGTTTTACATGTTTCCGGACATCCATTTCCTGGGCGCGGGTGTATCCGGGCGGCGATGCCATGCAGCCCAACGAGGCAGCCCTGAAACACTATGATGATGTAATTGACACCATCCGCTCCTATGGGATGGAGCCCATCATCACCATTACCCACTTCGACAATCCCCTTGATATGATGATCAAGTACAACGGCTGGTCTAACCGTGTGTGCATCGATTTTTATCTGCGCTACTGCGAGACAATTTTCCGCCGGTATGGCTCCAAAGTGAAATACTGGCTGACCTTCAATGAAATTAACAATCTGTTCCGCCGGCCTTTTGCAGCAGCAGGGGTGCTTCCCGGCCAGACCGACCCCGGCAAGAAGTTCTTTGACGAGAACTACACCGAAAAGGAGATGCACCAGGCCCTTCACAATACCATGCTGGCCAACGCTCTGAGCGTCAGACTGTTCCATAAGCTGGTGCCCAACGGGATGATCGGCTGCATGATGGCGGGTTCCCATGCGGCGGTTTATCCCGCTACCTGCAACCCGGACGATGTGCTGGCTACCATCGACGCCAAACGGGAGACGTATCTGTTTACTGATATTATGTGCGATGGCTACTATCCCTATTGGCTGACCAAGCTGTGGGATAAGCGGGGCGTTCGCCCGGAGATCCGGGACGGTGAGCTGGAAACCATTCGGGATAACACAGTGGATTATCTGGGGTTCAGCTACTATTTCTCCAATGTCTGTAAATACCAGGAAGGACATATGTACGACGGCGGCGCCCTGGTTCCCGGCGGCGCAAAGGCGGCCAACGAGTACTGCAACGAGTTCAGCCCGGATCCCTGGCGGTTCCGGAAGGATCCCAAGGGTTTCCGTATCCTGATCGAGGAGTACGCAGACCGGTACCATCTGCCGCTGTTCATTGCTGAAAACGGCATTGGTCTCTATGAAGACGAATCCAGCGGCGTGCCCATTCAGGACCCGGAACGGGTAAAATATCTGGAAGAACATCTTAAACAGCTCCACATGGCCATTGAAGACGGGGCACCGGTCTTTGGTTACTGCTGGTGGGGGCCCATCGATCTGGTATCTTCCGGTTCCGGCGAGATGGACAAGCGATATGGTTTTATCTATGTGGACTACCATAACGATGGCACTGGCGATCTGCATCGTTCCATCAAGCAGAGCTATTACCGGTACAAGGAGATCATTGCCGACAACGGCCTGTAACTATCTCTTGTTGGAGGTTTTTCAAATCCAGTGAAGGAGGACAATATGAATTATCGTGAGACTGGCCTGAAGGCTCTGGAAGTTGTAGGCGGAAAAGACAACGTCAAAAACCTCACCCATTGTGCTACGCGGCTGCGGTTTGAAGTAAAGGACCGCAGCAAGGTCCAGATGGATAAGCTGAATTCTGTGCCTGGCGTTTTGAAGGCGCTGGAATCTGCCGGCCAGTTCCAGTTTGTGATCGGCCCCAGCGTCAACGAGTGCTACCAGGTAGTGGCGGATGAAATCGGCATTGCCGGGGGCGTTGTGGAGGATAACCACCCGGAAGATATGGCCACAGCTGAAAAAACAGAGAAGGGTAACCTGATCCAGAAGGCCCTGGGCCTGATTTCGGGCATCTTTATCCCGATCCTGCCGGCACTGATTGCTTCTGGTATGATCAAGGCGCTCCTGACCATCCTAACCAGATTGGCTCTGGTCAATACGGAATCCGGCATCTATACCATCGTCACCTTTGTGGCCGACTCGGTGTTCTACTTCCTGCCGGTGCTGCTGGCGGCCACCAGCGCCAAGGTGTTCGGTATGTCTCAGGGCCTGGCCATGATGTTGGGCGCCATGCTGCTGCACCCCACCTTCACCGCTGCAGTTTCGGACGGCACTGCCCTGGATATCTTTGGCCTGAGCGTTCGGATGACGAATTACAACGCCACGGTTATCCCCATCATCCTGATTGTCTGGATAGCCAGCTATGTTGAGAAGTTCTGCACTAAGTTCCTGCCCGATGTCATCAAATATGTCATTCGTCCTCTGATTGTGATGATTGTGATGATTCCTCTGTCCTTCTGCGTGCTGGGCCCCATCGGTGCTGTGATGGGTGACGGTTTGGCCGCTCTGCTGACCTGGCTTCAGAATACCATCCCCTGGCTGCTGCCCACCTTCATCGGAGCCATTGCTCCCTTGATGGTTCTGTTTGGCTTGAACAACTGCACCATTCCTCTGATTTATGCCCAGATGGCAGTGAGCGGATATGAGACGGTTGCCGGCCCCGGTATGTTAGCCCACAACATTGCAGAAGGTGCCGCTTCCCTGGCGTTGGCCCTCAAGAGCAAGGATACCACCATTCGCCAGGAAGCGCTGACCACCAGCTTTACCGCCCTGTTCGGCGGCATCACCGAGCCTGCCATCTATGGCTTTACCCTCCGGTTCAAGAATGTGCTGCCCTGTGTTATGATCGGCGGCGCAGCCGGCGGCCTGTTCGCCGGGCTCAGTGGCCTGGTGCGCTATGCGACTGCGGCTCCCTCCATCATCACCCTGCCTACCTATATGGGCGAGGACCCGAGCAACATCTGGAAGGCCGTTGCTACCTTGGCCATTGCGTTTGTGGTGACCTTCGTACTGGTGTTTTTTGTCAAGACAGAGGACACCAACAAGGTCATCCGCAATGATGTTGTCACCAACGAGCTGAAGTAACCATACAAACACCGGGATTGCACAGAATTGCAGGGGACGTAATACTGTGCAATCTTTTATTTAAGGAGGATGCATCAAAATATGGCCGAAAAGAAATTACAGTATCCTTTTCCGGAAGGTTTTTTGTGGGGTGGCGCCATCGCTGCCAACCAAAGCGAGGGTGCCTGGCTGGAGGATGGTAAAAAACCTCAGGCTACCGATGTGATGGTGGGCATCATCACCGATGGACACACCCCCGGCGTAAAGTACAACCCCAAAACCCAAAAATATGAGATGAGCCTGTACCCAGACAAGGTCTATCTGGCCCACCAGGCGATTGACTTTTACCATCGTTATAAGGAAGATTTGGAGCTTATGGCGGGGATGGGGATGAACTGCTTCCGCACCTCCATATCCTGGGCGCGGATCTTTCCCAACGGGGACGAGCTGGTCCCCAATGAGGCAGGGCTGAAGCATTACGACGATCTGTTCGATACCATGCTCTCTTTGGGAATGCAGCCAATCGTCACCATCACCCACTTTGATACCCCGCTCCACCTGATGTGCGAGTATAACGGCTGGTCTAACCGGAAGATGATTGGCTTTTTCCTCAACTACTGCAATGTGATCTTCCGCCGGTATGGCGCCAGGGTAAAGTACTGGTTGACCTTCAACGAGATCAATAATATTTTTCGAATGCCCTTTGCGGCGGGCGGTGTCATGCCCAGCCAGTATAACCCGGATGCGGCGGATTTTGCGGCAAACTACACCCAAAAGGAGCTGTATCAGGCCTTGCACAATGCCATGGTAGCCAATGCCCAGTGCGTCCGCCTCTTTCACGATCTGGTGCCTGGCGGGCAGATTGGCTGCATGATTGCCGGTTCCCACCTGGCCACTTATCCCGCCTCCTGCGACCCCCGGGATGTCCTAGCAACCCTGGACGCCCGCCGCAACACCTTCCTTTTCACCGATATCATGGCGGCAGGTGTCTACCCGGAATATCTGCGAAAAATGTGGAAGGACAAGGACATCCAGCCGGATATTCGGGAGGGGGAACTGGAACTGATTCGGGATAACACGGTGGATTACATCGGGTTCAGCTATTATTATTCCAACGTCTGCAATGCGGCCGATGGGGCGGAATTCTTTGAGGGAACACTGACCAAAGGCAGCCGCAAAGTGCACAACCCTTATATTACTGAATTCAGTCCCGACCCGTGGAATTTTCCTTTGGATCCGCTGGGCATTCGGTATGTGTTGGAGGAATACACTGACCGGTACCATAAGCCGCTGTTTATCATGGAGAATGGACTGGGCCTGGATGAGACCGAGGTGCCCGGACAAATGATCCACGACCCGGACAGAATGAAATTCCTGGAAGAGCACCTGAAACAAGTATCATTGGCCATTGCAGATGGCTGCAATGTGCTGGGGTATCTGTGGTGGGGGCCCATCGATCTGGTTTCTTCCGGCACGGGAGAGATGCGCAAACGGTACGGATTTGTCTATGTGGATCGCCATAACGATGGCACCGGTGACCTGCACCGCTCCATCAAGACCAGTTATTACCGCTATAAGGAAATTATTGAAAATAATGGACTGTAAGGAGGGGACAGAAGATGGAAGTTGTAAAGAGTTTTCCCAAGGGATTTCTGTGGGGGGCATCCACCAGTGCTTATCAATGCGAAGGCGCTGCCCTGGAGGATGGCAAAAAGGAAAACCAGCAGGATGTGATCAACCGTGAGATTCATCAGGAATACGGCTACGCAGACTGCTCAGTGGCGTCGGACCACTACCACCACTACAAGGAAGATGTGGCCCTGATGGCTGAGATGGGCTTTAGTTCCTACCGTTTTTCCATCAATTGGGCGCGGGTGCTGCCGGACGGCGTCGGAGAGGCAAACCCCAAAGGTGTTGAGTTCTACCACAACCTGATCAATGAGCTTAAAGCCCATAACATTGAGCCTGTCATTACCATGTGGCATTACGATCTGCCCATGGCCACGGTGGAGCGGGGCGGCTGGGGAACCCGAGCCATTGTAGATGAATTTGAATATTATGCCCGGTTCCTCTGCAAAGAGTATGGGGATCAGGTGAAATACTGGCTGACCATCAACGAGCAGAGCATCGTGGTTAACTACATCGATCGGAAAAACAAGATTACCAAGGAGCAGCAGTTTGATCCGAAATTCCGCTATCAGGCCAACCATTATATGAATCTGGCCCACGCCAAGGCTGCCATTGCTGTCCACGAGCTGGTGCCTGGCGGCAAGTGCGGCGCGGCATTGGATATGGCGCCCTATTATCCCCATAGCTGTAACCCGCGGGATGTTATGGCGGCCAAAGGCGCCAATGCATTCAAGAATCATTTCTATATGGATGCTTATATCAAGGGAATCTATACACCATCCGTGCTCAGTTACCTGGAGCGGCAGGGTCTGATGTTTGAAATTCAGGAAGGGGACATGGAGCTGATTCAAAGGGGGGCGGAATGCTTTGACTTCCTGGGAATCAATTATTATCAGAGCCAGTGTGTGAAAGCGCCTCCCCCTGGCCTAGCCCGCCGCTCCAAACAGAACAATAAGATCGGCAAGGGCGGCCATGTTACCTATGAAATCCAGCCGGATTTGTTTGAAGGCTGCCAGAACGAGACCATCGGAGCCACCGATTTTTCTATGCCCATCGACCCCATGGGCCTGCAATATGTGTTGGAGGATATCCATGACCGCTACCATATTCCTGTAATGATCTGTGAAAACGGCTTTGGAGCCTACGACAAATTGGAGGCCGACGGCTCCATCCACGATCCTTACCGGATTGATTACCTGCGAGAGCACATCAAAGCAATGAAGGCTGCCATTGAAAACGGCGCAGAGGTACTGGGCTATAATCCCTGGTCTGCCTTTGACCTGCTTTCCACCAGTAACGGCATCGCCAAGCGGTATGGGTTTATCTATGTGGACCGTACCGACGATGATGCCAAAGAATGTAAACGTTATAGAAAAGATAGCTTTTATTGGTATAAAAATGTGATCGCTACCAACGGCAAGAACTTGGAATAATATAAAGCTGCACCCCATTGGCAACAAATAAGTCAAAGTACCTGTGTTGCGAATGGGGTGCCTTATGGTCTATGGCAGAGGAGATGTTTTTTCATCTGCAAATCATTTTAATCAACAACAGGAACTGACGGCACTCCTGTTTGGCCGTGTGGAGTTCGGGAGAGGCGGTATCGTTCGCATTCAATGGACCTCCGGGGGTACTGCCTGCCTGGGTGTGAATGCAGGCAGCTGAATGGCATGCAAAAAACCGGCTCACATTTTGTAAAAACAAGTCGAAAATACAGGTCTTTTGGTCAAATTCAATATCGTAAGGGGGTATAGCTGGCTCGGGTACAGCTGCAAACTGTCCTTTGCTTTGTGCCAATTACGAAAAAAGAAAAGCCCTGAAAACGTAGTGTTTTCAAGGCTTTTTGTCTTGGTGGAGATAAGCGGGATCGAACCGCTGACCTCTTGAATGCCATTGTGCTTCTCTCGAAAACACAATGTACAATCCGATACTGCCTAGACTCAGTATCGTTAAATTTCAAATGTATTATACCATTCTGTTTCATTGGATGTCAAGACGTTTCATTCCTTTTGTGGTCAAATTGTGGTCAAACGACCCCGACAAATGACTTTTCTCCCCCAGCTAAGTTACATCGCGCAATTTCGATTCACAACCACATTATTTATAATTCCACTGCCTTGGATGGGACCCGGAAGTTCAAAAATTTCTGGCTTTCCACCTTTGCAGTACAGCGGTTGAGCAATCTGATCTGCTTGGAACATCAGCTCTCCACCATCGAGTACAAGCCTTATCGGGAACGGCAGAAGCGCATCGTTTACCCGCCGAGAGGAAGCAACCGTGACCGCCTGTGCGGAATCATCGACACCATCCTTGCAGAGTAGCCGAAGGACTTTGAAGTTTTTCTTCAAAAGCTGATACAGCAGGGCTACGAGGTGAAGCGTGGCAAGCACACGGCGGTGAAGGGCAAGGGGCAGAAGCGTTTTATCCGTTTCCGCACTCTGGGTACCGGCTATGGCGAGGACGAGATCAAAGCAGTGCTGGAGGGAAAGGCAAAGCACAAGCCGTACCAGAAGAAACCACCGCAGGAGCAATCGTTCCAGCTTCTAGTGGATAGACGAAAACATTGCTTGCTGGCACTGCGTACCGTAAAACTCCCGTTTCAATCTTCACGAGTGATTTTTCTTGGAAGAAGCCCCGCCGAAGAACATCTGCCCGGCATTATACAAGCGAAAGAATGTATGAAAAAGAAGAAACCCATCTCAGAAGAGCAGCATTATCTCTGTGAAATCGGTCTGGAAAAGATGCCATATGGATCTTCCTGGCTCTACAAATCTTATACAGAGGAAAGCCTCACGCACATCACGATTACAGCCGCTCCATGCAAAGTTCCTGCTCTGCCATGATGGATTCATCCGTTGGGTCGTAGACTTGTTGGCTGTGGATCGCATTTTTTATCGGCATGGTTCTACTCTCCTTATTTATAAGGAATCTTTCTCATTTTTCAGTAGATTCTTCCAGATTCTTTCGGTACTGTGCCGGACTGACACCATACTCTTTCTTGAATACCCGGCTAAAATAGAGTGGGTTATCATACCCTACGATCTCTGCAATTTCTCCAATATTGTATTCGGTGTTCTCCAATAAGCTTTGTGCATTTACCATCCGAAGGGACAGGATGTATTGTGCAGGGCTTATTTTCATGTACAGCTTAAAATTACGGATAAACCAGTTCGTACTGATATGCAGCGATTCTGCGTAATCGTCCACACTGACCTTTGTATTATAATTCTCGTTAAAGTAGGCAACGGCGGCTTCGATTTCTTCGGGGATGCTTGTAGTTGTTTTCTCGCTTTCCTGCTGTTGCCTGCTTACTAAAAGCAGAATGATGTTGAAGAGAGAAGCAATATAGTCTTCATAGCCATATTCACATTGTTGCAGTTCCCGGATGATCTTTCGGAACAGCATTTTGTAATCCGGCAGTGTGCCGCTGTAAAAAACGTGCTTGTCCAAGGGTATTCCGTGATAGTTCAGGATGTTTTTGACATCATATCCTGTAAAGTGAATCCAGAACACCTCTGGATGATCTTCTACATAGTAGACATACTTCTGGATTTCTTTCGGCTGATAAAGCACCATGTGTCCAGAAGTCACCACTTCCTCAACACCATCGAACCAGAAGTGTGCTTTACCAGATGCCACATAGAGGATTTGATAGTCTCTGCGACCCTTTGCCCAAAAAGTAGGCAGCTTAGGGCGTTTTTTCAAGCGATAAGTGCCGCAGCTGCCTACGACCAGCGGCTTTGAGTAGTCTTTGAAATCCAAACGGGAGTTGTTCAAATATCCTGAGTTGAAATACATCCCTGCGTCCTCCTCATCTTCAGAGATTTTACAGTGATTTGAGAAATGTTCTATCAAAAAATTACAAACTCTTTGATTTTGTGCATATTTTGTTCCATCTTGTCTATATCTTTTCGTTCCATTAGATTCTATAATATTTTCAGACGAAACGCAAGAGATTTGGGCAACTTGCGTAATGAGAATTCCAGTCTGAAGTGCGCAGCAGATTGGTCGCGCCCACACAAAACAAGCAAGATGGGAGAAAGCACAATGACTGAGAAACGTTATCTAAAGTGGTATAATAAAGTCGGCTATGGTTCAGGCGATATTGCAGGCAACGTGGTGTATGCATTCCTGTCCTCCTTCGTCATGATCTATCTGACCAACACCGTTGGCCTGAACCCCGGTATTGTCGGCACTCTGATTGCAGTTTCCAAACTGCTGGACGGTGTGACGGACATTTTCTTTGGTTCTTTGATTGACAAAACGCATTCTAAGATGGGCAAAGCCCGTCCTTGGATGCTGTACGGCTACATTGGCTGTGCCATTACGCTGGTGGCAATTTTCGCCATCCCGACCAATCTGGGACAGTTTGCACAGTACGCATGGTTCCTGATCGCATATACTCTGCTGAACGCTGTATTCTACACTGCCAACAACATTGCTTACTCTGCACTGACTGCTCTCATCACGAAGAACAGTGCCGAACAGGTCGAGATGGGTTCTTGGCGTTTCATGTTCGCCTTTGCCACCAGCCTGCTCATCCAGTCCATCACGCTGGGTGCTGTTACGGCATTGGGCGGTGGTGCTGCCGGTTGGCGCACTGTTGCAATCATCTACGCCATCATCGGTCTGCTTGTCAACACCCTCTCCGTTTTCTCCGTGAAGGAACTGCCGGAAGGCGAATTGGTGGATACCACCGACAAAAAGGAAATCGAGCAGGACGAAAAGTACAATCTGGTTCAGGCTGCAAAGCTGCTTGCTGGTAACAAATATTATATGATGATTTGCGTCACCTACATTTTGCAGCAGATCTACGGTGCCATGATCAGCATGGGCACCTACTATGCAACCTACATCCTTGGCAACCAGAATCTGTTCGGTGTATTCTCTTGGGCAATCAACATTCCTCTGATCATCGCACTGGTGTTCACCCCGACCTTGGTTGCAAAGTGGAATGGAATGTATAAGCTGAATGTAATGAGCTATACTCTGGCAACGATTTCTCGTGCACTGGTTGCTGTAGCCGGTTACATGGGCAGCGGCAATGTGACCTTGATGCTGCTCTTTACTGCAATCGCAGCTCTTGGTCAGGGTCCTTGGCAGGGCGATATGAACGCTGCGATTGCTGCTTGCTCTGAATATACTTGGCTGACGAAGCATAAGCGCGTGGATGGCACGATGTACTCCTGCACTTCTCTCGGTGTGAAGCTGGGCGGCGGTCTGGGTACTGCCATCACCGGCTGGCTGCTGGCAGCAAGCCATTTTGACAGCGCTCTGACCGTTCAGCCCGAATCCTGCATCTCGATGCTGAAGATCATGTATCTGGTGATTCCGTTTGCTCTGGATGCCATCATCACCTTCATTCTCTCTCGTATGAAGGTCGAAGAAGCAAATGAAAAACTGCGTGCAGCAGTCTGATAACAAGCCATTATCATTTCTCCTTCATCTGCTGTTCCCCGGAGGAATCCAGCGATTCCTCCGGGGAGGCTGGAGAAATATTATAAAATTATAAAAGGTAAATGAGGAAATACTATGGCTGCATTTGATTTTGCAAAAGTAAAAGACCCCACCTTTTTCAAGGAAAACGTGCTGAATGCTCATGCAAGTTTCCGTACTTACGCTTCCCGCGAAGAATATCGGACAGGCTCCTCTTCTTTGGCGCTGAAGCTGGACGGTATCTGGAAATTCGCCTACGCAAAGAACTACACCAGTGCCATCCCCGGCTTTGAAAAGACAGATTACGATTGCAGCGGCTGGGATGACATTCATGTTCCGGCACACATCCAGATGGAGGGCTACGACATTCCCCAGTACGCGAATGTTCAGTATCCGTGGGATGGCCGTGAAGAAGTACAGCCGGGCGAGATCCCGCAGCGGTTCAATCCGGTGGCAAGCTATGTAAAATACTTCGAGCTGCCGGAATCCATGCAGGGCAAGCCCGTCCACATCGAGTTCGAGGGTGTGGAAAGCGGCATGGCTCTTTGGCTGAACGGGTCTTATGTGGGTTACACCGAGGACAGCTTCTCCGCACACGCATTCGATCTGACTCCCTATCTCCAGCCGGGCGTGAACAAACTTGCTGTGCAGGTGTTCAAGTGGACTTCCTCCAGCTGGTGCGAAGATCAGGACTTCTTCCGCTTCTCCGGCATCTTCCGCAGCGTGTGGCTGTACGCCATCCCCACCGTGCATCTGGAAGATATATCCGTCAAAACGCTGTTTGCCGGGGATGATTTTACTCATTCCACGCTGGAAGTTGCATTGCAGGTGGAGGGTAAGGGCGCAGCCCGTCTGACCCTGCGCCGCAGTGAACTGGAAGTGTTCTCCGAAAAAATCGCACTGAACGGCGGCTCTGCTCTGTTCAGCCATGCGGTGGAGAACCCCCACCTGTGGAGTGCAGAGGACCCGGCTCTGTATGAACTGGAAATTGAGCTGCTGGACGATGCAGGCCATCTGGTAGAGGTGACTGGGCAGAAAGTCGGTTTCCGCAAGTTCGAGTTGAAGAACAATCGGATGCTGCTCAACGGCAAGCGCATCGTGTTCAAGGGTGCCAACCGTCATGAGTTCAGCTCCATTACGGGTCGTGCTGTGGGCGTACACACCCATGAGGAACTGCTTCGGGATATCATCACCATGAAGCAGAACAACATCAATGCCATCCGTACCAGCCATTACCAGAATCAGGATGCACTGTACGACCTGTGCGACGAGTATGGTCTGTATCTGATCGCAGAGAACAATCTGGAATCCCATGGCACATGGGACATCCATCAGGCTGGCATTCGCGGCATCGAGGGCGTTTTGCCCAATGATAAGCCGGAGTGGAAAGCTGTCTTGTTTGACCGCATGAATTCCACTTACCAGCGTGACAAAAATCATCCTGCTGTTCTGATCTGGTCTCTGGGCAACGAATCGTTTGGCGGTGAGACCCTGCTCCAGATGGCAGAGATGGTCCGCCGCTTTGATGACACCCGTCTGGTGCATTACGAAGGTGTGGTCAATGATCCCCGCTTCCTCGAAACCACCGATATCGAGAGCCATATGTACAGCACTGTGAAGGACATTAAAGAGTATCTGGCACAGGGCGATAAGCGGCCTTATATCGAGTGCGAATATTCTCATGCTATGGGCAACTCCAACGGTGCTTTGCACAAGTACACGGAACTTGCCGACCAGAAGGACTGCGGCTATCAGGGCGGCTTTATCTGGGATTACATCGACCAGTCCATCTGGAAAAAAGACCGCTACGGCAAGTGGTTCCAAGCCTACGGCGGCGATTTCGGTGAGCGTCCTACCGACTATAATTTCAGCGGAAACGGCATTGCCTACGGTGGTGACCGTGCTCCTTCTCCCAAGATGCAGGAGGTCAAGTTCTGCTATCAGAACATCGCCATTTCCATCGACAACTCTGGCTTCGAAGTCTGGAATAAGAACCTGTTCACCTCTACGGATGCTTTCGACTGCGTTGCACTGCTGCATCGTGATGGAAAGCTGTATCAGCAGCAGGAACTGACCAATATTGATGTTGCTCCCGAAGAGCGTTCCAGCTTCCCGCTGCCGTTTATGGTTCCTGCGCTCCCCGGTGAATATGCAGTGACCATCAGCTTCCGTTTGAAGGAGGACACCAGCTGGGCAAAGAAGGGCCATGAAGTCGCCTTTGGACAGGGTGTGATCGCTGTGGTTCGTTCCATTCCCAGCAAGAAGGTCACGCCGTTTACCGTTACGCACGGTACACACAACATCGGTGTCCGGGGTGAGAATTTCGATGTTTTGTTCTCCGATCTGAACGGCGGTCTGACTTCCTACCGCTATGCCGGCAAGGAGATGATTCAGGAGATCCCCCGTCCCAACTTCTGGCGCGCTCCCACCGACAACGACTGCGGCAACAACATGGGCGGCGTTCGCGGTCAGTGGAAGCTGGCAAGCCTGTACGCTACCGCCAAGGGCATCGGCAAGGAGATTCCGTCTGTTCATGGCGGCACCATCCTCCAGAACCCCACCTGCGAGGTGGAAGCCGACAGCGTGGTCGTGACCTATCTCTATAACCTCCAGACCAGCCCCGCAGCAGAGTGCAGCCTGCAGTACCGTGTGTTCGGTGATGGCCGCATCCAGACCACCCTGCACTATGACCCGGTGGAAGGACTTGCAGCAATGCCGGAGTTCGGCGTACTGTTCAAGATCGACGCTGACTACGACACGGTGGAGTGGTACGGAAACGGCCCTGCGGAGACCTACTGGGATCGTCAGCATGGTGCAAAGCTGGGCATTTACCAGAACAAGGTCGCAGACAACATGGCACAGTACCTTGTGCCGCAGGAGTGCGGTGCAAAGACCGCTGTGCGCTGGGCAAAGGTAGTGGACCGCAAGGGTCGCGGGCTGCTGTTTACCGCAGATGCCGCAAAGCCCATGTTCTTCTCTGCGCTGCCCTACACTCCCCATGAAATGGAGAGTGCCAAGCATCCCTACGAGCTGCCCCCAGTCCATTACACGGTGATTCGTGCCATCGGCGAGCAGATGGGCGTCGGCGGTGATGACAGCTGGGGTGCCAATGTCCACCCGGAGTATATTCCTGATGTAACCAAGCCTGTGGAGTTCACCTTTACGTTCCGTGGCATCTGACCCTCGTTATTAAGACACCTTCGCGTTGAGATAAGGACATCCCTGCATGAGATTCCTATCAAAAGCGAGGGTGTCTTTTTTGGTATTCCAAAATCTCAATTCCTGACACCACTATTTATAAGTAGTGCTTCACTCTATATAAGCAGCGTTGCTATGTCAAAATAATCGCATTCCGTTTTTGTTTAGGGCATTTCTTTGAATGGTTCTCCAAACTTTCTTTAACATATTGAAGTATACAAATTTTTAGGATATAATCAGCACCTTCCCCAAAAGCTATATAGAATTACACAAAAATTTGATAGGAGGCGTACACACATGAGTTGTTTCGGTTCAAGGTTTTTATTAGCAAAACCTGCAGGCTGCAAAGTCGCTGGTTGTGCTCATCCGCACCCCTTTGCACAGGTTCATCGGCTGATGATACACCGCCTACAACGGCAAGCGCAGAAAAGACGCACTTCCGATGAAATTCTGATATTCGCAGGCATTCCTCCCATATACACAAGGGGCATCCACAAACCGCTTGTATTTTCAATAATAGTATTTTCTAAAATCTTTTTACAGAAAAGGAATCCGATTGTCAAGCACAAATCAACGATATTTCATACAATTCATACTACCATGTTGTCAGTTCACATCTCACACTGGCTAATGACCGTGCTGATTGCCGTATCATATGCCACCGGTGGATACTTAAATTTTTTCAGTAAGTGTTTCACCATCTTACGCATACTCGCACGGGCAGTTTCTTTTTTCTGCAGGTCTATTACGCTCGCATTACTGAATTTCTGCGTTTCCAGCCATCTCCATTGCAGCGTTCGATTGACACAGGTTGAGTTATCGGCAGATACAGCAAACACAACGGGCAGCTCTGGTAACAGAGCTGCCCGTTGTGTTCGTTTATGAAAAGGAGAACTTAGATCTCATACCACTTGATCTCGTTGGCATCCAGGTGTAGAGCAAAGCTGCTGCCGTCTGTGGTGTAAACGGTGGTGTCCTGCGGCTCGTACGTGTTGTTCACCACACAATACTTGCCGTTCTTGACGTAGGCGTGAACTTCTACATTATAATTGGAGCTGAACCATGTATGCAGTTCCTCCTCGCTGTGGGCACTCCACAGGATAGCGCGGTAAAGGGTGCGGCTGTTGGCAAAACTGTAAGGCACACCGCTGATGTACACGGCACGACCCTTGCCGAAGTCGTGTGCCGCCATCTGCACTTCTTTGTTTCGCTGCACCAGCACTTCGGTGCCTTCAAGGGCGTAGATGTTCTTTTTGCCCTCGCCAAAGTCCACGGGTTGGTCGGCGTCCTGCAGAATGAAATGGTCCGGGTGTTCTTCCCAGTTGTACTTGTCGTAGTTGAGGGTGAAGCCGTTTTCTTCCTCCACGCCCAGCACGCTGGCAAGCTGGAGAATGTGGCCCTGATACGGGTGACCGGAAGGCTCACCCACGCCGATAAAGCCGCCGCCGTTCCAGACGAACTTGCGGATAGCGGAGGAGATCTCCGGGTCTTCCCACCAGATGCCGCCGGTGTGTGCGGTGTCGGCATCGCCGACATTGATAATGACATCCAACGAATCCAGCAGATGCGGGTCGTTCTTGATATCCTCAAAGCTGATAAACTTCACATCAAAGGGCGCACCGGACAGCATCTCAATGACACCGGCATAGCTATAGTTCTGCTTGTAATAGAGGGCGTGATGCACCATGTGACAGCCCCAAGCCCGCATTTTACCCCAACAGTTCAGCACGGCCACTCGCTTGACACAGTAGGGTGTGGTGCCCTTGATGTTCTCGTACAGTTCGCGGAACTCGTTGCAGACGCTCTCCACGTAGTCCACGAACTCCGGGAACTGCAAGGCCAGTTTCAGATAGCCGCCATAGCCGATGCGGTCGATGGGCTTGCGCAGGATAGCGCGGCGGGCTGTAACCCAGTTCTCCTTGGCTTCCCGCACCGGGTCGCCGCCCTCGTGGAAGGTGTCGGGGAAGAAGTACGGCAGGAAACGGCCCTCGGTGTACTTCACGCCCTCAATGTCAGAGATCAGGCGCAGGGTGGAGCCGTTGCCCACGCTGCCCACTACGGCATCCAGTCCGATGGTCTTGAACTCCGGCATGAAAGGTTCGGTGCCGATCCAGTGATCGCCGAGGAACATCATGGCTTCGCACCCGCACGCGTGGGTGATGTCCACCATCTCCTTGGCAAGCTTTGCCACCTCGCGGCGCTGGAAGGCCTGAAAATCCCGGAATTCCTTGCTGGGCACCCGGTACTGGTTGTTATAGTAGCCCTGATCGATGATGTACTCCGGGCGGAACTTGTAGCCCACTTCCTGCTCAAACTGGTTGAGGATATAAGGGCTGACCGAAGCAGAGTATCCATACCAGTCCACGAACTTCTCCCGCTTCAGCTCGTCGAAGATCAGGGTGAACTGGTGGAAGAAGGTGGTGTAGCGGATGACGTTTACATAGGGGTGCTCTGCGATGAACTTGCGCAGGCGCTCCATGGAATACTTGTGGGTCTTGGGCTGACGCACGTCAAAGGTGATCTGGTGCTCAAAATTCGTCCAGCCGTTGGTGGTAGCGTTGTACATATGCACCGGGTCCCAGATGAGGTAAGCCAGAAAACTGACGGTATACTCATGGAACGGTACGGCCTGTACGGTCACACTGCCGTCGGCGTAGCTCCACTGCTCCGGCGGCACGGGCTGACCGGTGGTTCGATCCATGACCTCCCACCAGCGGGTGATGTCGTCGTTGGTGTTCACCTGCATCAGCTCCGGGCTGATGCCCTTCATCAGCGGGATGGTCACGGTGTCGCCGGGGGCGGTGTAGAAGCCGGTCATGATGTAGCACTGCTGTACCTCGTCCGGGTTTGCCTTTGCCCATGCGTTGTCCTTGCGGGTGGTATAATAGGTGGAGTAGATCTTGGCGTCCGCATCCTTGAGCTGCTGCGGGAAGTCGGTGCCGTCGCAGTCGCGGATGGCATCAGCACCCCACTTTTTTAAGATCTCCAGTGTTTCGGGCACAACGTCCAAGTCTGTGGGAATGGTCACGCGCCCGGTCTTTCTCAGTTCGTCCATGGGAAACTCTCCTTTACCTCTCTTTGAATCGTAGGGGGTCAATCGTAGGCGGCGTTATACAGCGCCAGCACAGCCAGCAGCAGCGCTACGCCCACCAGCATGATGCCAAGCCCTGCCAGCTGTCCGGTCATTTTCCAGCCGGACACCACCAGCACCAGTGCCAATACGAACAGCACCAGCATCAGGATCATGCGCAGGGCGGGATGGTTTTTCCAATATGCTTTCATCGTCTGTCACCTTAACCTTTCAGGCCGCCCACGGTCATGCCCTGCGTCAGCTGCCGCTGCACGCAGATGTACAAAATCAGGGTGGGCAGCATCACCAGCACAAGGCCTGCGTACATGGTACCGTACTGGGCGGCGCTCTGCTGCGCCTGCATCAGGTTCAAAAGACCTACCGGCAGAGTGCGGGGTGCCTTGGTGGAGCTCATCAGGGTCATGGAGATGATATACTCGTTCCAGAAGGACAGGAAGTTGAACAGGATAATGGTGATGATGGAGGGCTTTGCCATGGGGAAGATGATGCGGGTCATGGTGGAAAAATAGCTTGCACCGTCGATATAGGCGGCCTCCTCAAAATCGTGGGGCAGGGTGGCAAAGTAGCCCGACAGCAGGTAGATGGTAAAGGGCAGCGCGGTGGCGGCGTACACCACCGCCAGCACCACCAGATTGTTCAGCAGGAAGCTGCTGCCAAAGTGGCTCTTCAGCCAGACATCGCCGTCCCGCAGCATCAGGAAGATGGGCACCACGATGTAGTTGACATTGATGAACAGGCCCGCCATAAACAGGGTGTTCAGCAGTTTGCGGCCCTTGAACCGGAAGCGGGACAGGCAGTAGGCGGCAGGCAGCGCAATGACCAGCAGCAGCACCAGCGCCAATGCGGTCACGATGACAGAGTTGAGCATATACTCGCCCATCTTGGCTCCGTTCCACGCATTGACAAAGTTCTGCCAGTAGAACCCGGCAGGCAGCGCCCACGGGTTGCCGTAGAACTCCGCGTTCTGCTTGATGGATGCCATAAACACCCATGCCACCGGCACAATGATCGTCACAGCCAGCAGGATCAGCACAAAATAGATAAAAAATTTGTACAGGCCCTCCGCCGAACGGGAGGATTTTTCTTCCGTTTTCTTCATGTTTTTCCTCCTTAAAACTCCAGCGGTTCACGGCTGGTGGCACGGTTGACACAGGCGGACAAGGCGAACGAGAACAGGAAGATAACCACACCGATTGCCATGCTGTAACCGTACAGACCTGCATCTTTCTGGCTGTACATATAGTTCAGGGCCACATCCGAGGCACCGTTCGGCCCGCCGCTGGTCATCGCCTTGACAAACAGGAACGCCATATTGATGGTAGAAATGATAAAGAAGGTCAGAGTGGTACGGATGTTCGTCCAGACCAGAGGAATCGTGATCTGGAAGAATTGGGTCAGACGGCCCGCTCCGTCCAGATTGGCACTCTCGTACAAGCTGGCAGGCACCGAGGACATGGAAGCCATATACATCACCATGTAATAGCCCACAGCCTGCCAGACCATAGCAATGATGATGGACGGAATGACCAGCTTTTCGCCTTTCCAGAGGATAGGGTCAGTCATATCCCGGAACAGCCCGATGATGCTGTTCAGCATGCCATTCTCCGGCTTATAGATGGCAGAGAAGATACCGGAGATGACGACCACAGACAGGATGTTCGGGATGTAGAAAATGATGCGGAAGAAATTCTGCCCCTTAATTTTTTCGCGGGTCAGGATGGCTGCAAACACCAGCGCAAACGCAAAGGTGATGATGGTAACGACCACCACTAGCAGAATCATGTTCTGCATGGAGCAGATGAACTGGGTGTCCTTCAGCAGATGCTGGAAGTTTTTCAGCCCGACAAAGGTTTCGTTTGGCGAGTAGGCTCCACGCTCATACAGGCTCATGCGGAACACATTGAGGGTCGGCAAAATCATAAAAATGAAAAACAGGATGGTGGCCGGTGCCACGCAGAGGAACACAAACCGTTTGCGGCTCTTGTCAGATTTCATAGACAAACCGCTCC
>ERZ857840.2129-NODE-2129-length-19983-cov-4.128011_pt1 | contig 19983 bp, 16 predicted proteins | sample MGYA00519760_ERZ857840 | MGnify/ENA primary metagenome ERZ857840 (study PRJEB31778, sample SAMEA3449371) | human gut metagenome | biome: human gut; feature: human-associated habitat; material: faeces | place: United Kingdom | collected 2010/2012 ... | reverse complement strand
AATCCATATACTGATCAAATGCAATTTGTTTATGAGGAGATACAATATAAAAAAGTAAAAAATATTGCACGTTATAAGGGACAGTATGTAGATCCACGAGATTATACTGAAGAAATTAAAGAAGGATTTTCCTTTCAGTATTCTGTAGTTACTCAAAATAAACTTGAAATTGAAAAATTGTTTCGTGATATAATAGGTCCATCTTTTACTAGTAGAATAATTTATAGAGACACTGATAAATATCAGCAATTGTTATTACTACTTAAGAATCCTAGGTACTTGGCTTCTATAGAGAAAAGCGAAGCTTTATATAACATGTTAAAAGCCGATGAAAGAATACCAAATGAAATTATAGACAGCGAAATAGCGAATTTGAGGAGAGGAGATATACCTTATTTTCTTAAGGATATGAGATTTCATATTTTTAACGATGGCGAGCATATATTTACATGTGAATCAAATGATGGTTTATATAGTAGACTTAATACCTGGATTCTCGGAAACGTGACGAGGATACCACGTCACGAATTGCCGCAAACCCTTGATTTTTCTGATTTTTTGCCACTTTTTACTTGACGTTTTCATCGTCATGTTTTATAATATTAACACAAACATGACGAGGTGAATTATGGCAATTGTTACTCAAACTGATAAAAGAACCGGTATCACATATGCATATGAGACCCAGTATTACTGGGATAAAGAAAAGCAACAGTCACGTGCCAAGCGTGTATGTGTCGGAAAGGTTGATCCTGCAACAAAAGAGATTATTCCTACCCGTGGCAGATCCAGAAAAAAAGAAGAACCCACAGATTATCCGGTTTCAAAACGCGGTCCTAAACCCATTTGTGAGACAAAACACCTCTACTATGGCGCAACATATATGTTTGATAAGTTGGCCGATGAACTTGGACTTACAGCTGATTTAAAGGTATGCTTTCCAGATTCCTATAAAAAACTTTTATCAATTGCTTACTATCTGATACTTGAGGATAACAATCCACTGTATCGTTTTGAAAAATGGAACTTTACTCATAAACACCCTTATGGTGCCGATATCAGTTCGCCCAGAAGCAGTGAGTTCTTCTCATCCATTACGGATGAACAGATAAATAAGTTCTTCAGGCTGCAGGGCAAAAGGCGCGTTGACGATGAATACTGGGCATATGACAGTACCAGTATATCAAGTTATTCAGAAACCCTTGCCCAGGTACAGTATGGTAAGAACAAGGAAGATGATAAGCTCCCACAACTTAACCTGTTGCTGGTTTTCGGAGAAGAATCAGGGCTCCCTTTCTATTACCGTAAACTTGCCGGCAACATACCGGATTCCAAAACAGTTAAACATCTTTTGGAAGATCTTGATATACTTGGCTTCGGTAAGACCAAGTTTGTTATGGACAGAGGCTTCTACTCTGAAGATAACATCAATGGTCTTTATCGTGAACATGTGAAATTCTTAGTAGGTGTAAAGCTTTCACTAAAGTTCATCAAGAGTAATCTTGATGCGATATATGATGATATCCGTATGTTTACCAATTATGATGAAAGCATCGAAACCTATGGTTATACGGTTCAAACTGAATGGGATTATACTCAGGAGCGACCGTACAAAGGTGATGTGATCAAAGATAAACGAAGGATCTACATCCACTATTACTACAGCATCGAAAAAGGCGCTGAAGATGAACAGGCCTTTGATAAACGTATCGCCGGTCTGTGTAGAGAGCTGTTAGAAGACAAGCCTGTGGAAAGCCACAGGAAAGCCTATGAACAGTTCTTCGAAGTGAAGACTACGCCAAAGCGTGGCCGTCAGGTTTATTACAAAGAAGATGCAATAAAGGAAGCCAGAAAATATCTGGGATACTTTGCGCTTATAACAAATGAGACCATGGATGCTTTCACAGCACTTCATCTTTACAGAATGAAGGACGTGGTAGAAAAAGCATTTGGAAACATCAAAGAGCGCTTAAACATGAGACGACTCTTAGTATCAAGCGAAAAGGGACTTGATGGTAAAATTTTCACCGAATTTGTGGCATTAATTCTAATCTCTCATCTTGACCACAAGATGAAGGAATCAGGTTTATATAATAATTACACAATGCAGTCACTGCTTGATAAACTTGACGTCTTGGAATGCTTTGAGGATGCAAATCATTCGCTAAGAATTGGTGAAATGCTTGTCAAGCAGGCTGAGATTTATGAAGCACTCGGAGTTGAGGCACCAACCTCGTCATGTTAATCCGAGAATCCAGGTTTAATCAAATACTGCCATCCTTTATATTTTTCATCTGTTATTTCTTTTAACGAATACGAATTAAGTTTACTTATCAAATCCTCATATTTTTCTTTTTCTATTATAACATCTTGTTTCTGTCCGGTAGTTTGAGTTGATACTGTAATCTGTTCTATCCCATCTATCTTTATGTTCATAGATTTTTCATCTCCTAAATCATTCGAAATACAACCTACTAAAAGCACACCTGCCAATAATGCACTAAAGGTTAAACCAAATAATTTCCGAATAAACCGTTCCATATTTTCCTCCTTGTTTTTTGAAAATTTTACACACCACCTCAAAAATTAGCATCATAGTCTGCCAATTATCTATCTCCATTTTTGTACCTCTGAGGATTACTATAATACATAAAATCTCACCTCCCCGTTATGAAGTAATGGTATTTATAGTCCCTCACTATATTCCGATTTATATAACAGTAGTCTAACACATGTTGTTTAAAAATACTACAGCCAAGCTAATGTCTGTAATTTGCCCTAAAATTTCATTTTATGGAATTTGGACTACTTGATTTTCTAATTGCATATGCAATTCGTGAAATGTATAATTATACTGTTTATACATTAGACACACAAATGTAAATAGAGACTAAAACATTTGGTTTTGAATAGTTACAAAAAAATCTTAAAAAATGGTTGACAGATGCTCCTCTATCGTGTATTATATAACACGTGCTCGACACAAGAGAGCACACAACTTAATACATGCGATAGTGGCGTAGTTGGTAACGCGCGACCTTGCCAAGGTCGAGACCGCGGGTTCGAGCCCCGTCTATCGCTCTTATAACGAAAAGAGATATCTTTCATGGATATCTCTTTTTCGTTATAGGCAGGAATATCTGTCATATTTGCGCGTCCCCACACATATTATATATAAAACAACCACAGGAGGCGCATATGAGTGCAAAAACAAAAATCGTCGTTGTAAAAATGAAGCATGTCATTCTCACCGGAGTGCTCCTTGGCATACTGCTTCTTCTGATAATTTTCGCTGCTACATATTTCTTTTCAGGTGATGAGCCAAAGCCTGCAGTCGAAGAAACCGGCATGTATACACCGGGTGTGTACAATACATCTGTAGCGCTGGGTGGGGCGGCTATCGATGTGTCTGTGGCGGTGGACAGTAATAACATTAACTCCATAAGCCTTGAGAACATGACTGATTCGGTGGAAACCATGTATCCGCTTGTTGAGCCTGCTATGAACGAGCTCGTATCGCAGATTGTGCAAAATCAATCCACCGATAATATTTCCTACGCAAACACAAGTCAGTACACCTCCAAAGTGCTGCTCAACGCAATTGATAACACACTCTCCAAAGCAAAAAACTCTGACAGCTCAAATACCGAAGAAAATGCAAAGACTGTATCTGAATCACAAAAAGAGCCCGGGGATTCTTCAAAAACTGAAAATACTGAAAATACCTCGCAGTAACCTGCGAGGTATTTTAACTTAATCATATAAAGCGTAAATATATGTATGTATCAAAAAAAATAATCTACTGCTCACTGTCTGTAGATAATCCCTTTAGATAATCGCTGACAGCACTGATATCTGCGTAATAACAGTTCACCGGACGACTCTTCTCATAGTACTGATATCCGGAGTAACCGCCCCAGCCTACCAATGCAACTACAGCCGCCGCTGCAACAATTCGTGCTATAACACGCTTTACTTTATTTCTGGCATTTGTCTTTTTACGATTTGCCTTTTCATTCTTATATTTATCAACCTTTGCCTGACTCATTGCTTTTCTCCTTTAACTCAATGCAATAATTCTACTACATTTTGCGGGAGATATCAAGGCATTTCATCATAGCTTCAAAAACACTGCTTCTCATGCCCTTTTCCTCAAGCACACGCACAGCCTGGATAGTGGTTCCTGCAGGTGAGCACACCATATCCTTGAGCTCGCCCGGATGCTTTCCTGTCTCGAGAACCATTTTTGCGCTTCCAAGCACTGCCTGAGCTGCAAATGTATATGCCTGGCTCCTTGGCATGCCGCCTGCTACAGCCGCATCTGCCATGGCTTCGATAAACATAAACACATATGCCGGTGAGCTTCCGCTGACAGCTGTCACTACATCCATGAGCTTCTCGTCTATCATCTCAGCCTTTGAAAAGCCCGAGCACAAATCAAGCACTGTATCAAGCTCCGCCTGCGATACTCTTTCATTTGCACAGACTCCCATCATGCCCTCACCAACCATGGCAGATGTATTTGGCATGGTACGTATTACCTTTAAGCTCTTTCCAAACATCTCGTCAAACCACGAAAGTGACTTGCCCGGTGCAATCGAAACAATGATTTCATCGTCACTAACAGTGTCCTTTATCTCTGCCATAACCTCCTCATAGTACTGTGGCTTTACCGCTAAAAACAGAATATCTGCAAACTCTGCAACGCTCTTATTGTCCGCTGTCAGCTTAATTCCAAGCTCTGCAGCATTCTTTTCTCTGGAGCTTTCGGTCTTTGCAGATGCAAGAATATCGCTTGCCTGTGCCTTGCCTGATGCAAGCACTCCGTGTATCATTGCCTTTCCCATGTTTCCACAACCTATGAAGCCTAATTTCTTACTCATATTATTCCTCCTGCCGTAATCAATATATCTGACTATTCAAAGCATCCAAAATCATGTTTAACAGTCAGTATTTTTGCAAACTATTTTAGCACACTTCATTCAATCATGCAAAATATCTTTTGACTCTCATATCATCTTATGCATCAAAACCTGAATGTACAGGCAGGCCTCTGTGCTCAACAGGAGTGGAAAAAACTATCTGTGTACTTGTCTTGCCGAATTTCTGCAGAGTGTTGATAAAGTCATCAAGATCCTCCGTATCTAAAAACTCCACCTCTATGAGCATAGAATACTCTCCTGTCACACAATTGCACTCTATGACATTCTCCACACTCTTAATAAACGGATAAAACTCTTCCTTTTGTACAGGCTCCAGGTCCAGATTAACAAAGGCCTTTATCTTATAGCCCAGATTAACCGAATCAACAGTGGCATGATAGCCCTTTATGATTCCCTTGCTCTCCAATCTCTCTATTCTGGCTGTTACAGCCGGTGATGACAAAAACACCTGTGCCGCTATCTCCTTTATAGCTATACGTGCATTTTCCTGCAGCAGCTCTACTATTTTCTCATCAATCATATCCAATGCATTCTTAGTCAATGTACCGCCTCCTAACCTCTCTTTTGTAAATGTGATTTTTTCAACAAAAAAGAGGGCGCAGATAACCTAATATCTGAACGCCCTCGTTCGCTTTACTTTTTTAATTAATTACTTTAGAAAAATAATATCATTAATCAATATTACTTGTCAAGATTAAGATCTGTAATCTCCGTTAATTTTTACATAATCATATGTAAGATCACAGCCCCATGCCTTGGCTGACACATCTCCCTGGTGTAAATCTATGTCGATGTAAATCTCATCCTCATGCAGTATCTTTGCTGCCTCCTCCTCTGAGAAGTCAACTCCGGCACCGTTCTCGCACACCTTGATGCTTCCTGCTGTTGAGCGCAGGTGAAGCTCCACCTTGTCTATATCAAAATCAGCCTCCGCATAGCCTATAGCACAAAGGATTCGTCCCCAGTTGGCATCCTCGCCGAACATAGCACACTTTAAAAGTGGTGAACGGATAACGCTCTTTGCCACAATAATTGCTGTATCAAGATCAGGCGCACCTGCGCATGTGCACTCTAAAAGCTTTGAAGCACCCTCTCCATCCTTTGCAAGCATTCTTGTAAGATTTGAAAGCACCTCGTACAGTGCATCCTTAAAGGTCTGATAATCATCATTCTCTGTAGTAATAGGTGTGTTTCCTGCAAGGCCGTTTGCCATGATACTTACCATATCGTTGGTAGAGGTATCGCCGTCAATGCTTAAGCAGTTGTAGGTAACCTTTACAATCTCGCTCAGGGCCTTCTGGATGAGCTCCGATGAGATGGCAACATCTGATGTGATAAAGTTTAAGGTAGTAGCCATGTTCGGGTGAATCATGCCGCTTCCCTTTGCCATACCGCCTACTGTACACTCACTGTCTCCAAGCATGAACTTTACCGCATACTGCTTTGGAACGGTATCTGTAGTCATGATAGCGTTTACAGCCTTGTCGTTGCCGTCTGCCGAAAGACCCTTTGCAAGCTCCTTTATATGGCTCTCGATAGGCTCAATAGGAAGCACCTGGCCAATAACTCCTGTAGATGCCACGATAACCTCGTTTGGATCAATCGAAAGCTCTGCTGCTGCAAGCTCGCACATTCTCTGGGCCTTCTCTACTCCGTCAGCATTGCAGGTGTTGGCGTTTTTGCTGTTGGCAATAACAGCCTTTGCCGTATGTCCTGATGCCTCAAGGTGTGCCTTTGTCACCTGAATAGGCGCGCCCTTCACCTTGTTTGTTGTGTAAACAGCCGCTGCCTGACACTGTGTTTCTGAATAAACTAAAGCCAGGTCATTTTTGTTTTTGTCACTGTTTAATCCACAGTTTAATCCGTTTGCAACAAAGCCCTTTGCTGCACAGACGCCCTTTTTTACCTTTGTAAAACTCATTTGTATAATACCTCGATTCTTTTAATATGTCCAATCCCCAACATATCGTATTATTGATGTATGAACGATAGACTGTAACATCCTCTCGTTACTCTATCTCTTTCATGACGCTCTTGTAAGCCGGACGGATAATCTTGTTCATGCCGACAATCTCCTCAAGCCTGTGAGCACTCCATCCAACGATTCGCGCAATGGCAAAAAGAGGTGTGTAAAGCTCCATAGGAATACCAAGCATCTCATAAACAAAGCCGCTGTAGAAATCGACATTCGGAGAAACACCCTTAAAGATATGACGCTTTTCAGCGATAATCTCAGGAGCCACCTTCTCTATTGTATTATAGAGGTTCATCTCATTATCTCTCTTCTTTGCAACTGAAAGCTTCTCCACATAGCCTCTGAATATACGCTCCCTCGGGTCAGAAAGTGAATACACCGCATGTCCCATTCCATAGATGAGTCCCTTGTGGTCAAACACCTCACCATCCATCATTTTTCTGAGGTATGCTTTCACCTCATCCTCATCATCCCAGTGCTTCACATTCGAACGGATGTCCCGCATCATCTCCATCACCTTGATATTGGCACCGCCGTGCTTTGGTCCCTTAAGGGATGACATGGCTGCCGCGATAGCAGAGTATGTATCTGTACCTGCCGATGTAACCACACGGGTGGTAAATGTAGAGTTGTTTCCACCGCCGTGCTCCATATGAAGAATAAGTGCCATATCAAGCACCCTTGCTTCAAGCTCTGTATATTGATTGTCAGCTCTGAGCATCCTAAGGAAGTTTTCAGCTGTCGAAAGCTTTGGATCCGGCCTGTGAATATACATGCTCTGATCATTTTCATAATGATTATACGCATGATAACCGTAAACTGCAAGCATCGGGAATATTGCAACAAGTGATAAGCACTGTCTGATATTGTTGTCGATGCCCGCCTTTGCTACAAGAGGATCATATGAAGCCAGTGTCAGTATACTTCTCGTCATGGAATTCATGATATCCTTTGACGGAGCCTTCATGATGACATCCCTCGTAAAGTTAGTAGGAAGGGTTCTGCTTCTTCCTAAAACCTCTGTAAACTCAGCCAATTCACTCTCAGATGGCAGCTGCCCGAAAAGCAGCAGATAAGCAATTTTTTCAAAACCAAACTCTCCGGGCCTTAAGTTATTTGTAAGTGTCTTTACATTGTAGCCCCTGTACCACAATTGTCCGTCACATGGCACGCTGCTGCCATCCTCGCCCGTCTTAAATGAAACAATCTCCGAAATATTCGTAAGACCTGTCAGAACTCCCTTTCCGTTTACATCCCTAAGTCCTCTGTTGACACCATATTCCCTGAAAAGACTATCTGAAATTGTGTCATTTTTAATACAGATATCCTGTTTTTTTGCAGCGTAATCCGCTAATAAATTATTGCTTTTTGTCATCCATTCACCCTTCCTTTTTATCTTTTAGAATATATTATATCCGTTTTCTTAGAAATTGGCAAACCCATTCATGAATCCGTAGCCAAAAATTTTATTTGGGTAGTCAGTTTTTTCTTTTCTGCGGCAGTTTCTTACCATGACATTTTTTATATCCACTCCGTTTGCGAGCAAAACATTGCCTCTCACTATCATCCACTCCATGATGAGAGCCGCCACCGCTGCAGTGATTGCAGCAGCCGCCGATGTGCCACTTAGTGCTATATACATTCCTCTTAGATTTGCCCCTGTGATATCCACAGCCGGTGCTACGAGATCCGGCTTTATTCCACCGTCTGCGTCAAAGCCCCTTCCCGACTCTAAAAGTATTGCATCATTTAGGGAATTATAGCCTCCCGCCGTTATCACAAGCTTAGCATCCGAAGGCATGGTCAGCGTGGTATCAGGCTCCGAGACAATAAAGCTCACATCAGCATCAAGAAGTCCTGTCATCGGGAGCCACATATTAAAAACACCTCCAATAGTACTAAGTGGAAATACCCTGATGGTCCACACTCCCTTCACTACCTTTTCAAAGCGGATAAATATAAGCAAATCCCTCGTCTGTCTGCCGGTCTGCCTGTAGTCAATAGTCACCTGTGTTCCTTCAAGCAGAAATGAGTATTCACCGCTGTCTATTCGCATTGGTACCCCTGCCGGATTCGACTGACCACTCGGTGATATGACAGAAAGCGTAAATAGCTCAGGTGAAAGTGCCCAGCATTCCAGATAAAACCCATCCATATCCTGCTCAACATTTATCTCAATATCATCGACTGTATCTGTTATGCGCCCTTTATAATGATGCCTGCTGTTCGCCTCATTGCCCGCTGCCGCAACCACAGCCCTGCCTCTTTTTGCCGTGATATAGTCCAGATACTCTGAAAGATCCTCAGCTCCCGTGTGGCTTCCGTTATTGCAGCCAAGCGCCATGCAAAAGACAGCCGGTGCTCCCTTTTGACCTGCAAACTCATCTGCAAAATGCACTGCTCTCATCACATCAACCTCCGAGTACACCATTTTACGATCCGGAATAAAGTAGAAATCATACAGCTTTTGAGGTGCCCTTTTCAGCTTTACGACAATAAGCTTAGCCTGTGGTGCCACCCCTGCAAAATCATCCTGCGGTCTGTCATTGCCACATATCACGCTCGCCACAAACGTACCATGCCCATCCTCATCGCCCGGTATGCTCTCATATGGATTTTCCGATAAAATAGCAGCATTTATCTCATCCTCAGAATAAACCGTATCCGTATTCTGATCCCAGAGCACTGCAATCTTCGTCTTACCCTCAGGTGTCATAAAAGCCTCCTGCGCATAATTCACACCTGTGTCAATAACCACCACATACACACCATTTCCGTATAGTCCCGGAACAAACTCCCTTTGAAGCCTGAAAACACCGCTCTTTACAAGTCCCTGCGTGGATAAAGGAGCAAGACACTTTGGAATAGCCGAATACGAATAAACTCCCACCAGAAGTGGTGGGAGTCTTTCGTAATCCTCATATGTCCATATCTCGTAATCATCGCCCAATGTCTCTATGATATCAGGAGCTATTACCGGTGGAATGAACTCCTTTTTTGATACTATGAACTGCATATTTTACCTCATATAATATAATATTTAGATATGAGGGTCAAAAGATATTTTGACCCTCATATAATTATATTCTATAAATAAAAATATGCTACCATATTTATCTAATATAAACAAAGCTTCGACCAAAATTTACTCGCGGCTTCCATGACATGTAAAATAGATCACCTGGTAATCCTGCGAAAGCACCGCAAGCAGCCTTCTGCCTCGAGCAAGCTTCTCATCATCCAGATTCACAAACGGATCGTCAAGTATGAGGAACGGCTTCTCGCCCGGATACATCGCATCCACAAGCGCAAAACGCATACATATGCCTATCAGGTCCTTGTAGCCTGCCGACATTGTTCTCACATCGCGAAGCTGCCCCTGCTCCTTCATCCTTATTGAAATATTGGCATCCACCTGCCAGTCTCTGTCTGTATTTTCTGTCAGGATACCGAAGTACTTCTGGAAGCCATTGGAAATAGGTGCCATGTATCTGGCAGTAAACTGCTCCCTTGCCCTGGTCAGATAGTCTGATGTAAGTCCAAGTATCTCGTACTTATGCTTTTCCTCAGCCTGTATCTGCTTGCAGTTGCGATACTCCTGCTCCTTTTCATCCCTCATATCAAGCTGCTCCTGCAGATCATCCATCTGTCTGCCGTACTGCACTAAGGATGCCCTGATTTCATCGAGGCTGCCTTCCACCTTTGAAATCATCTCATTGAGCTCCTCAAGTGTGTACGGACACTCATTTGGTGCGAGAAGCTTGTCCATATCGTTGTCATTCTCAAACTGCGCTTTCTTCTGAAGAGCACTGTCCATATTTTCCTTTGCAAAGCCGGCCTCTGCGAGCTGCTTTTTCATCTGTGAAAGTGCCTGTGTATATTCTGCAGCACTGTCATATCCATAGAGACTTAAATACTCATCAAGCGAAGCCTTTGCCTTCTCATAGTCAGCCTTTGTCTTGGCGCGCTTTCCTATCTGCTCGTTGAAACGACTGTAGTCATGAGCCTTTGTTCGAAGCTCATAAAGCTTCTCCTGATACTGCGATTCATCTGCTTCAATCGAAAAGCTGTCAAAAAACTGCGATACCTCATGCTCCATTGATGTAATGCCGCTTTGAATCTGCTCAAGCTGCTCCTTTAATTCCTGAATCGGTATCTCCTTCTGCTTTATATTTTCCTCACGCTCAGCCATAAGCCTGATGTATGCTCTCTGCTTTTTGTTGTTCAGACGGATTCCATAGACCATCATGACAACACCGCAAAGCGCCATAGCGACTCCAGCTATGCCTACCACAAGAAACATGATTTCCTTCACATTGTACTTCTCATTCAGACTGAATACCGTGGCAACAGCCGCTGCCAAAAGACCGATAACCATAAGCACAATACCTGCAGGTACAAGCTTAGTCTTCTCAGGTGTCTCCGGTTCCTCCTCATCATCTGCCATCTTTGCAAGTGAGGTCATCTGCGAGAGCTTGAGCTCCATGTGGCTGTACTCATTCTTGACGCTCTGAATGTTTGCAATCTTCTTTTGCATCTCATCAAGACCATCATCAGATGGCACACCATCCTTAAACATACCTGAAAGTGTATCTAAATACTGCTCCTCCTCAGGCGTAAAGCTCAGATTATCTTCTACAGCCTTTAAGCTTTCTAGCTCTCCGGCCTGCTTTGTCTTTTCCAAAAGCTCTGCCTCATCCGGTGCTTTGTCTCCAAAGACTGCAATTGCTGCATTGTAAATGCGCTCTTTCTCCTTTGCAACGGCACAAAGCTGCTCGTAGTTTTCACGAAGCGCCTGCTTTCTGCTGTCCTCAGATGCCACCTGAAGCGCCCTGCCGTACTCGGCTCTGATACCGGTAAGCTCCTTCTTCTGAGCAGTTTTCTCATCTATTTTCTCTGAAAGCTGTGCTGCCGCCTCATCCGCGGCCTGATACTTCTTAAGCTCCTGTTCCAAGGCTGTGAGTGTATTTACACGCTTTTTGATAGAGCCTGTGATACGGTTTGGGGACATCTTGTTCATCATGTCCTTAATGTCCGCTGTCGCCGACTCGAAGTTGTTGATGTCATTTGTATTTTCCGCCATATTGCCAAGCTTTGCGCTGATGCTGTCTGAAGACGAAAACATGCAGTCTGCCTGTGCTATGTATATCGTTCTCTTGAACGAGCTGCGGTCGAGGTCAAAAAGCTCCTCTCCAAGCAGTGGTGAAAAATCATCACACTCAACCATGGTTGCAAGTCTGTATAAGTGAAAATCATCCTGCTTTTCTGTGAGGCCAAAGGTCCTTACAAGTCTGTACTCCACTCCATCGGCCTCAAAATCAAGCTCTCCACCATAAGTGCCGCCCTGCCATGGCTTATAGAGCTTTCTTTCCCTCTCAAAGGCGCCCGGCTCCTTTTTCGTATCAAAGCCGTACAGCATAGCTTTCAAAAAAGCCGCAAGTGTACTCTTTCCCCAGCCGTTTGGCTGGTTTATGACATTGACTCCATCATTGAAATTGATATTAAGATCGGACAGCTTTCCGAAGTTGTTTATGTGACAAGCTATTAATTTCAATTTCTAAATCTCCTCCCCGCTAAGTGCCGATATACCACACCTGATGACCTCAGACTTCTGCTCCTCGGTCATATCTGAGCCAAGCACCATCCGTATGAACTCACCCTTAAGTGATGCATCCTTTTCGTATTCACTGTAATTGATGAGAAGCCTTGTCTCATCATACACCTTTTCATAGTAGAAATATTCCTCGAACATATCCTTGAGGAAGTCTGTGTTTATCTCACAATCCACGTCCACCTCACCTACAAGCACGAACTTTACCATGCTTCTCGATGAATATTCACTGTCCGAAATGGCCTTTTCCATCTTCACAGCCACATCCTGTGTGGTCATGGCTCCTGTCACATCCACATACAGCGTGTAGAGGCTCCTGTACGCAAACGGTACAAAGCTAAAGCCTGCCGTGAGCTTCTCATCATCTATATCAAGCACCACAAAGCCCTTTTGTCCACACTCATCAAAGCCTCTTCCCTCTAAGCAGCCGCTGTAGCAGTACATGCCACGGTTGTCAAGCTGTCCACTCTGATACTCATGCACATGACCGAGTGCGAGATAATCAATGCCCTTATTCTTAAGGTCGCCTGTGGAAATCTCATCACCGAGCTGTCCGTGGAGAGTGACAACGTTGTAATTGTCATTGTCGAGCACAAGAGAATTGTACATGGCAGCCTGGTTAGACTTGTCTATCTCAAGACCTGTTATTGTGATATTTCCATAGCTGTATGAGGTCCACTGATTAGAAAAAAGCTTAAGGTTGTCAGGAATTTCATCGAGCTTCGATATGAAATTGTCCGAGTCGTGATTACCCTTAAGATAATAGAAATCGATATCCGGATTTGACGTAATCGAATCCTTTACCAGATTTCTGGCAGTCGCTGACACATTTCTCGTGTCAAATAAATCGCCTGCTATGATAATCGCCTTTACATCGTTATTTTTGGCGTACTCTATCATCCTTGAATATGTACGCAGTATTTCCATTTTTCTCTCTTTTGCCTGCTCCTTTGACAGATTCGAGGTCATCTTCGAATCCAGATGCAGGTCTGCACAGTGGATAATTTTCATTTTTCCAATTCCTCTTGATATATGAACGTTTATAAATCATTACAGACTACACATAGATTCATTACGCATAGCCTGGTTGCATCATTTACAGCCAATTCACAATTTCATAATCATTTAACAATTAAACGTGCTGGCTGTCTGCAAGCTCAGGTGTACCTCTCATCTGAATGAGCGGGCCGCCCTTCTTCTCCACATAGTCCTTAGTGATTGTAACCGTGCCGATATTGTCATCCTTTGGTATCTCATACATGATATCGAGCATGAAATCCTCTATAATCGCACGAAGAGCTCTAGCTCCGACCTTCTTCTCCTTTGCCATCTTGGCGATGGCATAGAGTGCATCATCGTCGAACTCAAGCCTTACCTCATCCATCTCAAGGAGCTTCTGATACTGCTTGATAATGGCATTCTTTGGCTCCTTCAATATCTTTACAAGCATATCCTCGGTGAGTGCCTCAAGTGAGAACATGATTGGAAGTCGTCCGATAAACTCAGGAATCATTCCGAATTTACGGATATCATCAACAGTGGCCTGCATGAGCAGGTTCTCATCGCCATCATACTTGTCCTTTAAATCAGCCTTGAAGCCTATAGAAGCCTCCTTGTTCAGGCGCTCCTTTATGATATCCTCAAGTCCCGGGAAAGCGCCTCCGCATATAAAGAGAATATTTCTCGTGTCAACTGTGGTCATCGGAACCATGGCATTCTTGCTGCTGGCACCAACCGGCACCTCAACCTCTGAGCCCTCTAAAAGCTTAAGCATACCCTGCTGCACTGACTCTCCGCTCACATCACGCTGGTTGGCATTTCTCTTCTTTGCAAGCTTGTCTATCTCATCTATAAAAATGATACCGTGCTCAGCTCTCTCCACGTCATTATCTGCAGCCGCAAGAAGCTTACTTACCACACTTTCGATATCGTCACCGATATATCCGGCCTCAGTAAGTGATGTGGCATCTGTTATGGCAAGTGGCACATCTAAAAGCTTTGCAAGAGTCTTTACGAGATATGTCTTTCCTGAACCTGTAGGTCCGATCATGAGCATATTTGATTTCTCAATCTCCACACCATCATATTTATTTGAAGCCTGCTTTGCAGTGGTGTTCTCTTCCTGCGCCTTATGCTTATTGTCAGCCATGACACGCTTGTAGTGGTTATATACTGCAACCGACATGACCTTCTTTGCATGCTCCTGACCTACCACATAGTCATCAAGACTTGCCTTGATCCTATGCGGTGCAGGAATTGAGTGAATGTCAAGAATCGGCTCGACCTTTTTCTCTTCTTTTGGCTTTTTCTTCTTAAGCTTCTGGCTGTTTGGTATGCCTCCTGTCAGATCTGACAGATTTATCATGCTGATATTGGGCATATTGCCAAAATCCATATTGCTTATATTACCCAGATTTCCGAAATTGCCAAAATTACCGTTGCTCATGGAGTCAAAGGTCTTTTGCATACAATCGTTACAGATGCACAGGTTCGGCTGGATATGTATCATCTTGCCTGCCACGCTCTCCGGTCTGCGGCAGATGTAGCAGACATCCTCGTAGTCGTTTGCCTTGTTATCGTTTGTATTATCTATGTTATTTGTAGTTTCTTCATTATTATCCTGAATATTGTCAGGTACTTCCTTGAAATCATCATTATTCATAGGTGAATTACCGCCTTTGTATCATTTGGCTGCTTTATCAGCCATTTAACTATTATACACTACTGAATAAATGCGTGCAAGCAAGCTGAGGCGCTTTTGAAAAAAAAGAACCGACAGATCAAAAGACCTGTCGGATCCATTTTCTTAATATCTATTATAACAGCTCCATAAGAAGCTTATTGACAACAGCAGGATTTGCCTTGCCATTTGTGGCCTTCATGGTCTGACCTACGAGTGCTCCGATAGCTTTCTTCTTGCCATTGTGATAATCCTCCACTGCCTGTGGATTTGCATCGATTACAGCCTGGATTGTGGCTTTAAGCTCACCCTCATCATTCATGCTCTTAAGACCGTTCTCCTCGACATACTGCTCAGGATCGATATCATCCGAGAATATTTTCTCAAATACTTCCTTGGCAACAGATGAGTTGATCGTGCCTGCATCCACCAGATCTACAAGCTTTGCAAGGTTTACAGGTGAGAATTTTATCGCATCTGCATCCATATCATTATCCTTTAACAGTCGCATTGTCTCAACCATCAGCCAGTTTGAAACCTTCTTCGGCTTGCCGCAGAGCTTTGTGGCTGCCTCAAATATGTCTGCCATATGCTTTGACTCTGTGAGAATCTTTGCATCATACTCAGGGATGTCGTATTCCTTCTTGTAGCGTGCAAGCTTCTGTGGACGAAGCTCAGGCTGCTTTGCCTTTATCTGTGCAATCCATTCATCGGATACTACGATTGGCACGAGGTCAGGCTCAGGGAAGTAACGATAGTCATGTGCTTCTTCCTTAGAACGCATGGACAGGGTTACGCCGTTAGCTTCATCCCAGGTACGGGTTTCCTGAACAACGTAGCCGCCATCCTCGAGAACCTCTTTTTGGCGCTCAACTTCATAGTTGATAGCGCGCTCCAGAGCACGGAAGGAGTTCAGATTTTTGATTTCGGCACGGGTACCGAATTCCTTAGCGCCTTCGGGCATGATGGAGATGTTAGCGTCGCAGCGCAGGCTGCCTTCCTGCATTTTGCAGTCGCAGACATCGGTATATTCCAGAATTGCTTTCAAGTTTTCCATGTAAGCACGAGCTTCGGCAGCACTGCGCATATCCGGCTCGGATACAATCTCAATCAGCGGTACGCCTGCACGGTTGTAGTCAACTGCAGAGGAATCGGAGGTGCTGATGGTTGCGCCGCTGTGGTTCAGCTTGCCTGCATCCTCTTCCATGTGGATACGGGTAACGCCGATGCGTTTATGCTCGCCGTCAACAACGATGTCGATATGACCGCCCAGGCAGATAGGTTTATCAAATTGGGAAATCTGATAGTTCTTGGACAGGTCAGGATAGAAGTAGTTTTTACGGTCGAATTTGTTGTATTTCTGGATATCGCAGTTCAGCGCCAGGCCAGCCTTGATAGCGAAATCAACAACCTGCTTGTTCAGCACAGGCAGTGCACCGGGCATACCCAGGCAAACCGGGCATACATGGGTGTTAGGCAGGCTGCCGAAGGCAGTGGAGCAGCTGCAGAATGCTTTAGTTTTGGTTTTCAGCTCGGCATGAACTTCCAGGCCGATAACGGTAATATATTTAGTCATTATTTGTTACCTCCCAGCGGTGCGAATACTTTATGATATTCGGTTGCCTGTTCAAAGGTATAAGCAGCACGCAGAATGGTTGCTTCGTCCAGAACCTTGCCGATCAGCTGCATACCGATAGGCATGCCGTCATCAGCAAAGCCGCAAGGAATGGAAATACCCGGCAGACCGGCCATATTTACCGGAATAGTGGTTACGTCCAACATGTACATGGTCAGCGGATCCATCTCGTCGTTGATGCCGTAAGCAGGAACCGGAGAGGTCGGGGTCAACAGCACGTCGCATTTTTCAAACGCAGCTTCAAAGTCGCGGCGGATAAGGGTACGAACCTGCATAGCCTTGTTGTAGTATGCATCATAGTAACCGCTGCTCAGTACGTAGGTGCCCAGCATAATACGGCGGCGTACTTCCTGGCCGAAGCCTTCGGTGCGGCTCATAGTGGTCATTTCCGGTGCGGAGGTTGCATCTACATTGCGGTAACCATAGCGAACACCGTCGAAGCGTGCCAGGTTAGCGGAAGCTTCAGCCGGAGCAATGATGTAATAGGTGATTACAGCATATTCGGTGTGCGGCAGGGAAACCTCAACGATTTCAGCGCCCAGCTCTTTATATTTTTCAACGGCCTTCATGATTTCAGCCTTAACCTTAGCATCAACGCCTTCACCGAAGTATTCCTTCGGCAGACCGATGCGCAGGCCTTTAACGTCATTTACCAGTGCTTTGGTGAAGTCGGGAACCTCTACGTCAAGAGAGGTGGAGTCCATCTCGTCCTTACCGCAGATAGTGTTGAGTACCAGAGCAGCGTCGGTTACGTCTTTAGTGATAGGTCCGATCTGGTCCAGAGAGGATGCGAATGCTACGCAGCCATAACGGGATACACGGCCGTAGGTCGGTTTAATACCAACGCAGCCGTTGAAGGATGCCGGCTGACGGATAGAGCCGCCGGTATCGGAGCCCAGAGTCCAGATAGCTTCGCCTGCAGCGATAGCAGCAGCGCTGCCGCCGGAGGAGCCGCCGGGAACGCGGTCCAGGTTCCATGGGTTGTGGGTTACACCGAAATGAGAGGTTTTGGTGGTAGAGCCCATAGCAAATTCATCCAGGTTGGTTTTGCCCAAGAAAATGGTTTCATCAGCGCGCAGGTTTTTGATAACATGTGCGTCATATACGGGAATGAAGTTCTCCAGCATTTTGGAGGAACAGGTAGTGCGCAGGCCTTTAGTAGAGATATTATCTTTGATTGCGCCCGGAATACCTGCCAGCGGAGCGATTTTCTCGCCTGCGGCAATCTTAGCATCAACCTTGGCAGCCTGTGCCAGAGCGTTTTCTTTATCCAGGGTTACATAAGAGTTAACCTGGTCTTCAACTGCGTCGACACGCGCAATAACAGCGTTAGTTAATTCGACGGAGCTTACTTCTTTGTTGACGAGCTTTTCATGCAGCTCGTGCGCAGTAAGTTTATACAAATCCACAGCGTTTGCCTCCTTCTTATTCGATTACGCGCGGTACCTTAAAGCCGTCATTGTGAACAGCAGGAGCGTTCTTCAATGCTTCCTCGTGGGATACGCCTTCTTTGACAACGTCCTCACGCAGTACATTGCTTACCGGCAATACGTACGGGGTAGGTTCGATACCTGCGGTATCAATTTTTTCAAGAATGTCGGCATAGTTAAGAATCTGGTTGAACTGCTCGGTGAATACTTCCATCTCGGAAGCGGGAACAGTCAAACGGGAAAGCTGTGCGATATGCTTTACGTCTTCAGCAGAAACTTTCATTTTTTCACCATCCTATAAAAACTCGTTTTATTTTTACAAATAACCTGTTTTATTATAACACATTTACTGAGCAAAGTACACTGAGTAAGGCACTTCGGCAGTGCTTGCGGGGATATTTTTAGGAAAAAGCAGCTTTTAAAATATTAGACAGCAAAACAATAAGGACTCTCCTTAGGGAGAGGTGGCATCGCGCAGCAATGACGGAGAGGGGTTACAGCAAAATAAGACATATACATAACCCCAACCCCTCTCAGTCGCCCTACAGGTGACAGCTCTCCCCAAGGAAAGCCTTTCTCTTCGTATAGCATCCATACACATAAACACAAAAAGAACCGCCTCACGGCGGTTCCCTAAACTCCAAGTATCTGGCGCTATTTCCCTTCTCGCTTGCTCACCTTAACATACAGCCTTTTTAAAATATCCATTGCCTCATCCTGCTGCATACTGCTTAGCTGTGGCCTTACCTTGCGTCTGTTTTTATTTTTATAGCTGCCAAGAGTAATATAAAACTCCGTGGTCGTCGCATCGTGCGCAAACAGCATATCCGTCTGCTTTTGCTCCTGCTCCGTAAGCGGCAGCTTTTGGATAAAAGCATCCAGCTCTGCCAAATCCTCACTTGTCACCTCTGCCGACGACAGTAGGCAATTTTCGCCCTTTTTATCGACAAAAAAGCAGCTGAAGGTACCCTGCCCTTTCTTAAAAGGATCATAATTAGCCTCAAACCTGTAGCACAGGGTGCGGAACTGATGGTTCCGGCTCATATAAAAAGTGGACCATTCTACGTGTGTCATCTTATCTTCTCCTTGTACCGGCGCACAACCTATATTAACTGTCAGCAGTACAAGCACCGCTAGCAGTATTTTGGTGATTTTCCATAATTTACTGTGCATACCGTTCACCGCCTTTGTTAAGGCTTAATTGCGAAGCGGAGCTCTGTCCTTAGCCTTCAGGTAAAGCTGCAGAAACTGCTTTTGCAGCTCCGCTCTTTGCTCCCCGCTCAAAGGCGCCGTCAGCTTCTTGACGCTTCTATCCTTATAGTTGGCGATACACACATCAAAAATCTCCATGGTTTCATCACAGACAAGCAAATCATCATCTACCGGCTCAGGTTCCTTGGGCGGTGCCAGCGGCAGTCCTTGGATAAGCGCATCAAGAGGCACAAGCTCCTCACGCGTCACAGGCACGCTCTCCAGCTCACAGCGCCAGATTTCGTCATTGAGATTTGCCGGAGCCTTAAAGCTGCAGTCATAGAGCATCTGCCCGCTTTTAGCGTCCAAACGCAGCGCATAATTATAGCTATAATCATAATTCGAGCCGTTTCTGTATAATTGCATACCCGTCCATTCTATACGTCCCATGCTATCGCCTCCCCGCACCTGGGCATAAATCAGCTTTGCTGTCAGCAGCAGAAGCGCTGCCAATAAC
>ERZ857840.2113-NODE-2113-length-20102-cov-6.014965_pt1 | contig 20102 bp, 18 predicted proteins | sample MGYA00519760_ERZ857840 | MGnify/ENA primary metagenome ERZ857840 (study PRJEB31778, sample SAMEA3449371) | human gut metagenome | biome: human gut; feature: human-associated habitat; material: faeces | place: United Kingdom | collected 2010/2012 ... | reverse complement strand
TGGACAAGAAAGAGAAAAAGTCACTGCCGGAACCGCGCACATATACCGTGGAACAAATTGCGGCCATGCTAAACATTTGCCATATAGCATCACCCTATTACATTGTATAATTCATACTTTGCCCGTGGAATGTTGCTATATGCAGGTTGATTGAAGTTTATAATTCATATATTACATCTTATATTTTTCAAGAACAGGAATTACAATAGAAGGGAAATGAAAAAAGTAAAAGAAAAATTTCTAAAGTTAAATCCTTTTGGGTTACTCAGTTGTATATTAAGTGTAAGGCGTTTTACACATGGAAGGCGGTGACACGGTATCGAAGATTTCATACTAATTAAAAAAATCCAGTCGGGTGACACAGATGCATTTGAGATAATTGTCCGAAAATATTATCAGTCAATTTATCTATTTTGTTGTCGGCGATTGAACGGCGATCCAGATACCGCCGCAGATATTACACAAGATGTTTTCTTGAAATTGTTGGAGAATATTCAATCAGTACGAAAGATCGGGAAATTTCAAAACTACCTGCTAACGATTGCTGTTAATACCTGTAACAATTATACTAAGAAAGCAAAACCCCTGTATATGGATTTAGAAACTCTTGAAGATATAGAAGATACTGATAATGCCTTTGAAAAAATTGAGCTTAACGAACTTAAAGCGCAAGTTCAATATGCAATCAACACATTACCGGACTATCAAAAAGAGGTCATCATTTTACGATTTTATTATGATTTGAAAATCCGAGAGATTGCAACCATTACAAAAGCGAGTGTTTCTACTGTAAAATCTAGGCTCCAACAGGGGATTAAAAAACTGGAACGATATTTGGCTGATTTTAGAGGAGGCGATAATGTATGACCCAAAAACAAAATGGTGTATTAGAATGGTTGCAGAGTTGTGAAACGCCTGCTCCATCTGAACCTAAAATTGAAGCAGTAATCGTAGCTGGAAAAAGTTACATGAATAGTTCTGAATTCAATAAAAATTCAATGCGAGATATTATATTGAACCAACTTCAATTTCTGCCGCTTTCTTTCTGGATTATTCAAATAATACTCACTATATGTGCAGTATTATTAGCATGTATCCTGGGCCAATGGAGGGTTCCATTTTATTATCCATTGACAATCCTTGCAGTTATGGTTCCATTCCTTGCGTTATTAGGTGCAATAGAAATATCTAAAAGCAACATCTATGGTATGTGGGAAATTGAACAGTCTAGTAGAACAACGCTGGTAAAAATTGTAGCAGGTCGTATGCTGATTATTGGAGTAATCAACCTTTTCCTAATAACAGTCATTTTAATTTCAATGGCATATATTTACCAGAAATCAATGATTGAAATGGTGTTGTATGGTTTGATTCCATTTAATATTTCTTGCACTTGTTATCTTTTTATATGTGCGAAAAGCAGGACAAACGATAGCTTGTATCATTTAATTGCTTGTATGATTTTTCTTTCTGGAACATTTTCTCTTGTACTTCATCAGCGATTTATTTTTGAAGCGTCTATGTTCTGGGGATGGATTGGATTTTATGTGTTATCTATTATCCTATTAGGGAAAACACTTCAACTGTACTTGAAAAAAGAAAAAATGATTGGAGAATTGATATGGAACTTACAATAAATGATCTTTCAAAAGAATATGGAAGAAAAAAAGCTGTAAATCATTTCAGCGCAAAATTAACAAATGGTGTTTATGGTCTACTCGGGGCAAATGGTGCGGGCAAGACAACTTTGATGCGAATGATTTGCGATGTCCAAACTGAAACGAAAGGAGCCATTTTTTTTAACGGGAAAAACATTCATGATTTGGGCGAGAAATATCGTAATATCTTAGGCTACCTGCCACAAAATTTTGGCTATTATCCTAACTTTACAGCGTATAAATTTTTGATGTATATCTCTGCAATAAAGGGGCTGCCGCCTAAAAAAGCCCATAATCGCACAATGGAGCTGTTGCAGGTTGTTGATCTGCTCACACAGAAAAACGAAAAAATCAAAACTTTTTCCGGCGGTATGAAACAACGCTTGGGAATTGCTCAAACATTACTAAACGATCCCCGTATTTTGATTTTGGATGAACCTACAGCTGGACTTGACCCGAAAGAGCGGGTGCGGTTTAGGAATCTGATTAGTTCTTTGGCAGAAAATAAAATTGTAATTTTGTCCACTCACATTGTTTCTGATGTTGAATATATCGCAAATGAGATTCTGATTATGAAAAATGGCGAGTTAATTCAACATGGTTCTCCAGAAGAAATTTTGAAGCCGATTGAAAAATGTGTTTGGGAATGTGATGTATCTCGAAAAGAGGCCGAAGAATTAGAATTGAACTATGTAACAGCAAATCTGAAACATAATAATGGTGCAGAACGGCTGAGGATTATTTCTCAAGAAGCACCATGCAGAACCGCTTGGAATGTTGATCCAACATTGGAAGATTTGTATTTATACTATTTTGCGGAGGTATCCGAGCATGAATGAAATGATAAAAGCAGAACGAAATAAAATATGTTCGAGAAAGCAAACACGAATGTTGTTTTTAGCTGGTGTGGTTCTTATCGTTGCCTATTTTTTCTTTTTTCAATTTAATTATCAAAATGTTTTCTATGATTATGACCTTGAAAAAATGGCATTAGCAAGCGGTTTTACAGCCATTGAACAACGGAAGGAAGTAGCAGAAATATTTGAAGGAAAACTCTCTCAAAATACATTACTTACTATGCAAGAAAAAATCGACCAAGCAAAACAAGCAACTGTTGGACAAGATGAAAATTCTGCTTTTTCTGCTGTTCATGTTTATCGTGACCAAGCGGCGATTCTGGAATATTTGACAAATTCTGATGGTAGTTTTAAGTCACTCGAAACAGCATATCCAAATAGTCCAACTGTGACTTTAGGATATTGTGATGGCTGGGATAAGCTATTATCTGGAATGGGGAGCATCTTGTCCATAATGATATGTTTAATTGTTGTAATCACTCTATCTCCTGTTTTCTCAGAAGAGTATGCACTTCATACAGATAGCATTATTTATTCGGCTCGGTATGGCCGAACCAAACTCACAACTTCAAAAATTATAGCGGCCTTGGAAGTTGTAATTGGCACATACCTCTTGTATTTACTGCTAAATTTAGTTCTGTATGGCTGTACCTATGGGTTACAGGGGTGGAATGTAAGCATTCAATCTTCATTACATTATGCTTCTTCAATATATAATTTGACCTTTTTGCAAATGTTCTTTATCTCTGTAATATTGAATATTTTTGGGATTGTAGCCTTGACAACTATTACATTGTTTTTAAGTGCTCAAATGAGTTCTCCTGTTACAGCGCTTATTACTTCTTGCGTCATCTGCTTCTTGCCAGTTGTGTTTGATTTTAATGATAGCCTTCCTGTTTTACAAAAAATGCAGGAAATTTGCCCGATTTTTATGCTTCATGCAAACGGTATATTTTCTGATATGAAAACATATTTCGGTATGAGCCAGCCGGTCTTTATGATCATCCTTAATGTTGGATTGATATTCGTATTTTATAGACTAACAAAAAATATATCAAAGAAACATCAAGTTACGGGGTAATTTTGATGAAAGAGACAAGTTGGGTTAGTTGTCCTATATGCCATAATAAAACCCGAATAAAAATACGAATTGACACGGAATTAAGGAATTTCCCCTTGTTCTGTCCAAAATGTAAACAGGAAACGCTCATTCATGTAAAGCAACTGAATATATCCGTTATTAGAGAGCCAGACGCATAGACGCAGAGCCGATAACACGCAGGCTAACATGACTGCTGTTATCGGCTTTTCATATTCTTTTAAACCTGCCCCGCCTAATGGGGAAAGAAAAAAACCGTAGCTGGGCAGGTTGATTTTGTGCGCTCACTTTACAAATCCCAGCGGCGGTTTTGAGAAATCAAGGCCGCCGCTTCTTGCTATCACCAAAGGTCAAATTGACGGCGGCCCATAGGAGGATGCTGCCGTGTCAATTTTACTTTTGCACAATTCCTATGAGCTTCATCAGCTAAAAAAAGCATTACCCCTCCGCAGGATAAGTACGGCGGTCAGTGTGAACTATACTATGTAATCAATATTCTGAATACAGCATTTTTTCGCCCAGTGGGTCTACGACCTACTGGGCTTTGAATATGAACTATACCATGCAAGCAATCATCTTTATAAAACATTTCTGCGCCCAGCAGGTCCGTTGCGACTTGCCGGGCGTTTTTTGCCGCTTTTTACAGCACAGCCAAACCCGAAAAAACTTTTTCAAAACATTTCGAAAAGGAGACGTTTAGCGGGTAGCAAAGGGCCTGCCTGGTGTCATGTTGGCGGAAAGGGACAGAACCACAACATCCCCCACAGAAAGGGGGTGAGAAGATGGAAGCTATCCCCCGCGACTATGGCGAACAGTGCCGGTTTGATGCTTTCTGCAAAACCGTACTGCGAAATGAGGCCCGAAACTACCACCGGGATATGAAACGCCAGCGCGACCGTGAAACGTCGTTCAGCGTTCTCCCGCAGGCAGAATTGGACAAGCTCTACACCGTAGATCATTACCCCAGCGACGATTTTGTGTTTTCGTCGCACGGCTATGATTTACATATCGACAACGAGCTTGTGGCCGCCGCATTTGCCGAACTGCCCCAGCAGGCGCAGAGCATTTTGATTTTGCACTGTGTTCTGGAAATGGCAGACGGCGAGATCGGCGCACTCATGGGAATGTCCAGAAGTGCCGTCCAGCGGCACAGGACAAAAACGCTGAAAGAGCTGCGAACAAAATTGATGGCGTTGATGCCGGAGGGAGGTTAGACGCGGATGAAAAATCCCAACTACAAAGGCATTGAGCTTTTGCCCCTTTCGGTGATCGAGGCCGCCCGCGCCGGTGATGCCGAGGCCGTGGAACGAGTATTGCGGTACTACGAGGGCTACATCAACAAGTTATGTACCCGGACGCTTTACGACGAATACGGCCAGCCTCATGTGTGCGTAGACGAGTACATGAAGCGCCGTCTGGAAATCAAGCTCATTTCTTCCATCGTCACGATACCGTGACGAACCGGCCCCCGGAGGCTGAAACAGCTTAACCCTTTCCCTGTTTCTTCCCTCTGCTGCAGGCCGCTGGCAGTACCTTGAAAAAGAAAGCCCGATGGGAGGCCACCGGCGCAGTATAGGGCAACGGACACATTCTGTATGTTTCGCGTCGGTGGATGCGCCATGACCTCATATCCTATGAGTGAGCGAGAACCATCTACACCGAGAGTTGGCAGCTCACAAGCAGCGGCGCATACGCTAACGATACTCCCGCGTTGAACGCCCACACAGCATTGCGCGGCGCACCCACAAGCATGGGCCGAGGTGAAATTCCTGTGGAGCTGATGCCATCAGCCGTCCGTTTCTTGCCCATTTATTCATCTTTCATGGCGGCATGGAATGATAGTTTATGCTGCCGCTTGAAGAAAGGGAGGTGAATCATGGCAGGCAAAATTGAAGTTCAGGTAAAAGATAAATTTTGCCTTACCATTGATGAAGCATCGGAATATTTCAATATTGGTGAGAAGAAAATGCGAAAGCTGGTAGCCGAGAATATGGATTCTGGCTTTGTAATTCAGAATGGAGTAAAGGTTTTGATTAAGCGGAAACGCTTTGAAGCCTTTCTGGATGACTTATCGGCCATCTGATCTTTCGCTGATGATAAAAGCATTTGCTATACGCGCTTGAAGATCATATATTCTGCCTTTTGGCTCCGAGTTTTGCTTCATTTAGCAATAGAAAAAGAGCCTCCGCTATGATATACTGTTAGTATATCGCGCGGAGGCTCTTTTCACAGAAAGGAGCATGAACGGTGAGCGAGAAAAGACGAGATAACAGAAATCGTATTCTTCGCAACGGAGAGAGCCAACGCAAAGATGGACGATATGCGTTCAAATATATCGACGCAACAGGAAAGCCGCAGTTTGTTTATAGCTGGAAATTGGAGAAAACGGATAAGCTGCCAACGGGCAAGCGGGACGATCTTTCTCTGCGGGAGAAAGAAAAACTGATTCAGAAAGATATTGACGATCAGATTGTACCTCGGGGTGGTGAAATGACTGTGGAGGAACTGGTAAGAAAATATCTCATGCAGAAAACAGGCGTCCGGCATAATACCGAGGCCAATTACAACTTTGTCCTCAATATCATTAAGAAAGAGGAATTCGGCAAGCGCCGGATTGACAAAGTGAAGCAGTCTGACGCGAAATGCTGGCTGATAAAGTTGCAGCAGGACGGCAGAGGTTACAGCTCCATCCATTCTATCAGGGGTGTTGTCCGACCTGCCTTTCAGATGGCCGTCGATGATGATTTGATACGCAAGAATCCATTTGAATTTCAGCTTGCCACCGTCGTAGTCAACGACAGCGTGACAAGGGAAGCGATTACCAGAAAGCAAGAAAGAGCGTTTCTTGAATTTGTGGCGAGTGACAAGCATTTTTGCAAATATTATGATGGTATCTATATTCTGTTTAAGACCGGGCTTCGGATTTCCGAGTTTGTGGGTTTGACGCTGGCGGATGTGGATATGAAAAATCGAAAGATCAACATTAACCATCAGTTACAGCGGAAGCGGAATATGGAGTATGTCATCGAGGACACCAAGACAAGCAGCGGTACACGGGTTATCCCTATGACGGATGATGTGTATGAGTGCTTCAAGCGCATCATTGCCAACAGGAAAAAGCCCAAAGTAGAACCGATGATTTGCGGCAAAAGTGGATTCCTCTATTTGGATAAAAACGATATGCCGATGGTGGCCCTACATTGGGAAAAGTATTTCCAGCATATTTGCGAGAAGTACAACAGCATCTATAAAGTGCAGATGCCGAAGATCACGCCGCACGTTTGCAGACATACGTTCTGCTCGAACATGGCAAAAAGCGGAATGAACCCCAAGACGCTTCAATACATCATGGGTCATTCTGACATTGGCGTGACGCTCAATACTTATACGCACATCGGATTTGAGGATGCGCAGGAGGAATTGCAGCGAGTAGCCAATGCTGAGTAGTTACTACTTTTCGCGGTAGAGGGATTTCAGCGGGTATGCGATACGGAAAAAAATGAAAACGGCAGAAAATTCCCGGTACAATCCGTACTCTTGTTGCAGGGCAAGGATTTGCGGCAAAGCTCTGCCATAGAATTTCGCCATATATCGCAGAAAAGGGCCAGTAGTAAAACACGATTTTAGGCCCAATTTACTACTCGTTGTACTACTTTTGCTGGCAAAGATGTGCGAATTTATGCTACGATATGCCAAGTGAACGAGCATCGGGCCATTTGAGAAAATGCCTGAAAATCAAGGAAAATCAGTAAATTCAAGAGGTTTAGATAGATGATAAAAATACTTTTCGTGTGCCACGGCAATATCTGCCGCAGTCCTATGGCGGAGTACATTCTGAAGAATTTGGCCGCGGGGGCGGGGGCGGCGGAGCGGTTTGAGATCGACTCTGCGGCGGTGAGCCGGGAGGAAATCGGCAATCCCGTGTACCCGGTCGCGCGGCGGGAATTGGAGCGGCACGGCGTTTTCTGCGGCGATCACACCGCCCGTCAGGTGACTGCCGCGGACTTGCGGTACTTTGACCGGCTTTATTATATGGATCGCAGCAATGCCCGGCTTCTGAAACGTCTGCTTCCCGATGACCCGGAGAAAATTCGGCCGCTGCTTGACCGGGACGTGGCCGATCCCTGGTATACGGGGGATTTTGGCAAAACATGGGACGACCTTGTAGAGGGCTGCACTCAGATTATGGAGGAATTTGGATGAATCGGGAAATTTTGGAGGAAAAGCTGGCGGAGCTTCCCCTGTACTGCTATCAGTTTATCGACCCACAGGAGCTGGAATTCTCCCAGCGCGTCCGGTGGATCTGCGAGCACGAATGCCCCATGTACGGCAAAAGCTGGGCGTGCCCTCCCGGCGTCGGCAGCGTGGAGACATGTCAGGAAAAGTGTATGCGCCACAAAAACTGCCTGATGATCGCCACCGTCACGGAGGTTCCGGACATTGCCGATATCAACCAGACCCTCGCCACCCGCGCCGACCACGAGGACATTACCAATCAGGTGGGCGGCTTCCTCCGGGAACAGGGGGTGGAGCCTTATATATTGTCCACGGAATCCTGCGCCATCTGCCCCCGGTGCGCCATCGAGGACGGTCTGCCCTGCCGCCATCCGGAGCGGATGCACCCCTGCGTGGAAAGTCAGGGCATCAACATTATTCCCACGCTGGAGCGCTGCGGGATCGAGTTCCAGTACGGGGACAATGTTGTGACGTGGATTTCTTTGCTGCTTTTTTGAAAAATGCCGGGGCAGTGCCGTATCCATGCGGCGCTGCCCGGATTTTTTTGTATTTGCCTATTGACAAAGGGAGAAATGCGATGTATACTGATATCAACAAATGAGCGTATGCTCATATATACATTTAATTAGGGAGGCATTCCCATGGTGAAGAAAGTATATCGGGTAGAGAATCTGGACTGCGCCAACTGCGCATCGAAGGTGGAGGCGGCACTCAACGCGCTCCCGGAGGTGCAGGAGGCTGTACTCACCTACGCCACGATGCAGCTTCGGATCACCGCCGAAGACCCCGACGCCCTGCTCCCCAAATTGCAGGAGGCCGCTCAGAAGGTGGAGCCGGAGGTGGAATTCTACCCCAGAGACGGCGCTCACACCCACCACAGCAACACCGGCGAACATGAGCATCATCATGATTGCTGCTGCGGTCACGAGCATCATCACGACCACGCTCATGACCATCATCACGATGATGACCATGAGCATGAACACGAACACCATCACAACCATGAACATACCCACGAGCACAGCCATGACCACGGTCACGAGCACGGCGGCGAGGAGTCGGAAGACCTGAAGCCGATTCTGGTCGGTGCGGTTCTGTTTGTGGTGGGTCTGGTGCTGGACCATTTCGGACTGAAATGGCCGACGCTGGGCGTGTGCCTCGTGGCCTATGTCCTGCTGGGCAGGGAAGTCATTGTGACGGCCGTAAAGAACCTTGCCCGGGGCCAGATGCTGGACGAGAACTTCCTGATGGCCCTTGCCTCCATCGGCGCGTTCTTCACCGGCAGCTTTACCGAGGCCGTCGGCGTCATGCTGTTCTACCGCGTCGGCGAATACTTTGAAGACAGAGCCGTCGCCCGCAGCCGCAGCCAGATCATGGAAGCGGTGGACCTGCGCCCCGAGGTGGTGCAGCTGGTGGACGGGGAAACGGTGCGGGAGATTCCCGCGGGAGAAGCCAAAATCGGCGACGTCGTTCTGGTTCGTCCCGGCGACCGGATCCCTCTGGACGGCATCGTGGTCAGCGGCAGCAGCCGCATTGACACCGCCCCCATCACCGGCGAGCCGGTGCCGGTTTCCGTAGCCGAGGGAGACAGCGTGGTCTCCGGCTGCGTCAACACCACAGGTCAGCTCACCGTCCGGGTGGAAAAGCCCCTGTCCGAATCCATGGTCACCCGCATTCTGGACAGTGTGGAAAACGCCGCTGCCAGCAAGCCCAAGATCGACCGCTTCATCACCCGTTTTGCACGGGTCTACACCCCCATCGTAGTGGGCGCCGCCGTGCTGACGGCGATCATTCCCTCCCTCATCACCGGCGACTGGGGCAAATGGGTGTACACCGCTCTGACCTTTCTGGTCATGAGCTGCCCCTGCGCGCTGGTTCTCAGCGTGCCGCTGGCTTTCTTCGCCGGTATCGGCGCGGGCAGCAAGCGGGGGATCCTCTTTAAGGGCGGCCAGTCCATGGAAGCCATGAGCAAGATCAAGGCCGTCGTCATGGATAAGACCGGCACCATCACCAAGGGCGACTTTACCGTGCAGAAAATCGTAGGCGGCGATGAGCTGCTGGAGATTTGCGCCAACTGCGAGCAGCAGTCCACCCATCCCATCGCCGAGAGTATCGTCGCGGCGGCCAAGGCACGGAATATGGAGCTGCGCCGTCCCGAGGAGCTGGAGGAGCTGGCCGGACGGGGCATCCGGGCGAAGCTGGACGGCAAAGAAGTCCTCTGCGGCAACGAGCGGCTGCTGACGGAAGATGGCGTGTCCTTCCCCAAGTCCAGGGAATACGGCACCAAGGTGCTGGTGGCGGTGGACGGCGCTTATCAGGGCTATCTGCTCATCGCCGACACCATCAAGACCGGCGCGGAGAACGCCGTCCGCGCCCTGCGGGACAGCGGCATCGAGACCGTGATGCTCACCGGCGACGCCGAGGAATCGGCCAAGGCCGTTGCCGGAGCCGTAGGTATCCGGGAAGTCCACGCGGGACTGCTGCCCCAGCAGAAGCTTGAGCGGCTGCAATCCATCCGGGAGACCAAGGGCGCGGCCATGTTCGTCGGCGACGGCATCAACGACGCCCCCGTGCTTGCCGGTGCGGACGTAGGCGCGGCCATGGGCAGCGGCGCGGACGCGGCCATCGAGGCGGCGGACGTGGTGTTCATGACCTCCGACGTGGCGGCGGTGCCGCAGGCGCTCCGCATTTCCAGACAGACCGCCCGGATTGCGTGGCAGAATGTGGTGTTCGCTCTGGCGGTGAAGCTGGCGGTCATGATCCTCGGCCTGTGCGGCTACGCCTCCATGTGGCTGGCGGTGATCGCCGATTCCGGCGTGGCGCTGCTGTGCGTTCTGAATTCCATTCGCATCTTATATAAGAAGTAACATCCGCGGCGCCGTCACCTCAAAGGTGGCGGCGCCGCCTGCAAATCGGTAAAAACGGCCGCAAATCCCGGGATAGCCGAAATAATCACCAAAACAGCGCACCGAAAATTGTTGAATATGCAGAACTTTCAAAAAAGCAAAAATTTCAGTTGCACTTTTGGATAAAGTGCGCTATGATGTTGACATGGAAACGTTGGAATCGTTTCCAAACCACCATCCGGCTCTGCCGGAACGAAAATAGGAGGAAACACAAATGAAAAAGCTGATTGCATTGCTGCTGGCAGTTGTCATGGTAATGGGTCTGGCCGCCTGCGGCTCCAAGACCACTACCGAGACCAAGGCTCCCACCGAAGCCAAGGTTGACACTCCCGCCACCGAGACCAAGACCGACGCGCCCGCCGCTGCCGGTTCCGTCTACTACCTGAACTTCAAGCCCGAGTTCGACCAGGCTCTGCAGGGTCTGGCCGCCAGCTACACCGAGAAGACCGGCGTGCCTGTCAAGGTCGTAACCGCTGCTTCCGGCGACTACTCCAACACCCTGAACGCCCAGATGGGCAAGGACGGCGCTCCCACCGTCTACAACATCGGCAACATGTCCGGCCTGAAGGACTGGGATGAGTACGCTCTGGATCTGACCGGAACGCCTCTCGCCGGTGAGCTGACCACCAACGACTTCAACCTCTACAACGAGGCCGGTGAGCTGAAGGCCATGGGCTACTGCTACGAGACCTTCGGTATCATCGTCAACACCAAGCTGCTGGCCGATGCCGGCCACTCTCTGGATGAGATCAAGGACTTCGCGTCCCTGAAGGCCGTCGCTGACGACATCCACGCCCGCGCCGCTGAGCTGGGCTTCGACGCCTTCTCCTCCGCCGGTCTGGACGGCTCCTCTTCCTGGCGCTTCTCCGGTCACCTGGCCAATATGCCTCTCTACTATGAGTTCCGTGACGACGACGTGAAAGAGCAGCCCGCCGAGATCAAGGGCACCTACCTGGACAACTTCCGCAACATCTGGGATCTGTACATCACCGATTCCGCCGCTGACCCCACCACTCTGTCCACCGCCACCGGCGACCAGTCCGAGGCTGAGTTCGGCGAAGGCAAGGCTGTCTTCTACCAGAACGGCACTTGGGAGTACGCGGCTCTGACCGCCGACAAGTTCAACCTGAACCCCGACGAGATTGCCATGATCCCCATCTACTGCGGCGTTGACGGCGAAGAGAAGGCCGGTCTGTGCTCCGGCACCGAGAACTGCTGGGCGATCAACAGCCAGGCCAAGGAAGAGGACATCCAGGCTTCTCTGGACTTCCTGTATTGGCTGGTCACCGATCCCGACGCTTCCGCTGTCGTGGTCGAGCAGCTGGGCGGTGTTCCCTTCAAGAGCTGCCCCGCTTCCGCCAACAAGTTCATCGTTGACGGCAACGATCTGCTGGCTAAGGGCAACTACGCTGTGACCTGGGCGTTCAACTACACCCCCAACGTGGACTCCTGGAGAGCTACCGTTGTCACCGCTCTGGCCGCTTACTCCGCTGATCCCACCGACGCCAACTGGGAAGCTGTTAAGACCGCTTTCGTTGACGGCTGGGCCATCGAGTACAAGACCGTGAACGGCTGATTGGCACACCACAACTGAAACCCAGAGGGGCGGGCGGTAAGCCCGCCCCTTTGAATGTCCCGGCCTACACAGGGTGGGAGGGTACGTCGGCTTTTGGGCGGATGCAGCCTCCTGTCCTGCGCGGCAGCACCGGAACGCAGTCCCGTTCTGACACGGTTATTTTGGTAATAAGCAGCCAAATATAATAAAAACACAATACAGGAAAGCGAGGGAATCTCATTGAGCAAAAAAAATGACGGCGCCGGCCTGAACAGCCGACTGATCCGCCGTCCCATTCAGCGGTGGGCGCCGCTGTTCATCCTCCCTGTGTTCGCTGCCTTCTGCATCGGCTTCGTCTGGCCGTTTTTGCAGGGCATCTACCTGTCCTTCTGCACCTTCAATATTCCCAAGGACGCCAAATGGGTCGGCCTGACGAATTATTCCAAAATCTGGACGGACGTCAGCTTCTGGAACGCCTTCAAGAACACCGCATTTTTTGCCGTGGTCTCCATTCTTCTGATCAATGTGCTGGCCTTCTTCATCGCCTATGCCCTGACCCAGAAGATGCGCGGCTCCAACCTGTTCCGCACCGTGTTCTTCATGCCCAACCTGATCGGCGGCGTGGTGCTGGGCTATATTTGGAGCATGATCTTCGACGGCATTCTGCGCAATTACGCCACCTACCTCACCGCCAACGCCACCTACGGCTTCTGGGGTCTGGTCATTCTGGTGGCTTGGCAGCAGATCGGCTACATGATGATCATTTACATTGCCGGACTTCAGGCCGTATCCGGAGATATGCTGGAGGCGGCTGAGATCGACGGCGCCAGCGGTAGCCAGACGCTGTTCAGGGTCATCATTCCCAACGTGATGCCCTCCATCACCACCTGCACCTTCCTGACCCTGACCAACTCCTTCAAGCTGTTCGACCAGAACCTGGCGCTGACCGGCGGTCTGCCCAGCGTCATCCAGAATGGCTCGAAGTTCAACCAGACCGAGCTGCTGGCGCTGAACATTTACTCCACCTACAACATCAATAAGAATTGGCACGGCGTTGCCCAGGCAAAGGCTGTTATCTTCTTCATTCTGGTGGCCGTTCTGGCCATTGCCCAGCAGGCCGCGACCCGCCGCAAGGAGGTGCAGCAGTGATGCGTAAAGACAGAATGAAAATCAAAGAGTATTCCGCCGGCAGCACGGTGCTGACCGTCGCTTTTGTGCTGATCTGCCTTGTTTGGATCATGCCCATTTACGAGGTTGTCGTCAACTCCCTGAAGTCCAACAATGCCATCAATCTGGACGTGTTTGCCCTGCCCAATTCCGAGAGCTTCGTGGGCTTTGCCAACTATGTCAAGGGTATGACCTTCGGCAATTACCCCTTCCTCAAGTCCGTGGGCTACAGCCTGTTCATCAGCGTGGTTTCCACGGCGCTGATCCTGCTGTGCTGCTCCATGGCGGCATGGTACATTGCCCGGGTGCAGAGCGGCTTTGCCAAGTTCTTCTACTATCTGTGCCTGTTCTCCATGATCGTTCCCTTCCAGATGGTCATGTTCACCCTGACCTCCACCGCCGACTCCCTGAAGCTGAACACCCCCTGGACGATTCCCGTGATTTATCTGGGCTTCGGCGCGGGGCTTGCCATCTTCATGTTCGTGGGCTTTGTCAAGGGCCTGCCTCTGGAAATCGAGGAGGCGGCCTCCATTGACGGCTGCGGCCCTGTGCGCACCTATTTCAACGTGGTGCTTCCCATGCTGAAGCCCACCCTCATTTCCGTTGGCATTCTGGAGCTGATGTGGGTCTGGAACGACTATCTCCTGCCGTATCTGGTTCTGGACATCACCAAATACCGCACCATCCCCATCCACGTCCAGTACCTGAAGGGCAGCTACGGCACCGTGGATCTGGGCGCGACCATGGCGGTCATCATGATGGCCATTCTGCCCATCATCATTGTCTACCTGTTCTGCCAGAAGTACATCATCAAGGGCGTCGCTGCCGGCGCGGTAAAGGGATAATCTCTTCTAACTGATTTTATACCCACCGGCCGTGTAAACAGCCGGTGGGCATTTCAAGGATTCCGAAAAGAGAGAGGGGGCGGACGCCATGACCATCAAAGACCTGGCCACCAAGACCGGCTATGCCGTCGGCACCGTTTCCCGGGCGCTGAACAATCATCCCAATGTCAGCGAGCGGGCGCGGCAGGCGATTCTGGAGGCCGCCGCCGAAAGCGGCTTTCAGCTGAACGTCAACGCCAAGCAGCTCAAGCAGCTTCATTCCTCCACCGTTCTGGTGGTGGTCAAGGGTATCGGCAACGAGCTGTTCGGGGAGATGGTGGAGTCCATCCAGACCCTGATCGCCCAGACCCACTACCAGCTGGTGGTGGACTACATGGACGAGGACGAAAACGAAGTGCGCCGAGCCGCGCAGCTGTGCCGGGAAAAAAAGCCCTTGGGCATTCTGTTCCTGGGCGGCAACAACGAGAACTTTATCCGGGATTTCGGGGGCATTGACGTTCCCTGTGTTGTGGTCACCAACGACGCCTCCATGCTGTCCTTTGACAACCTGTCCAGCGTCTCCACCGACGACCGGGAGGCCGCGTGCAGCGCCATGGATACGTTGATTCGTCTGGGACATAGCCGTATCGCCATCATCGGCGGCGACCGGGCCATTTCCGACACCAGCCGTCTGCGCTACGAGGGCTGTATGCAGTCCTTCACTGCCCACGGCATCCCCTTCGACCCCAAGCGGGACTATCAGGGCGTGCGCTATTCCTATCAGGCGGGGTATCAGGCGACCAAGGCGCTGCTGGATAAGGGCTGCCGGTTCACCGCGATTTTTGCCACCGCCGACGTGATGGCCATCGGCGCCATCCGCGCCTTGCAGGACAACGGCCTGCGGGTGCCGGAGGACGTGTCGGTCATGGGCGTGGACGGCCTGCCGCTGAGCAGCTTCCTGGTGCCGAGACTGGCCACCGTCCGTCAGACCGTTTCCCTGCTGGCAAAGCGCAGCGTGGAAATTCTGCTGGGGAATATCGAGCGCAGCGCGCCCGCCTGCCATGAGACGGTACCCTTTGAGATTCTCTCCCGGGAGAGTATTCGGGAAATTTCACACTGATAATCCATTAAAATGCTCAATCCTGAATTGAGCATTTTAATGAACGATCACATATCACAGATGCTGTTTTTCGATAAGAACGTAAAGCGGTATCAATTAAGGAGACCATTGCAATGCGCGAAAGCGGAATTTTGATGCATATTACCTCCCTGCCGGCCCCTTACGGCATCGGCACCATGGGGAAGGACGCCTATGCCTTTGTGGACTTTCTGGTCAGGGCCGGGCAGCGGTGCTGGCAGATCCTGCCCCTGACCCCCACGGGCTACGGCGATTCTCCCTACCAGTCCCTGGGCGCCTGCGCGGGCAACCACTATCTCATCGACCTGGACACCCTGGTGGAGGAGGGATTGCTGAAAAAGGAGGAAATCCGGAACATTCCCTGGGGCAGCAACCCGAAACGGGTGGATTTTGGCGCGATGTACGCCCACCGGATGGCGGTTCTGCGGCTGGCTTTTCAGCGGTTCGCGCCGGATGAAGCCTACGAAACCTTCGTGGAGCAGAACCGGAGCTGGCTGGAGGACTACGCCCTGTTCATGGCGCTGAAAGGCGCCCTGGGCGGCAAGCCCTGGCTGGACTGGCCGGAAGCTCTGCGTCTGCGGAAGGCGGATGCTCTGGCGGAAAAGCGCCGGGAGCTGTCCGAGGAAATCAGGCTGCAATTCTTTGCGCAGTATGAATTTGACAAGCAGTGGAAGGCGCTGCGCAGCTACGCCAACGCCAAGGGCGTCCGAATTATCGGCGACGTTCCCATTTATGTGCCCCTGGATTCGGCGGACGTGTGGGCAAATCCGGAGCTGTTCCAGCTGGACGAAAGCCGCCATCCGGAACAGGTGGCGGGCTGCCCCCCGGATTCCTTCACCGCGGACGGTCAGCTCTGGGGCAACCCCATTTACGACTGGAAAAAGATGGCGCAGACCCGCTATTCCTGGTGGATTCAGCGCCTGGCTGCCGCCGGGAAGCTGTACGACGTTATCCGCCTGGATCATTTCCGCGGCTTTGAGAGCTACTGGTCGGTGCCGGCAGGGGATGCCACAGCCCGGAACGGCAAGTGGGTGAAAGGCCCCGGAACGGACTTTGTCCGCACCATTCAGCAGGCTCTGCCCGATTTGGAATTTATCGCCGAGGATTTGGGATTTATCACCCCCGAAGTGCGGAAATTGCAGCAGGACTCCGGCTATCCCGGCATGAAGGTTCTGGAATTTGCCTTCGACTCCCGGGAGGAAAGCGACTACATGCCCCACCTGTACCCCGTGGACTCCGTGTGCTACACCGGCACCCACGACAACGTGACCCTGAAGCAGTGGTTTGACGAAGCCGCGCCGGAGGATGTGGCCTGCGCGAAAGCTTATCTCGGACTGAACCGGGAGGAGGGCTACATCCGGGGCATGATCCGGGGCTGCATGGGCTCCGTGTCCCGGCTGTGCGTGGTGCAGATGCAGGACTACTTAGAGCTTGGCAAGGAAGCCCGGATGAATTTCCCCGGCACATTGTCCAGCGCCAACTGGACATGGCGTGCGGAAAAGGGCTTCGATTCCGACGCCCTGGCCGCGAGAATTTACGCCGCCACCAAGCTCTACGGACGGGTGGGGAAATGAGATTTTCCCTTGCCAAGCAAGAAAAAACCGCTGAAGGCAGAATGTAACGGAATCACACCGGGAACCGGGATTTTTCCCAGGTTCCCGGTTGGCTTTTTGGAAGCGTTTTTTCTTGCATCCGGGTGCTATTTTTCGAAAAAACGGCACAAATCATACAAACTGCTGCATTTTTCACAAAATTCTGTCCCAATGTCCTTTTTTTATGTGAATACTATAAAAAAGTTGAAAATTAACAATTTTTACGATTGATTTTACCGCCCGTTTGTCTTACAATAGAAGACGAGCGGATTTTGAGAAAACAGTCCGACGCGACTGCCACCGGGGTGATGTGCGTGCTGAATATTGTTCTGGTGGAGCCGGAGATCCCGCAGAACTGCGGGAACATCGCCCGCACCTGCGCCGCAACAGGCTGCCGTCTGCACCTGATACGGCCGCTGGGCTTTGACATCTCCGAGAAGGCCGTCCGCCGTGCAGGCCTGGATTACTGGCACATGGTGGAGGTTCGGGACTACGAAAATCTGGAGGACTTCTTCGCGAAGAATCAGGTGGAGGAAATGTGGTGCCTGTCCACGAAAGCGCCGAGGAGCTATACCGAGGCTGCCTTTCACGACGGCTGCTACCTGTTTTTCGGGAAGGAGACCAAGGGGCTTCCGGAGGACTTCCTTCGGGCGCACTACGACGCGTGTGTTCGCATTCCCATGCGTCCGGATGCCCGGAGCCTGAACCTGAGCAATGCGGTTGCCGTCACCGTCTACGAGGCACTGCGTCAGCTGTCGTTTCCCAATTTGCGCGACTTCGGTAAAATGCGGGAGTGACCTCCCGAGAATATGGAGGAGTTATCATGAACTACAATAAAAAGTCCATCGAGGACATCGACGTATCCGGCAAGCGGGTTCTGTGCCGCTGCGACTTCAATGTTCCCACCAAGAACGGCGTCATCACCTCCGACAAGCGGATTGTCGCCGCCATGCCCACCATCAAGTATCTGGTTGACCACAACGCAAAGGTCATCCTCTGCTCCCACATGGGCAAGCCCAAGGGCGAATGGAAGCCCGAGCTGAGCCTGAAGATCGTGGCGAAGCGCATCAGCGAGCTGCTGGGCAAGGAAGTCATCATGGCCGCCGATGTGGCGGGCGAGGACGCCAAGGCCAAGGCCGCCGCGCTGAAGGACGGCGACGTGATGCTGCTGGAGAACACCCGGTTTGAGAAGGGCGAAACCAAGAACGATCCCGAGCTGAGCAAGGCTCTGGCCTCTCTGGCGGACGTGTTCGTCAACGACGCTTTCGGCACTGCCCACCGCGCCCATTCTTCCACCGCCGGTGTGGCCGACTATCTGCCCGCCGTCAGCGGTTTCCTGGTTCAGAAGGAAGTTTCCATCATGGGCAAGGCCCTGTCCGACCCCGAGCGTCCCTTCGTGGCCGTCCTGGGCGGCGCAAAGGTCTCCGACAAGCTGAACGTCATCAACAACCTGCTGGAAAAGGTGGATACCCTGATCATCGGCGGCGGTATGGCCTATACCTTCCTGGCCGCCAAGGGCTATGCCGTGGGCAAGTCCCTGATGGATGAGAGCAAGATCGACTACTGCAAGGACATGATGGCCAAGGCGGAAGCCAAGGGCGTCAAGCTGCTCCTGCCGGTTGACGTGGTCGTTGCCGATTCCTTCCCCGACCCCATCGACGGCCCCATCGACGTCACCACCGTTGCCGCCGACGCCATCCCCGCCGACAAGGAAGGCCTGGACATCGGCGAGAAGACCTGCGCTCTGTTTGCTTCCGCGGTGAAGGGCGCCAAGACCGTTGTCTGGAACGGCCCCATGGGCGTGTTTGAGAATCCCACGCTGGCCAAGGGCACCATCGCCATGGCGCAGGCTCTGGCGGATTCCAGCGCCACCACCATCGTCGGCGGCGGCGACAGCGCTGCGGCCTGCGAGCAGCTGGGCTTTGCCGACAAGATTACCCACATTTCCACCGGCGGCGGCGCTTCTCTGGAATTCCTGGAAGGCAAAGTGCTTCCCGGCATTGCTGCGCTGAACGATAAGGAATAAGCAAGTTATAATTACAGGATTTGGAGGATATCATGAGAAGACCTATCATCGCAGGAAACTGGAAAATGAATAAAACTCCCGCTGAAGCGGAAGAACTGGTAAAGGCATTGGTGCCATTGGTGGCGGATGCAGAGGCGGAAGTTGTAGTTTGCCCGCCCTTTGTCTGCTTGGATGCAGTGGGAAAAGTAATCAAAGGTACCAATATTAAGCTGGGTGCGCAGAATGTGCACTTTGAAAAGAGCGGTGCCTTTACAGGTGAAATTTCCGCAGATATGTTGCTGGCTATGGGTGTGGAATATGTCATTATCGGGCATAGCGAGCGCCGTCAGTATTTTGGCGAAACCGACTGCACAGTCAATAAGAGAGCAAGAGCGGCTTTGGCAGCAGGCCTGAAGCCCATTATCTGTGTCGGTGAGAGCTTGGCAGAGCGGGAAAACGGGATTACCGATGAATTGGTCGGCATGCAGACTAAGCTGGCTTTAAAAGAGATTGAAGCAGAGCAGTTGGAACAGTTGGTAATTGCCTATGAGCCTATTTGGGCGATCGGTACTGGCAAAACGGCAACGGCACAGGAAGCAAATGCGACCATTGGCGCGATCCGCAGGGCAATTGCTCAGGTTTATGGTGAAGAAGCGGCGCAGAAGGTACGAATCCAGTATGGTGGCAGCATGAATCCCAAAAATGCTTCCGAATTGATGGCGCAGAGCGAAATCGATGGCGGCCTGATTGGCGGAGCCAGCTTGAAAGCAGAGGATTTCTCCAAAGTCGTAAAATACTGAGCGAATTAAAGGAGAAACTATGAAAAAATTTACCGCTCTCATGATTCTGGATGGATTTGGTGAGAGAAGTGAACGAGAAGGAAATGCTGTGCAATTGGCAAATACGCCTAATATTGATGCCTTGAAAAAGGAATATCCGTGTACTTATATTGGTGCGTCCGGCCTGTCGGTAGGCTTGCCGGATGGCCAGATGGGTAATTCAGAGGTAGGACACATCAACATGGGAGCAGGACGTATTGTATATCAGGAGCTTACAAGGATTACC
>ERZ857840.2111-NODE-2111-length-20115-cov-7.769392_pt1 | contig 20115 bp, 18 predicted proteins | sample MGYA00519760_ERZ857840 | MGnify/ENA primary metagenome ERZ857840 (study PRJEB31778, sample SAMEA3449371) | human gut metagenome | biome: human gut; feature: human-associated habitat; material: faeces | place: United Kingdom | collected 2010/2012 ... | reverse complement strand
GCCATGTTTCACGTGAAACATGGCGGGGCGGGGCTTTATATATAGATGAAAATGATGCAGGAGGGATTCTACGGAAAAATTGGATATGATATTATATGACTTATGCTGAAAAACGAGTTGACTTTCCCCGTATGATGTGTTATATGTTTCATATATGTTATATATACTTATATAGAGCAAGGAAGATCGTTAGATGCGAGTATTGAATCAGCTGGACTATGAAAACATTTTATATCCAACATCATTGGCTAAAGGAGAACAGCCGGCCGAGCCGTATCCTTCGGTGGCTAAGGCAGGATGTGGGCTGATATGCGCGTGCATGTTGGTCGGCATTCTGACGGATAAACAGCTTGAGCCACAGGAAGCAGTACGCATTTCCGTAAGGGCAGGAGCAAACCATTTTGGCACGGATATGCCCATATTTGCTAAAGAAATTGCAGAACGGTACGGCCTGGAGCTCTCAAGCGGATCGTCAAAGGAAGAACTGATGAACGGTCTGCATGCCGGGGCGGTTGCCATTATTCATGCCGGTAAACCAAAAGGATTGTTTTCGGATGGTGGTCATTTTGTATTAGCTGCTAAGGCGGAGGGAGAAAATATATATATTATTGACCCATCTTTTAAGCAGGAAAAGTATGATAAAGACTATAGGCAAGGACTTTTTACAATGGAGCCGCCGTATATTGTGGTCTCTGCTGATAATGTGATGGATCAAATAAAATATAGAATGCCGTCATGGTATCTGTTCCGCAAGCACAATAAATAACATATAGTAATATATGTAAATATAGCTTATTAAAAACCTCGCTAAAACAGGAGCGGGGTTTTTATTTCTATGAGCACCAAAAATACCTATTGACAATAATACATAATAGGACATATAATGAGGTCAATTCCTTCTTTAAACAAAAAAACCTGATGGAGGATCAAATGTTATGAGGATTAGCGGACATGAATTTGCAAGGATGTGCGATGCGACATTGACCGGTGCGGTCGCCACACATCAGGAAATGCTGGAAATGATAAAACAGGCAAAGAAGTATCACTTTTATTCTGTTATAGGTCAGCGCTGCTATTTGGATGAAATGGTTGAAAAACTCAAAGGTACCGATGTTCTGGTAGGCGCGGGCTGCAGCAATATAACCGGAGCGGACCCGGCAGAGGTAAAGGCCAACTTTGCCAAGTGGCATCTGGCTCACGGAGCACAGGAAATAGAAAACATAATGAATATAAGCGCGTTTAAGTCCGGACTTGATGACATGGTTGTGCGTGATGTTCGGGCTGTTCGTGACGCTATCGGCCCGAATGTTGTTTATAAATGCATTTTGGAAGTATGTTATCTGAATGATGATGAAATACGCCATGCGTGCGAGCTGCTTATAGAAGGCGGTGTTGATTATGTGAAAACCTCTACGGGTAAGGCGGGGCCTGCCACGCTGCACCATGTTGAGGTTATGTCAGAGGCATGCAAGGGAAGGGCCAAGATAAAAGCGGCGGGAGGAATAAGAAGCATAGAAACCGTTGAAAGAATGCTTGATCTTGGCGTTGAACGTTTCGGCGTTGGTCTTGAAAGCGCCGTAAAGATAATAGAGGAAGCAAATTCCAAATAAGTGATTACGCGGAGGCAGCCATGGCCAAATATCTTTTGACACATGATTTGGGAACATCTTCCGACAAGGCTACACTGTATGCAGCCAATGGAGAATTGTTAGCCCATAGCGAACAAAGCTATCCTGTGTACTATGCAGAGGGAGGCATCTTTGCGGAGCAAGATGCAGTGGACTGGTGGAATGCCTTTTGCAACAATAACCGAATATTGCTGAAAGATAGGAATCCGGGCGAGGTGGCAGCCGTAGCCATATCCGGACAGATGATGGCCTGTTTGCCGGTGAATAAACAGGGCATACCGCTGCGAAGGTGCATGATATGGGCGGACGGAAGAGCCGGCAAAGAGAACGAACGTATTGAGTCTGTTGTAGGCAAGGATAGATTTTATTCCATCACCGGCAATGCGCCAAGCGCCAATTATACTGCACCCAAGGTGCTTTATCTTAAAGAACATGAGCCTGCGGTATTCGAAGCAGCGTATAAATTCATTCAACCTAAAGACTATATAAACCTAAGACTAACAGGCAGCTTCTTTACGGACGCTTCCGATGCGGGGCATACTCATCTCTATAACATTTTCAGCGGTCAATGGTCAGATGAGATTCTGCAGGCTGTAGGACTGGCGCAGAACAAGCTGCCGGAGGTCGTTTGGGCGGGCACGCCGATAGGTAATGTGCTTGATTCTGTCGCTGAGGAGTGTGCCCTTTTGCCCGGAACACTCGTTGTACAGGGTGCAGGGGACGGGCGGGCAGCGATGCTTGGTGCGGGTATACTCGAAAAGGGCGAAGCTTATGTTTGCCTTGGAACATCAAGCTGGCTTTCGGCAGCAACGGATAAAGCAAATATGGATGCTCACAGCGGGCTTTATAAGGGGCTGTCGCTGAGAAAGGGCTACTATATAAATGGCGGAACCATGCAGGCGGGCGGATTGAGCTATGATTGGTATATAAAAAACCTGTGCTGTGACAATCCCTCATATGCTGAAATGGAAAAGCAAATTACATCCGTATCACCGGGTGCGGACGGCATGCTGTATATGCCATATATACTGGGCGAACGTGCGCCGTATTTTGATACGGGAGCAAAAGGGGCGTTCCTCGGGTTAAAAGCAACCCATACGCGTGCACATATGAGCCGAAGCGTTATGGAAGGCGTAGCATTGCATTTGGCTATAATCCTTAACAGGATGGAAAAACTGGATGCTGTTGATTCCGTGCGCATAGTTGGCGGCGGGGCAAAAAGCGCGGCATGGCGCCAGATACTGGCAGATGTATTCCAAAAAAGCATTATAAAAACAAATGTGGATCTGAACGCAGGCAGCTTGGGCACAGCAGTATTGGCCGGCGTTGGGGCGGGTATATTTTCCGACATATCGGTAGTAAAGGAATTTCATAAAACAGAAGCCATAAGTGAGCCGGATTTACGGACAAAAGGCATGTATGAAGAGCTGCGCTGCATATTGGAGGAAGCATACCATGCTTTAAAAAATGTAAACGGTAAGCTATCAAGCCTGAGTGCAATACAAGGAAAGGAATAACGAAAATGGAAAACGAAGGATTGCAGTTCCTGTATTTATCCGAACCGGACATGCTTGAAGCCGGTGTGCTGGATATGAAACAGTGTGTCCGCACGATGGAGGATATGTTCCTCTTAGCCGGCAAAGGCGATTACGTCATGGGTGGGCCTAAGGGAAACTCCCATGGAGTTATGCTTTGGTATCCGGAAAACCCCGCGTTTGAGGGCATGCCCAAAGCCGGCCCCGATCGCCGTTATATGGTAATGCCTGCCTATCTCGGAGGGCGTTTTCATGTTACAGGCCAGAAATGGTATGGGTCAAATGTTGAAAACATAAAAAAGGGCATGCCGCGCTCAATACTTATGTTTTCATTGAATGATGCGGATACCGGCGCGCCAATGGCGATAATGTCCGCCAATCTGCTTTCCGCTGCCAGAACAGGCGCGGTACCGGGCGTTGCGGCAAAATATCTCAAAAGCGCATCAGCCGAAAACATTGCCGTAATAGGGTGCGGGGTTATCAATCATGCCTGCACCATGGCCATTGCTGAAGGCATGGGCAGAATAAATAAGGTTTATCTATATGATATAAATAAAGATAGGGCAATATCATTCCAACAGGATATGGAAAAGGAATTTGTTGCGGAATATGAGATTTGCGACTCGCTTGAGGAGGCGCTGCGGTATGCGGACGTTATAAGCGTCGCAACAGCCGGAAAGGTTAAGGTGCATATTACGCCCGAAATGCTTAAGCCCGGTGCATTGCTTACTATAACGGGAACGGCCGAATTGCCTGACGAAATGTATCTTAAAAACAGAGTTGCCGTTGACAACTGGCAGATGCATCTTGATTACCTTGAAGAAGGGAAAATGCATGAGAAAGGGCTTGAATCCATAAAGGATTGGGCATCATCATATGATATGCTGATGCTTTACGATAAGGGAATTTTGAAAGAGGATAATATTGTTAGCCTTGGCGATGTGGTTGCCGGTACGGCGGCGCCAAGGAAGAGCGATGATGACAAACTGTTGCTTGTTGTGGGCGGACTCCCGATAGAGGATGTGGCATGGGGGTATGACCTTTACAATAAGGCCCTTGAGAAGGGGTTGGGACAAAAGCTGAAAATATGGGATAAACCCCATTGGCACTGAAAGGAGGAACTAAAAAATGGATCGTTTAATTCTGGAGGACATGATTTGGCCGGAGGTGGCCGAGGTGCTGCCTGAAATAAAGGTGGCGCTTATACCCGTAGGTTCATGCGAACAGCATGGCCCGAACACTACGTTTGTGACCGATACCGTAAGGGCATACCGCATTGCCAAGCTTCTTGCCGGCCGCTGCGGGCATAAGGTGATATGCTTCCCGCCTATAACGTACGGTATCTCTTCACACCATATGGATTTCCCATGCTCCGCAACGCTGCGCGTAAGCACGCTTACCGCCGTGCTTGTAGATACCGCGCTTTCCGCTGTACACTACGGCATTGATAAGGTGCTGTTCGTGAATGCTCATGGCGGCAATAAGCCCTGCCTCATGTCTGCTGTGCAGATACTTAAGCAAGAGCATGACGTTACCGCATTCTGGACTCCGGTTGGCTCAGAACTGCTTGAAGGCGGCATACAGAAATATTTCCCCGGTATTCAGCCGGGCAACTTCGGGCATGCCTGCGAAATGGAAACCGCGCAATGTATGTATTTGAGGCCGGATATAGTGCGCGAGCACAGAGAAAAAGGCATTAATCAGACCAGCATATTTACTGATAGGACGGCATTTGTACCGGGCGGCGGACAGGGCGTTTGGAACTGGAAGCATGATGTTACGCTTAACGGCGCGCTGGGCGATGCCCGTAAAGCCACCGCTGAAATAGGCGAGGCTATGACAAATGAAGTGCTGGATTATCTGGAGAGACTTGTTGATAAGATAATCGACTATAAACCTACCCCTGAAAAGCTGTTCAAATAAGGAGGAATGACAATGTCTACTAAGCGATTGTTTTCACTTATACTGGCCGTTGCCATGCTGGTGGCTATTGTTGCCGGATGCACCAATCAGAATGGAGCGCCGATAAGCAGCCCACCGGCGGAAGAAACGGCTGCACCCGTACAGTCTGAACAACCAACGCAGAGCGAAGAGCCTCAGCAGGTTTCCGCTACTGGCAAAGGTACGCTGACGTTTGCCCGTACCGAGTCCATTGCCACGCTTAATCCGCATATGTATACGTCAGATATAGAGAGCTGCTGTATTGAATATACCGGCGCGGCCCTGTACGGATATTTCTATAACGATGACAAGTCCGGCGTATCCCTGCGCGCTTGCATAGCCGATGGCGAGCCCATAAAGATGAACGATAACGGCACCGTTTGGCAAATAAAGATATCGCCCGATGCCCGCTGGGCAAACGGAGAAGCCATTACAGCTGACGATTTTATGTATTCTTTCAAAATGCTGCTCGACCCTAAGCTGGTTAACGGCCGCGGCGGCGCATTCGCGGAGGACTATATAAAGATACTCAATGCCAAGGCTTACTATACGCAGACCGAAGTAGAAGGCGCTGTACCTACGTGGGAGGATGTAGGCATCAAAAAGGTGGATGATATGACAATAGAAATAACCACCTCCATTGCGCAGGATGCGACTGAGGTGATGAGCCACCTTGCGTATGCCTGGACGGTCCCCGTATATGAGGAAATGTATGAATCCCTTATGAATTCCGACCGTACGGCAACCACATATGGCACCGATATAGACAAGGTTGTGTGCTCCGGTGCATTTACCTATAACGCATGGGAAAGGGATGCCGAAATAAGCTTTAAGAAGAATCCTGAATATATCAAGCAGGATATGATTCAGATTGAAAAGCTGGTAATGAAGATAATCCCCGACAGAGGGACTCAGCTTCAGATGTTTGAAGCAGGCGAGCTGGACTATGTTGAACTTAATTCTTCCCAGTTTAAGGATTATGAAGAGGATCCCCGCGTGCTTTACTCGCCCAGCATATATGTAAAGTATATGCCGGTAAACGTAAACAACCCCGATAATCCTATTCTTTCCGATGTGAACTTCCGCAAAGCGCTGTTCTTGGCCGTGGATCGTGAGTCCATTGCAAAGCTGCTGAACGCAAAGCCGGCTAATTACCTTATTTCCAGCCGCTTCCTGGCCGATGTTACCACCGGTGAATCTTACCGCAACAGCAAGCAGGGCAGCGCTATCCCCGATGACCATAACGGATATGATCCTGAGCAGGCTGTGGCTTTGTTTGAACAGGCGCTTGCGGCCGCAGGACAGGACAAGGTGACTATTACCCTGACTTACCGAAACGACGACGCGGATATGACTGCCATTGCTGAAACATTGCAGAGCAGCTGGCCCGCTATATTTGGCGCCGACCGCTTTGAACTGGTGCTGAACGGCTTGCCCACAAGCCAGTCCAATGATCAGATACGCGCCGCAAAGACCGATCCCACATCGTTCGATCTTGGTTTTGCCGGGTGGTCTACCAATGAACTGGCTCCATGGAACGGACTTAAAGTATATGGCAGCGCATGGGCTAACCGCTATGATACCTTTACATCCGAACGTTATGATGAGCTCTGGACGCTGGCCAATAGCAGCGAAGAACGCTTTGACCATGAAAAGAGATTGGGTTACGTTGCGGAAATGGAAAGCATATGGCTTGATAACGTGTCCGGTATTCCTGTAATAGAGCTTATTGATAAGACTCTTAAAGCGGATCGTGTTCAGTTGGCCGCGGATCAGTGGGTTAACCGCGTTGGCTTTGGCTGGATCTATGCTTCTGTAACAGATGCCGAATAAAACCCGGTTTATCCGGTGCGGGGGCTCTCTTGCAGCAAGGAGAGCCCTGCGCAATATTTATCCAAATCATGAAAGGAGTCCCATGCTATGGCCCGCTATGTGATGCAAAGACTTCTGGCCATGCTGCTTACATTATTCATTATTGTAACCGTGGCTTTTTTAGTCATTCGTCTTATGCCAAGCTCCATTTACGACGATCCCACCATATCAGCCGAAGTGTTGGATATGATCCAGGCAAAATACCATTTGGATAGGCCGCTCATTGAGCAGTACGGAATTTTTATGAAGAATGTTCTTCTCAAGGGCGACTGGGGCATATCTATGAAAATACAGCCCAATATACCCGTATTTCAGGTGCTGGGCGGAAAGGTGCCGCTTACTCTTTTTATCAATTTGGTATCTCTGCTTGCATCAATACCCATAGGGCTGGTGTTTGGCGCGTTCGCGGCAATAAAAAAGAATACAATGACGGATCACGGAATATCTCTTTTTGTTATCCTTTTCATTTCAATACCGTCGTTTATCTATGCTACGCTTCTGCAATATTTTGCCGCATACAAATTCGGCTGGTTCCCTATAACCTATACCGTATCCGATATGGCGTCGGTTAAATATCTTTCGCTTTTTTTGCCAACGCTTTCGCTTGCTCTGGACCCTATGGCAAAGGTTGCGCGTTATATGAGGGCTGAACTGATAGAATCATTGAATTCCGAGTATATACTGCTCGCAAGAACCAAGGGGTTCACGCGGTCAAAGGCTATTTTTCGCCATGCAATACGAAACTCATGCATTCCGGTGCTCAATATAGTAGTGCCTATGTTTGCAAACGTGCTTGGCGGTTCGCTTGTTGTGGAGAGCATATTTGCCATTCCGGGCATGGGAAGCCTGATGATCAAGTCAATAAATGCAAACGATCATTATCTTACCATTGCTATTTTGCTGATTTATTCATTAGTATCGTTAATGACGGTGCTTGTGGTAGACTTGCTATACGCTGTAATAGACCCGAGAGTTCGTATGGGAGGAAAGAAACAATGAGGATATTCCAGACTACGGATCCCGAATATCTTTCCCTTCAAAAGGAGGATTTCAAACTCCATACGAGGGAAGAGGAGATACACGACGCCAAATTTGAAACAAAACCGGTAGGCTTCTTTAAGGATGCAATGCTGCGGTTTGGCAAGAATACGGCATCTATAATTGCGTTTGCCATAATATGCATAATAGTTATCCTATCGGCGTTTGGGCCTATGATGAACGAATATGGGTATAACGATCAGGATTTAGATAGGGCAAATCTTCCCGCGCGCATTAAGGGATGCGAAGGCATAAATCTGCTGAATGGTTCAACCGTACTTAAAAACCGCCGTAAGGATAATTTGGATAATACGGAAAAATACCCGGAAGGCTGCATATTGGACGTATTTAATGAAACTGTTGTTAATGGCGTTGAAATGTGCGATATACGTATAGATACTTATATTTATTCCGGCTATGGGGACGATTATTTCTGGTTCGGAACGGATTATCTTGGCCGCGATCTTTGGACGCGCGTGTGGCGGGGGTGCAGAATATCGCTTATAATCGCATTCGCTGCCTTTTTAACCAATGTAGGGTTCGGCGTAATATATGGCTCTATCGCCGGCTATTATGGCGGCATGACGGACATGGTGATGATGCGCTTTGCGGAAATAGTTCAGGCGTTTCCTAACATAGTTGTTATGACGTTGTTCATCATGTATTTTGGCAATGGCCTTTTTGCCATTATAATGGCGCTTGTTGTACGCGACTGGGTTGGCACGGCAACGCTTATCAGGGCGCAGTTTTATCGTTTTAAGGATAGTGAATATGTGCTTGCGGCACGCACTCTTGGCACAAAGGATGCGGTATTGATCTTCCGCCATATTTTGCCGAACGCTATAGGCCCGATAGTGACAAGAACAATGATAGCTATTCCAAGCGCCATATTTGCCGAAAGCTTCTTGGCCTATATAGGGCTTGGCATCCGGGCGCCCGAAGCGTCGCTTGGCGTGCTGCTCAGCCATGCGCAAACCGTTCTGCTACAGTACCCATACCAAACCGTTTTCCCGGCGGTGCTTATATCGGTGCTGATGATATCGTTCAATTTGTTCGGCAACGGGCTAAGGGATGCATTTGACCCAACGCAGCGCGGCACCTAAGGAGGTATTTATGAGCGAAAACAATCCTATTCTTCAGGTAAAGGACTTAACGGTCAGCTTTAACGCCTTTGCGGGGAAGGTACAGGCGGTAAGGGGCGTAAGCTTTGATTTGAACAAGGGCGAAACGCTTTGCATAGTCGGCGAGTCAGGCTCAGGCAAATCCGTTACAAACAAAGCCATTATGGGGATACTTTCAAAAAATGCGGTAATAGATCGCGGTGAAATATTGTATGACGGAATGGATCTTACCAAACTTACGGAAGAGCAGTTTTGTCAAATACGCGGCAAGCGCATAGCCATGGTGTTTCAGGATCCGCTTTCTGCGCTTAATCCTATAATGAAGGTTGGTAAACAAATAACCGAAACATTGTGTGTACATCAAAAGCTGAGCCATGAACAGGCGAAAAAGCGCGCCCTTGAATTGATGGCCGCCGTTGGCATTCCCGAACCCGAAAAGCGTTTTAATCAGTATCCGTTTCAGTTTTCCGGCGGTATGCGCCAGCGTATAGTTATAGTTATTGCGCTTGCGTGCAACCCGGAAATACTTATCTGTGATGAACCGACCACGGCTTTGGATGTTACTATACAGTCCAAAATACTTGATCTTATAAAAGAGATTAAGCAGGAGAGAAATCTTTCCGTTATATTTATCACGCATAATATGGGCGTGGTGGCAAACATGGCGGACAGAATATGCGTTATGTACGCCGGTAAAATAGTTGAGTTTGGCACGTGTGATGATATTTTCTATCATCCTGCACATCCGTATACCTGGGCGCTGCTGTCTGCAATGCCGGACAGCGAAAGCCGAGAAAGGCTTTTCTCTATACCGGGCGCCCCGCCAAACATGCTGATGCCGCCCAAGGGCGATGCATTCGCACCGAGAAACCATTATGCGCTGGATATTGATTTTAAGGAAGAACCTCCGTTCTTCAAATTATCGGATACACATTATGCGGCAACATGGCTTTTGCATCCGTATGCACCAAGGGTGGAAATGCCTGAAGAACTAAAAAGGCGCATAGACAGAATGGTAGAGGAGGATATGGAATATGAATGCAAATGAACGCGATATTCTTCTTGACGTAAAAAATCTGCATACTCATTTCATTTCCGGTCACGGGAAAACTAAGGTTACGGTAAAGGCCGTGAACGGCGTTAGCTTTCAGGTGAAAAACGGAGAAACCTTCGGTCTTGTGGGGGAGTCAGGATGCGGAAAAACAACACTTGGGCGTACAATAATCCGCTTATATAATCCTTCGTCGGGCGAGGTTACATTTGGGGGCAGGATAATTTCAGGGAAAAAAGACGCGGAGCTTCAAAAATTCTTAACCAGCAATATAGCCATGGTGTTTCAGGATCCTATAGCCTCGCTGAATCCACGTATGACCGTGCAGGAAATTATTGCCGAGGGACTAAAAATAAAGGGCATAAAGGATGAAGCCACTGTAAGAAATATGGTGGGGGAGGCGCTGTATCGCGTTGGCCTTTTGCCGGAGCATGCTACGCGCTATCCGCATGAATTTTCCGGAGGACAGCGCCAGAGAATAGGCATAGCGCGGGCGCTTATAGTTGAACCGACAATGGTAATAGCGGATGAGCCTATTTCAGCGCTGGATGTATCAATCCAGGCGCAGGTAATAAATGTGCTGAATGATCTGAAGCGCGATATGGGGCTGACCATATTGTTTATTGCACACGATCTTTCGGTGGTCAAGTATTTTTCCGATACAATAGGTGTTATGTATAAGGGAAGGATGGTGGAAATGGGGGATGCGGACAAGGTTTATCATAATCCGCTGCACCCATATACCAAGTCGCTTATATCTTCTATTCCGCTGCCGAATCCGCATGGCGAAAGGCGAAGAGTGCGCGTTAGCTATGACCCGTCAGCATATAACATTGACGACGAGCGGCTTGAGATGCGCCACGTTGAGGAAGGGCACAGCATATTATGTACGCCGGATGAATATGAAAAATATGTGCTTATGGCGAACAGAGGTTAGACTATAGCTCCTGCCAACGCGGCCAGTATTATATATGCTGCGCCGCAGGCGGCAGGCAGCCAGTTGCTTTTTAGGCCCTTGTGCTTTTGAATATATTCTTCAAAAGGCAATGCTTTAGTCTCTTTGCGCCTGAATATGCGGCGAAAAGTGTAGAAACTGTATATGGCGCGATCAAACAGACCGGATTGGCTTATAAAGCATACTAAACTGAACAGCACAAGCAGTATGCCGCATAGAAAGCAGCTATCGGAAATACCTATGAGCATGGGCTTATTGCGGAAAAAAATACAGTAGAACACAGGTATGGATATAAGCCCTGCGCAAAGGTACGGTATGCATCGGCGGAATAATGAATTCATGGTCATGCTCCTAACGGGTATATGGCTTATTTTACTACATAATACATTGGAATACAACAATATAAAACATGATATGGAGGCTTTATGTACGATTTTGATAAAATGACGGACCGCAGGGGAACAAGCTGCTCTAAATGGGACAATATGTCTTCTATGTTCAGCGAAAAGGGACTGCTGCCGCTTTGGATAGCCGATATGGATTTCCGCTGTTGTGAAGAGGCTGTATCGGCTATTCGCAAGCGCGTTGATCACGGAGTATTTGGCTATACCGTATTACCGGACAGCTATTTTGATGCTATCGCGGGCTGGATGCAGCGTCGGCATGGCTGGAGTGTTCAAAAGGAATGGCTTGTTACAAGCGTAACGGTTGTAAGCGCATTGAATATATTTGTACAGGCGTTTACTAATCCGGGTGATGGCGTAATAATTCAAAAGCCTGTATACTTCCCGTTTGAAGAATGCGTTCTGGATAACGGCCGCGCTCTTGTGAATAACGAATTGCTTGAACAAGACGGTTATTATACAATGGATTTCGATGACCTTGAGAGAAAAGCGTCGTGTCCGGAAAATAAAATGCTGCTTTTATGCAGCCCACATAATCCGGTATGCAGGGCGTGGACAGAGGAAGAACTGTTGCGCGTAATAGACATATGCAGGCGCAATGATATATATCTTATAGCGGACGAAATACACATGGACTTCGTGTTTAACGCAAAGCATATCCCGCTGGGCACGCTTACGGATTATGATAAGCTGGCGGTATGTACGTCCCCAAGCAAAACCTTTAATATGGCCGGACTGAAGATGGCCAATATATTTATTCCTGATGAAAATATGAGGAAAGCGTTTACCCGCCGATCCAAGTCGCAGTGCGGAATTATACCCAATAATCCTTTATCGATTGCCGGAATTGAAGCGGCCTATGCCAGCGGCGATAAGTGGCTGGAGGAGGTAAAGCGGTATATTTGGGAAAATTTCTGCTTTGTTGATAACTATATCAAGCAGTATTTGCCGGCGCTTAGGATGACCCGGCCGGAAGCTACTTATCTTGCATGGATAGATTTTTCCGGCACAGGGCTGCGGGGGAAGGAATTGAGCGTATTCCTTCGGGAGAAGGCAAAGATTGCATTGGACGAAGGAAGTGTGTTTGGGAAAAACAGCGAAGGCTATGCACGTATCAATTTGGCAACGGACAGAACGGTCGTAAAAGAATGCCTTGACCGAATACGTGATAATTTAGCCAAATAAAGAAGAAAATCTGTTGCTTTTTACCAACCGTCAAGGTATACTTTCTATGAACATTGGTTTGTACTATCACAATATATTATAAGCCGAAACAGGGGGAGCAAGCTATGCATTTGGAAAGCGATTCCGCAGAGCCTTTATATATTCAGTTGGCTTATATAATCCGCGAGGATATTCAGAACGGAAAATATAATGCGGAACAGAGGATTCCTACAGAAAAAGAGCTTAGCGAGATATACTCGGTAAGCCGCATAACAATACGGAGCGCACTGGAAATACTGGTAAAAGAAGGGCTGCTCATGCGCCGCCGCGGCAAAGGCACCTTTATTGCATCAAAAAAGCTTTACAAGAGTATGTCCGGAATATACAGCTTTACGGACATATGTAACATAAACGGCATGAAGCCGGGCGCAAAAACCATAAAGTGCGTTATTGAAGATGCGGAGCCGGAAGATATTACTGAGCTTGAGCTCACGCCGGAGGATAAAATAATTGCCGTGGAACGTATAAGGTATGCGGATGATGTGCCTGTGTCCATAGAAATAAGCCGCTATCCGGCCTCAACCTATCAGTTCCTGTTGGACGAAGATCTGAACAATGTTTCGCTGTTTGCTGTTTTGAACAACAAGCACAACATTCGCTTTTCTCATGCTACCAAGGTTATAGAGGTAAAGCGGGCAAGCTATCAAATGGCCACGTATCTGGGTGTGCCGCGGGACTATCCGCTGCTGTATATCTCAAGCTTAACTTATGATATGGCGAATATGCCTTCGCACCGCACGCAGCAATATATAAACAGCGACCGGTTTAAGTTGATAATTTAGCAAAAACAAAGGGCCTGCAAATGCAGGCCTTTTGCATATCATCCGTTTATGGAAGCAACCGTTTCGTCTAAGCATTCCGCCAAGGAGAGAATTACGGCGCTGCAATCGAAAACGGGTTCCCTGATGGCATAATGCGCTTTATTGTAACGGCAATTCAGGCTGCCTTGCTTTTTCTTTACCTTTTTTAGAAACGGGATTGTAATATCGGCTTTTAGCGCGGTTTCTTTTTCAAGCTTGCCGGAGTACAGCAGACCCAAAACCATAAGGCTGCCGGATATTGCGCCGCAAACCGTGCCAACGCCCATGCCGCCGCCAAACGCGGATGCAATCCGCATGTCCTCTTTCTTTAGTCCAAGATTATAAGCCCGATTTGCGCCATATAGAATGCGTTCACAGCAATTCATGTTGACGTCGCCATAAAGCTTGCGCTCATTATCGGTATAGCATTCAGCCTTACCGAACCCGCTTTCAAGAAGTTCTTTTAAGGAGTTCATTTATTATAAGCCTCCATATAACTCATGAATCCGCCGCTGAGATTTTTTACGTTTTTAAAGCCCAGCTGCTTAAGCTGCCTGTATCCGTAGTACCCGCGCTGGCCGATGCGGCAGAAAACGTAAAGATTTTTATCCCGGGGCAACTCGTTGTGCCGAGCGCGTATTTCGTCCAGCGGCAGCAGCATGGCTCCCGGAATAGTGCCATTATTATATTCTTTTCTCGTCCTTATATCAACAAGCAGATCCTTTGCGGGATCAAGATTGGGAATATCGCTTACATAGAACACTTCATGCATTCCATCTGCAATGTTTGATGCAACATATCCGGCAATATTAACGGGGGCTTTTGCGGAGGAAAACGGGGGCGCATAGCTTAACTCCATTTCGGCAAGTTCAAACACGCTCATTCTATGGCTTATTGCGACGGCAAATAAGTCTATGGCCTTATCAACGCCTTCGCAGCCTACTATTTGCGCACCGAGTACCGTTTTACCGTCGGGCGTGAACAGCAGTTTAATGCTCATCATACGCCCGCCGGGGTAATAACCGGCATGCGGCATAGAGTGGGTATAGCTTTTGGTATACGGTATTCCTGCGGAGATGAGCAGATTTTCGCTTGCGCCAGCAGAGGCAATTGTCATGTCATCAAGCTTCAGTATGGCTACCCCTTGGGCGCCCGGATATACGACATCGCGGCCCATTATTGCATCTGCGGCCAGACGGCCCTGACGATTAGCCGGCCCGGCCAAAGGTATATTCATCGTTTTACCCGTAACGATGTGCGGGGTGGCAACGGCATCGCCAACAGCATATATGTGCGGTTGGCTGGTATGTAACTGTTCATCTACCAAAATAGCGCCCTTCTCTGTTACCGCTATGCCGGAGTCTTTCAGAAAATCTGTATCGGGATGGGTACCTACGGCGCAAACGGCAATATCGTAGTCAATATACTCATCGTTATCCAGCATTGCTTTGCCCTTACACAAATGTTTTACCCCGCATTTTAAGCGCAAATCTATGCCCATGTCATGCAGCTTTTTCTCTATAAGGAATGTCATCTCGCGGTCCATGTTTGGCATAACGTGATCGGATTTTTCAACGAGGGTAACGCTTAAACCGCATGCAGCAATATTCTCGGCTGCTTCCAAGCCTATAAAACCGCCGCCTATTACCAGCGCACGCCCGCGACCGGTGCTGCCTTCACATAATTCGCGCAACCTGAGCGCATCGTGCACAGTACGCAGCGTCAGCGCATTTTCACCGAACGGGTTGATTGGCTTTGCCCCGGGTGAGAGCAGCAGCACATCATAGCTTTCCAAATACTCGGCGTGATTGTCTATATCACGAACAAGTATTTGCTTTTTGTCCGGCAAAACAAATATAACATCATGGTGCGTTCTTACCTGAACGTTAAATCTTGCACTGAAGCTTTCGGGAGTTTGAAGCAGCAGGTCGGATTCATTTCCTATAACGCCGCCAACATAATAAGGCAAACCGCAATTTGCAAAAGAAATATGATCGCCGCGTTCAAACATAATTATTTCATTATCTTCGCTTAATCTGCGCAATCTCGCCGCGGCGGTTGCGCCGCCTGCCACGCCGCCAACAATTAAAATCTTCATGTCATGTACTCCTTTTTGCTTAATATGCTTATTATACTATAAACATACAATACAAAACAATACAAATATGAAAAAAGTATTCTACTTATGAAACGGCTTGATAAATATCGGCTAAAATGCTAAACTAATGTCAAAGAAACTATATCTTCCGAAACACCCACACTCCAAGGAGGTACACCATGAAACGCATCACAACGACGATAATAATATGTTTATGCATGCTGCTCCTGTGCGGCTGCGGGGCGGGGCGCGAATGGGCAAATACGCCCGGCAACATGGAAGAGACGGTGAACCCCGGCCTTTCAATATCGTTCATAAACGCGCGGTATGCGTATTCGGGGGAGCTTGACTTTGGCGAGCTGACGTATGTCTATTCGCTGTCCACACGCAAGATAACCCCGCTTGAGGGCGAATATACCGGCGAAAAGGCTTACGGCGTAATAAGCGGCGGCTATCCCATGACGTTCATATTCATCGATAAATAAACGTTGCGGCCGCGCGGGAAATGCCGCAATAACCTGTTGACAACGCGCGAGGGCTTTGCTATAATACAAAAGCTGGACGAGGAGAGATGTCCGAGTGGTTTATGGAGCTGGTCTTGAAAACCAGTGATGTCGCAAGGCACCGGGGGTTCGAATCCCTCTCTCTCCGCCAAATAAGACAGAGCAGTTTGCCTTACTTGGCGGATACCGAAGGATCAACATCCCCGCTCATCCAATAACAACACAGCATCGCGTGGAGAAGTACCCAAGTGGCTGTAAGGGGCTCCCCTGCTAAGGGAGTAGGCTGGGGTAACTGGCGCGAGGGTTCAAATCCCTCCTTCTCCGCCAAAATAGCGCTGCACCATTAGGTGCGGCGCTATTTTAGTTTGGATAAGAGAAGGAGGGGTTTGAAGGGAACGGCCGAGCAAAGCGAGGCAAAAAACCATCCGGTGAATGGTTTTTTAGTTCCCCGGGCTGGTGGCGGCACTGGCCCAGTGCCGCCGGACAAATCCCTCCTTCTCCGCCAAAATAGCGCTGCACCATCAGGTGCGGCGCTATTTTAGTTATAACACATTTTTTATTGCCTTGCGTTTTCTTAAACGATATAATGAATATGGAATAAAGTATTTGCTCACCACCTGTAATGCCCTTTGCGGCGAAAGGAGACGCTTATATGGACTTGGACGTAAAATTGTTTGAACAGACAATAAATGAAATATTGCCTAATACCGGGGTGCATGTCCGTGACGTTAACCTGCCGAAGGAACTGGCGGAAAAGTATGTTCCTTATACTATCATTAAGGAAATAGGCTTTACCGATGCGTCAAAACGGGTAATGGGCATGAAAACCAGCCATAGGTTTGCTATCCTTTCAAACCATATGGAGGAGCTATCCAATGGGATTATGGTCGCGCAGAGCAATTCGCACTTCGTTGTTCTTGACAATTATGAATACCACGGGGAAACGCTCATTACGCTTCTGCATCTGCCAAACGATAAGCGCTGGAAGCTGTTTCAAAACGTTAGACTGGACATCTATGACGATATTATAAAGGAGACCCGCGAAAGATTCGAAAACAAGTGCGAGCAGGCCGTGATACCCGAACTTGTAACGGAGGAATGGCTCAAACGCTGTTCGCATCCGCTCGGCATGGATATGCAGGGCAATATGTTCGATTTGGAGGTTGATCTTTCAACATTGTGCAGCAACATCCGCGGCGAATCCTTCAGAAAGTTTTATCACAAAATAGTGTTCATAAAAGCCTCGCCCATATTGCGCATAAGCCTGCGTGAACGCATGGACTGCTGTGAATACGATAATGGCTGCCTTGCCTACGGCTACATAAACGAAAGAGAGGGCCTGTCATTCAGGATACTTTGTTCGGCAGATGTGCGCTTCAACAAACTCACGCGGCGCAGCTTCGACCCTATGAGAACCCTGACCCTGCGCAGAAAGGCCGCCGATGATTATAGATTCCTCGGCTTGGATTACTGTGATGTCGATACCTCTGACTTTGCCGATTATATTGCCGCCATGGACGAGCGCTATAAATGCGCCCACGAACAGACTGAGAAGATGAGGGAGTTCAAGTTCCTTGACAGCGTAAGGCATCCTGAGTATCCGGACATAGTATTGGTTATGCTTTTTAAGGAGGGTATGCAGGCGGAAAAGGTATGGGTGCATTGTATGGCGTTCAGCGAAAACGAGCTTTTCGGCAAGCTGCTCACCGAACCCAAACAGAATTTCGGCATCCACCCGGGCAACATTATCGGCTTTACACCCGTGCCGCAGAAGGATGGAATAGTGTGCATTTCCGTGGGGCGTGCGGTGTAAGCCCCTTACCTCACCTTCATCATCCTCGCAAACTTACTCACCACAATCACCGCGACTATTATCGCAATAACTGCGAAGGCCGCCAACGCGCTTATCCACCATTGGCTCATGGCGCGCTTCTGCCTTTTTTCGGTTGCCTGTCACTTTTTGCTCCGCCAGATCAGATCAATATGTTGAACACGTCGGCATAAAGAGGCTATCTTTCCCATTCAATATATTTCTTAGGAAAAATTATTGTGCATTTCAACACGGGATCCATCTAATGCATTGATTGCTATATAGGATGGTAAAATATGCCCGTCCAAGGCGCTCTCTTTTTGTACAATGAATAGCCATGTCGGAATGAGGAAAACCTTGTTCCTTTCCTTTGTAGAGCGAACCATGCAGTTTGTGAGCATAATTCGCGTAACATGTCTATCCTCGACTGTGGTAGCATCGGCTACCCATGAGGAACCAAGAATAAGCAGGTCTTTCGCGTGCTGCCATACCGCCTCAAATGATAGAGGCTTCATGTTGCTTTCTAACTTATTCGTTATAATAACGGGATACTCCCAATGAAAGAAACGGATTCCCTCCTGATCCACCATAAGCACAATTCTTTCCTGCGGCCATGGTTTGATATAGTCCGCTTCATCCTCAAACCCCAAAACCCCCGGGGTCAATATGCTGCTGTCAAACGGAATTTGCCCATCGATTGCACGGCAAAAAGTTATTTGGTAGCCCACCGAGACCGTAGCATAGCCAAAGAATCCATCCAACATACGCGCCGCTTCAATATGTGCCGCTTCAAAGCCTTCAATTTTCAAATCATTCAATACGTTTTTTGATATTGTCAACGCTTCTTCTTCGGATAAAACGGGTTCCAGTACAACAGGACCTTCTCCGTCCCAACCGCCGTTCTTTATTATCCATGATTGTAGTTGTATGGTTCCGGCGTTCTTCGGGAAAATTTCTATTTGATTTTCATCGGCAAACACATAAACATTTTGTTCCAAACTGTTTTTGAAAACCACATTGCATGGGAAAGTCGGGTCATAATCAGCAATGGGAATATATTCCTCGTTAGGTGCATTTCGCAATTCTTCGGATAAGCTTTCGATTATTTCTGCGCTATCGGCAGATGGCTCATACAGAACGGAGCCGTCTTGCTGTTTTTTCGGCATTCCTCTTTTTAGAATGACTATGAGTTCTTCCAAATCTTCTTTCGTGATTTCACCGGAGCGCGCTCCGATGAGGTCTTTGGAAAAGTACGAAACTATTTCATCCATGCGGGTTTGGCCAAACCTGTCTTGCGTCGCTTCATACACATAAAAGCCTTCCGCTTGGCCTATTTCAATATCCGTATCCGCCACAAACTTGAAATGTGGCATTTGTATTTCTTCATTCAACTTACTTGGGCAAATAAAGGTGCTGTCAGTTTCCATATCATCGCTTTCAACAAGTGTAGCTTCTAATTGTTCCGCCGCCTTATGCACCACTATCTCCTTTTCGGGCGTGGGCTGGCAGGCAGATATAGCAATAATGCAAAAAAAGACGCTTAAAAGGTATATGGCCTTCTTCATTTACTCATCTCCTTGTCTCCTTTGCCAAAAGGCAGGATTGCCCGATGTAAACTTGGTACTTCCACTGGAACGGCTGATCGGCCCACATTTCCAAACATGGGTTATCTTAGCTTCGGTATAAGTCTTACTAGCTGTCGTAGCTAAAGCCGAACTGGCAGAAACAAGAATCAACAGCATTATCAATGTAAATGCCGCTTTCCTTAAGAATCTCTTTTGCATAAAAACTCCTTTCATGTTCGCTGGTTATCAGACAATAATCAAGCATAATATATTACCCCTTTAGCCCTTGCAACTCTGCATTGCCAAATGGTAATGAGCTTGCTCAAATTATGACTTGCAAGGACTTTTTTATTCCTTCAACGGAACCACCTCCTTTTTCGCTATATATAAGACACGCTGACGCAGGAAAATCTGTTGCCGTAAGCGTATTTTTTATATACTAATAACCGACACCGCCATACAGCTATTTCATCCTCATCATCCTCGCAAACTTACTGACCACAATCACCGCGACGATTATCGCAATAACTGCGAAGGCCGCCAACGCGCTTATCCACCATTGGCTCATGG
>ERZ857840.2103-NODE-2103-length-20214-cov-6.433900_pt1 | contig 20214 bp, 17 predicted proteins | sample MGYA00519760_ERZ857840 | MGnify/ENA primary metagenome ERZ857840 (study PRJEB31778, sample SAMEA3449371) | human gut metagenome | biome: human gut; feature: human-associated habitat; material: faeces | place: United Kingdom | collected 2010/2012 ... | reverse complement strand
CCGCCGGCCGCAGGCCGACAGACGATAATACAACTACATATTCCCGACGGCCTGCAATCGGCCCTCGCGTCGGAATCCTCTCGGATTTCCTCCTCGGGATGGCGGGCCGATTGTAAAAACTCGTTCGTATCGTAAATCGGAACCGCCGCCCCGAGAGGGGCGGCGGTTCCATTATCCGGCAGCGATCGGACTATCCGATCAACTCGGTATATTGCTCGGCCGTGAGCAGCGTATCGTACTCGGCGGGATCGCTCACCCGCACCTTTACGAGCCAGCCCTCGCCGTAGGGATCCTTGTTGACGATCGAAGGGTCGGCGTCGACGGCTGCATTGAATTCGACGATCTCGCCCGATACGGGGAGGAATGCGTCCGACACGGTCTTCACCGCCTCGATCGTACCGAAAACCTCGCCTGCCGCGACGGTCTCGCCCTCGGTGGGCACATCGACGAAGACGATGTCGCCCAACTGGCTCTGCGCGAAATCCGTAATGCCGACGTAGGCCGTGTCTCCCTCCATACGGCACCACTCGTGGTCGTTGGAGTACTTCAAATTGGAAGGAACATTCATATTTTATCTTTTTTGCATGGAACTATCCGTTTCCGTCGCAGCGGTGCGATCCCGAAGGCCGTTCCGCCGGTTGCGCCGGTCGCGCCGTTCCGGCCTTCTGTCCGGCAGGATGATCCGCGTCCCGAATTCCTGCGGCTTGAAGCGCCGGCGACACAAAGATACGTCTTATTTTTTCATTCCCAACTCCTCCGGCGATTTTTTCACCTCGAACTCGATCTCCCTGAAAAGATAGTCGTGCAACGTGCCGTCGGGGTGTTCGACCTGCAACGCGCCCCCTGCGCGGACACCGCGGATCACGCCCGTGAAACGGGTTCCGTCGGGCAGCCGGAAGGCCTGCGGAGCGTCGATCCGGTACATGCGGCGGCGATACTCCTCTGCAAGCGGCACCCTGTCGCCCGCTTCGAGCGCGGCATACCGTCGCATGAGTGCGGCGTGGAACCGGTTGAGCACCTCTTCTCGGTCGAACGTGCGTCCCGCTTCGAGCGCCATCGAGGTGGGATTGGGCAGTGCGGGATCGAACTCCGTCTGGTTGACGTTGATGCCGATGCCGGCCACCGTGCGGGCGAGCCGCCCGCCTGCGAGGTGATGCTCAATGAGGATACCCACCAGTTTGCGATCGCCGGCGTAGATGTCGTTCGTCCATTTGATGCGGGCATCGATTCCGCAGGTGCCGAGGGTGTCGACCAGCGCGAGCGCCACGGCCTGCGAGAGCAGGAACTGCTCGCCTGCGGGAAGGAACGTCGGACAGAGCACGACCGAAAAGAGAAGGTTCACCCCTTCGGGACTCGTCCATGTATGTCCCCGCTGCCCGCGTCCCGCCGTCTGCCGTTCGGCGCAGATCACGTCGCCGTGGCCGTAACGTTCTTCACGCGCGAGGTCGTTGGTCGAAGTCGTCTCCGCAATATGATAGATCATGGCGAAATTGAGAATTTATCCGTTCGTTCTTCGGCCAGGCCGAAGAGATGCATGCCTCCCTTTACACCGCAACGCCGAAATCGCGCAGCGCGTCGTTGAGCGAGGTCTTCTTGTCGGTCGACTCCTTGCGCCGCCCGATGATGAGCGCGCAGGCCACGCTGTACTCTCCGGCCGGAAACTTCTTGGCGTAGCTTCCCGGAATTACGACCGAACGCGGCGGAACGTAGCCCCGGTATTCGACCGGTTCGGCCCCCGTGACGTCGATGATGTGCGTCGAACCGGTGATGACCGTGTTCGAGCCGAGCACCGCCTCGCGGCAGACGTGCGCCCCCTCGACCACGATCGCGCGCGAACCGACGAAGCAGTTGTCCTCGATGATGACGGGCGCTGCCTGCACGGGTTCGAGCACGCCGCCGATCCCCACGCCGCCCGAGAGGTGGACGTGGCTCCCGATCTGGGCGCACGACCCGACGGTGGCCCACGTGTCGACCATCGTCCCTTCGCCCACGTAGGCGCCGATATTGACGTACGAGGGCATGAGAATGGCTCCCGGAGCGATGTAGGCTCCGTAACGGGCTACTGCATGGGGCACGGCGCGCACGCCCAGCCGGTCGTAGTCGTGTTTGATGTCCATCTTGTCGTACCATTCCAGTTCGCCGGCGCGCATCGTGCGCATCTTCTGGATCGGGAAATAGAGGATCACGGCCTTCTTGACCCACTCGTTGACCCGCCACTGGCTGCACGCGAGGTCGACGGGTTCGGCCGTGCGCAGAAGCCCCTTGTCGATGAGTTCCACCACCTCGCGGATGGCGGCTTTGGTCGTATCGTCCTGCAACAGGCTGCGGTCGTCCCACGCCCGTTCGACGGTTGTTCGGAGTTCGTCGTACATAATCTTTACCGTTTTTATGACAGCCAAAGTTACGCAAATCTTCTCTCTTTTCCTACTCTTTGGCTCCGCCTTGAATGCTTTGTTACGGCAGAATCGGACGAACGGTTGCTTCTGCGCTCGACTTTTCGTATCTTCGGCCGATGCCGAAGATACCCGCGTTCGGCAATGTTCAAATGTTCAAATGTTCAAATAAATTTGACATTGCCCCCGCTTATTCGTATCTTTGGCTGCGCCTTAGATACTCCCGCTCGGCAATGTTCGAATAAAATTTGACATTGCCCTCGCTTATTCGTATCTTTGTCCGCATAAACGCCGGTCGAAGCGAGACGTTCGTCCGTAGCCCGCACGATTGCGGTAGCGGCGAGACACCCTCTCCGTCCGGCGGCAACAATACAAAAGCAGACCGATGAGACGATTCGTATGGACGGCGGCGACCCTCGCAGTGGTCGCGTTGATGCCCGGTTGTAACAGAAAGATGAAAATAAGCCATTTACCCTATCCCGACACGCGGCGCGACACGACCGTCGTCGACGACTACCACGGTACGCGCGTCGCCGATCCCTACCGCTGGCTGGAAGACGACAATTCGGCCGAGACGGCCGCATGGGTCGAAGCCGAAAACGCCGTCACGCGCGACTACCTCGACCGGCTCCCTGCCCGTCAGGCCATTTACGACCGGTTGACGGCGCTCTACGACTATCCGAAGGAGGGCGCGCCCGAGCGGCACGGCGACTATTACTACTATTTCCTCAACGACGGCCTTCAAAACCAGTCGGCGCTGTGGCGCAAGCGCTCGCTCACGGCTCAGGGCGAACTGTTCCTCGATCCGAATACCCTTTCGGCCGACGGTACGACGGCGCTCGTCGACGTCTCGTTCTCCGACGACGGCCGTTGGTGCGCGTATGCCGCCGCCGAAGCCGGTTCGGATTGGGTGCGGATACATGTCGTGGATACCGCGACGGGTCAGTTGACGCAGGATGTGATCGAATGGGTGAAGTTCTCCGGCGCGACATGGGCCCCCGACTCCGAAGGGTTCTATTACAGCGCCTACGACGCGCCGAAGGCGAACGTCTATTCGTCGAAGAACGAATGCCAGAAGGTCTATTACCACCGTCTGGGTACGGCGCAGGCCGACGACATTCTCATATACGGCGATCCGGAGCATCCGCTGCGCTATTTCAGCGGCTGGGAGAGCGACGACGGCCGCTGGCTTTTCGTCCTCGCGTCGGAAGGTACGTCGGGCAGTGAAGTTCTCTTCCGCCCGGCGGACAAGGAGAAGCCGTTCCGTACGTTGCTGGCCGGCTTCGCCAACGACTATGCGCCCGTCGAGTGCCGCGACGACAAACTCTATGTCGTGACCAACGACAGTGCGGCCAACTATCGGCTGGCGCGCATCGATCTGCTCGACCCCCGGGGGTTGGAGACCGTCATCGCGGAGCACCCCGACGATCTGCTCGAAGCGGTCGCTCCGGGCGGGGGATACCTGTGGGTGAAATACCTCCGGAACGCGCAGAACAAGATCTACAAATACGATTACGAGGGCAACCGGCAGGCCGACGTGCCGCTGCCGGCCATCGGCTCGGTGCCGAGTTTCGGCTGCAAGGACAGGGAGCAGGAGATTTTCTTCTCGCTCAACACCTTCACCGCGCCTCCGACCGTCTACCGCTACGACATCCCCACGGGCCGCACTACCTGCTACCATACGCCGCAGGTGGCCTACGATGCGGCGCAGTACACTACCGAACAGCTCTTCTTCGAATCCTCCGACGGCGAGCACGTGCCGATGTTCGTCTCGCATCGCAGGGGTCTGCGGCTCGACGGCAGCAATCCCTGCTACCTCTACGGCTACGGCGGTTTCCAGATCAATATCACCCCTGCGTTCAAGCCCGAGCACATCCTCTTCATGGAGCAGGGCGGCGTGGTGGTGAACGTCAACCTGCGCGGCGGTTCGGAATACGGCGAGCGGTGGCACAAGGCTGGTATGCTCGACCGCAAGCAGCAGGTCTTCGACGATTTCATCGCGGCGGCCGAATTTCTCATCACCGAGAAGTATACCTCGCGCGAAAAGCTGGCCATCGCCGGCGGCTCGAACGGCGGATTGCTGGTGGGCGCCTGCGAAGTGCAGCGTCCCGACCTGTTCGCCGTCTGCCTGCCTGCGGTCGGCGTGATGGACATGTTGCGCTACCACCTTTTCACCATCGGCTGGGGCTGGGCGACCGAATACGGTACGAGCGACGATGCGGCGCAGTTCCGCACGCTCTACGCCTACTCGCCGCTGCACAACATCCGCGAAGGCGTCTGCTACCCCGCGACGCTCGTCACGACGGGCGACCACGACGATCGTGTGGTGCCGGCGCATTCGTTCAAATTCGCTGCGACGCTCCAATATGCGCAGGCGTGCGATGCTCCGGTGCTGATCCGCATCGAACGGAATGCCGGCCACGGCGCGGGCAAACCGCTCTCGAAGCGTATCGCCGAATCGGCCGACAGCTACGCTTTCCTGTTCTACAATACGGGGACGACGTACGGACAATCGGCGCCGGAGAATTGAAGGTCGGCGAAGGCTGATTGACCGCCCCTGTTCGTGCTGTACCGGAGCGGGTATCGAACCGTGGATGGTAGGGGCGGATAATATTATTAATAAAATAAAAGGTGCGAACTCCGGAAAGGGGCGCAGTGGTTATGCGCAGCTGGACAGCACGATGGCTCGAATAAGGTAAAACGGGAAACAAGGGTAAGGTACTTTTAAAGAGTAGGAGAGCGTCGGGATACCTGTCGGCTGACTGCCGAGGTGCAGGATGAAACAGGTGAAGGCCGATACGGCGTAAGCCCCTCCCTTTATCAAAGGGAGGGGACAGAGGAGAGGGAATGTTGGTATCCGCGCAGCGGCCATGCGCAGTGGAGCAGCACGACGGCTCGAATAAGGTAAAACGGGAAACAAGGATATGAAGGTCTATAAATTCGGCGGAGCATCGGTCCGCAATGCTGAGGGGGTGCGCAACCTGCGCAATATCATCGACGACGAACAGAACCTCTTCATCATCGTCTCGGCGATGGGCAAGACGACCAATGCGCTGGAACGGGTGTTCGAGGGGGTGCAGCGGGGCGACCGCGAAAAATCCGCTGCCGAGATCGCACGGTTGCGCGAATATCACGCCGCGATCATCGACGACCTCTGGCACGGCCCGACCCGTCTGGAACGGGTCGAGGCGTTGTTCGCCGAACTGGATCGCGTCGCCGCCGAGACGCAGTACCGTGCGGCCGACGCCGAGTTGTGGTACGACACGATCGTCGCCTTCGGCGAACTGCTTTCGACGACCGTCGTCTCGGAGTACCTCGCCTCGGCGGGAGTGGCCAACCATTGGGTCGACATGCGCCGTGCACTGGTCACGCAGCAGCGCCACAAGGACGCTTCGGTCGATATCGACGCCTCGGCATTCCGCCTGCTGGCCGAAGTGGAAGGTGCGGCGGAGACGATCTTCGTGGGACAGGGTTTCATCGGCGGCGCACCCGACGGGACGACTACGACGCTCGGCCGTGAGGGTTCAGACTACTCGGCGGCCGTAGTGGCCAATATTCTCGGCGCGGAGTCGATGTCGGTGTGGAAGGATGTCGACGGTGTGCTCAATGCCGACCCCAAGACCTTCCCCGACGCCGAGCAGATCAAGGAGCTGAACTACCTCGATACGATCGAGCTGGCGTACAGCGGTGCGCAGATCATCCACCCCAAGACGATCAAGCCGTTGCAGAACAAGAATATCCCGCTCTACGTCCGCCCGTTCGGCGACAAGCGCAAGCCCGGAACGGTGATCCGCGGCACGTCGGCGCCCGTGACCGTCCCGATTCTGATTCTCAAAAAGGATCAGGTCTTCCTGACGGTGCGGTCGCGCGATTTTTCGTTCGTGCTGGAAGAGAAGTTCGCCACGATCTTCTCGCTGCTCGAACGCTACCGCATCAAGACCAATCTGATCCACAATTCGGCGGTCAATCTGGGGTTGTGCGTCGACAATTCGTGGCATATCGACGAAGCTGTGGCCGAATTCCGCGACGAGGGCTTCGACGTGATGAAGGTCGAGGATATGGAGCTGCTCACCATCCGGGGCTATACCGACGAGCTGCTGGCCAAGTACGGCTATACGCCGAAAGTCTTCGTCCGCCAGACGACCCAGTCCACCGCGCGCATCGTCCGCAAGAAGTAGGCGTCCGCAACCGTCGCGTGTGATTCCTGCAACGGTTTCTACACCGGTAATCGGCGGCATCTTTACGGGCCGGTCGGCGGTCGTATTCGCGGTCTGTTATCTCTGCGAGGCGAAGCGAAAACGCATCGTCGGATAATACCGCGGAGTACGTTTAATAACATTCGATACGATGGATTTCATCACACAGACGAAAGAGGTTCCGGTCGTGGGTTCGTACGACGTCGTGGTCTGCGGCGGCGGACCGGCCGGCCTGATCGCTGCGATCGCTGCCGCGCGCGGCGGGGCACGTACGGCGCTCGTCGAGCGCTACGGATTCCTCGGCGGCATGGCTACCGCCGGACTGGTGGCGCCAATCAGCGTCTTCAACTACAACGGCCGCCGCATCGTCGGCGGCATCCCGTGGGAGTTCGTCGAACGGCTCTCCGAAATCGGAGGCGCCGAGGAGGAGAAGCCGCTGGGCAATATCACCTTCTCGCCCGAGAAGTACAAGCTCGTCGCCCAGCGGATGCTGCTCGAAGCAGGCGTGACGCTCTATTTTCATTCCTACTTGACCGGCTGCCGGACGAAGGAGGGGCGGATCTCGCACGTCGTCATCGAGAACAAGAACGGCGCCGAGGCGCTCGTCGCCCGTTACTTCATCGACGCCACGGGCGACGCCGACCTGGCGCTGCGGGCGGGCGTCCCGATGCAGCCCGCAGGCACGACGCTGCAACCGGCCTCGCTCATCTTCATGCTCGGCGGCGTAGATACCGACGCGCTGCCGATGCTGCGCCACAGCCGGCAGGGTGTCAACTACCACGACCTCGCCATCCGCGAGGCGCTCGAAGCGCTCCGCGAGCGGGAGGAGGTACCCCTCTTCGGCGGGCCGTGGTACTGCGGCGTGCTGACGCCCGGGGTGGTGCTCGTCAACATGGCGCGCACGCAGGCCGATATGGCCGACAACCGCGAGGCGACGGCCGCGGAGTGCCTGCTGCACGAACACGTCCACCTCTTCACCGAACTGCTCCGCCGGCACGTGCCGGCCTTCCGCAACGCCTCGCTGCTCGCTACCGCCACGCAGACCGGCGTGCGCGAGACGCGCCGCATCAGGGGATTCCACACGCTCACGGGCGAGGAGTATCTCCATGCCGTCGACTTTCCCGACGCTGTTTCGCGTGGATGTCATCCGGTCGACATCCACGCCGCCTCGTCGACCGGACAGCGGTGCGAGTTCCTCAAAGAGGCGGCCTTCATTCCCTACCGCTGCCTGATCGCCCCCGGTTTCCCGAACCTGCTGGTAGCCGGCCGGTCGTTTTCGGCTGATGCGGTCGCGTCGGCATCGGTGCGCGTGCAGGCTTCGGTCATGGGGCTGGGGCAGGCGGCCGGAGCCGCAGCGGCGCAGTGCGTCCGCTCGGGCGTCGGCGTAGCGGAGATCGATGTCGGGCAGCTGCGCAGGACGCTCGTCGAATATGGGGCCAACCTCACGGCCTGAATCTGCATGACGGAAAAAGGCGGCCGTCCCGATCGTCGGGACGGCCGCCTTTTTCCGTGAGCTGTGCCGTTCGCTACTTGATGCGCTCCACGTAGTCGCGGGTGCGGGTGTCGACGCGGATCTTGTCGCCGGTATTGATGAACAGCGGCACGCGCACCGTGGCGCCCGTGTTGACCGTGGCGGGTTTGAGCGAGTTGGTCGACGCCGTGTCGCCCTTGACGCCGGGTTCGGTGTAGGTCACCTCCATGTCTACGATAGGAGGGAGTTCGGCCGAGAGGACGGTCTCCTTCTCCGTGTGGAACATCACCTCGACGATCTGGCCGTCGGCCATCAGGTCGTAGTTGGTGATGAGCGCCTTGTCGATGTTGATCTCCTCGAAGGTCTCGGTGTGCATGAAGTGCGCTCCGAGGTCGTCCTCGTAGGTGAACTGGTAGGGACGGCGCTCCACGCGGACGAACTCCACCTTCGCACCTGCGGAGAAGGTGTTGTCGAGCACGCGGCCGTTTTCCAGATTCTTGAGCTTCGTGCGCACGAAAGCGGGACCTTTGCCGGGCTTGACGTGCTGGAAATCGACGATCTGGAACGTCTTGCCCTCCAACTCGATGCAAGCACCGATTTTGATATCAGCGGTTGTTGCCATAAAAATATCGTTTTTGTTTACGTGATTGATCGATAGCGCACAAAATTACAAAAAAAATCGGAAATACAAGATTCCGGGCCGAAAGTTCCCTGCCGAAGGGGCGTGCGTCCGCGAGCGGAGACATCCGCCCGAACTGCCGGAGGGTTCGGTATCCGCCGCTCGTGCGGAGGGTTCGCTCCGTCGATTCGTATGGCTGCGACCGATGCCGGCCGTCTGCGGCCTAAGACTCCGCTCCCCATTCGTAATGCTCGGCTTCGGGGCAGACGAGCGCGACGATGCGTTCGGTGACCGTGGCGCAGAGTGATTCGATGTCGGCGGGGCGGGCGTAGAACGACGGTGCGGCGGGCAGCACGACGGCGCCGCACTCGGCCAGCGCCGTGAGGTTGCGCAGGTGGATGAGCGACAGGGGCGTCTCGCGCACGACCAGAATCAGCCGCCGCCGCTCTTTGAGCATGACGTCGGCCGCCCGTTCGATGAGCGTCTGCGACACGCCCGAAGCGATCCGGCCGGCCGTACCGACCGAACACGGCACGACGATCATCGCATCGTAGCGCGCCGAACCGCTGGCCGGCGGGGCGAACAGGTCGCGGTTGTCGTAACGGACGAACTTCGGGTGGTCGGGCAGTGCGACGCCTTCGTGCGCCATGACCGTCGGCGCGACGTCGCTGTAAACGAGTGCTACGGATTCCACGCAGTCGAGTGCGGCGAGGCGCTCGGCGGTCTGGCGGGCGTAGACGGCGCCGCTGGCGGCGGTAACGGCAAGGATCAGTTTCATAGGCGGAGACAAAATTAACAAATACGCGGCGAATCCGGACACGATCGTCGCAAAAAGAATATTTTTTTATACATTTGCGGTATAATTTTAACGGTTAGTTAGTATATGAGATTCGAAAAACTTTTGCTGGCAGCGGCTGCCCTCTGCCTCGTCTGCATGGCGCCTGCGTGCAGCGACGACGATCCTGCGACCGATCCCGAACAGAACGAAACGCCCGGAACGCCGGGTGAGGGGGAGGGAGATGGAGATGACGACTCCGGAGAACCCGGGGAACCCGATACTCCCGACACACCCGCATTGACGGAGGGTGTAAGGGCCGAAGGATACTACAAGGGCGACTATCACGACGAAGGGACGGGCAACTATTGGATCAACTTCACCGTCGAAGACGAGAACGATCCCGGAGGCTACTATATCCTCTGCCTCGATTTCAACGGTTCGCTGGCGGCCGACCCCGATTTCGCGGCGCTGGACGTCAGAGACTATCCGATGAATGTCGGGAGTGGCTATCCGGCCGGAACGCTCAACGGCGACGGCGACACCTATCTGGCGCGCCACGACGACGAGGGCGATTTCACCTATTCCGAGGCGCAGAGCGGTTCGGCCAAGGTCGAGATGATCGAGGGCCTTTATAAAGTGACCTGCTCGCTTCTGCTCGAAAACGACGAAGTCTGCGACTTCGAATACTACGGGCCGCTGGCGTTCTACAACCGCACGCTGGACGGCAACATGAGCAATCTGACCGAGGACGTGGAGCTGACCTTCACGCAGGGTATGGCGATCTACTACGGCGACATCTACGAGATGGGTTCCGATGCGTGGAACGTCGTGCTGGCCGAGGCGGACTACGATCTGGACATCAACTACGGTCAGGGCGACGCCGTGCAGCTGGCGTTCAACGTCACGCACGGCGCCGGCGACTACATCCCCGACGGGCCTTATACGCTTCTCGACGCCAATACCGCCGAGGAACTGCCTGCGGGAACGATGATCGCCGGCATCTACGACGCCTCCTACGGCGGTTACTGGGGCTGCTGGTTCTATTCGGTGCGGCGCCAGGTCGAAGCGCGCCTCGTTTCGGGAATGGTAGACGTGAGCCGCGAGGGAGACATCTACACGCTGGAACTCAAACTCAAAGACGGTGCGGGGCGCAACGTGACGGCGACCTACACGGGCAAACTGACCTACTATTCGGGCGAATAACCCGTTGCGGCGATAATCCGTACGGGGGCGTTCTCGCAAAGCGAGAACGCCCCCGTAATTTTCAGGATAGAGCGGGGGCTTCGCAGGGCGGGGACTTCCGCACGAGCGCTTCCCGGCGTCCGCCCGCAGCCTGACGGCGCGTGCAGCTTACAGGTCGATCGCCTTGCATTTGAGTCCCATGTCGCGGACGGCTTGAAGCGTGCGCGGCAGGGCGTAGCTCATGTTGCGGAACGACTTTTCGGAATCGTGGAAGACGACGATCGACCCGCCTTCGAGGTAGCGCGTGACGTTGCGCAGGCAGGTGCGGGGCGACAGCGCACGGTTGTAGTCGCGCGAGAGGACGTCCCACATCACCAGCTTGTAGCGTTTGGCCAGCGCACGCGCCTGCGCCGGCGTGATGCGGGCGTAGGGTGGGCGGAACAGTTCGGTGTGGAGCAGGTCGTTGGCGAAATCGACGTCTTCGATATAGCGTTCGAGGCTCATGCCCCATCCCTTCTGGTGGGAGTAGGTGTGATTGCCGATGCGGTGGCCGGCGTCGACGATGCGGCGGTAGAGGTCGGGATACATCTCCGCGTTCTTGCCCAGCACGAAGAAGGTCGCCTTGGCATCGTACTTGTCCAGCGTCGAGAGAATCCATTCGGTGATGCCGGGCGTGGGGCCGTCGTCGAAGGTGAGGTAGACGGCCGACCGGTCCTTCATCTCCCAGATGAGGTCGGGCATCAGCCAGCGGATGAATTTCGGCGGTTTGAGACGCATGTGCGGTTAGAAGACAATGACCGTGCAAATGTAGACAAAAAATACTATCTTTGCAAGGGCGGAAGCCCGCGTGCAGAGGCGGCGGCGCGGCCGGTCGTGCGGATCGTATCCGACGTCGTGCGGGACTTGCACCATCTTTGCAGCGAACGAATTTCCGTCTGGACGGGGCGGTCTCCGGCACCGGCGTCCGCACGTTCCTCGCACAAAAACGTATAGAACCGATGAAAGGAGTAGTAAAACTGGCCGTCGTGCTTGCCGTCGCAGCGTCGTGTTTCGGCTGCAAGGCGTTCCGCACGCTGGGCGAACAGCGCATCAACGCGCAGGGTGCGCCCTACGAACTGATCGTGGTCTGCGACCAGCCCGAATGGCAGGGTGCGCTGGGCGATACGCTGCGCAGCATTCTGACCGAACCCGTCGCGGGACTCAACCAGCGCGAACCGCTCTTCGACGTGCTGCGCGTGCTGCCGAGCGGATTCGAGAATCTCGTCACACGTCACCGCAACGTATTGCAGGTACTCGTCGATGCGGAGGTCGAGGAGCCGGCAGCGGCCGTGCAGTACGACCTCTATGCCCAGCCGCAGATCGTCGTGACGTTGCAGGGGCCGACCCAGCAGTCGCTCGTCGACTACCTCGGCGCGCACCGCGAGGAGTTGCTCTACGTGCTGGAAAAGGCCGAACGCGACCGCACGATCGATTTCGGCCGCAAATTCCCCGACAAGTTTCTCGCGGGGCTGGTCAAGGAGCAGTTCGGCGTCGACTTCTCCGTGCCGCAGGGCTACAAGCTCCGTGCGAAGGGCGACGATTTCCTGTGGATCTCCTACGAATTTCCGCAGGCCAGCCAGGGATTTTTCATCTACTCCTACCCCTATACGGGCAAACAGGCGTTGACGGTCGAAGCGCTGACCGAGGCGCGCAACCGGTTCGCGGCTCGCATCCCCGGTCCGTCGGAAGGCTCCTACATGATTACGGCCGACGTCTACGAGCCTGACCTGCGCACCTTCCGGCTCGAAGGGCGGCTGTGGGTCGAGCTGCGCGGATTCTGGGACGTGAAGAACGACTTCATGGGCGGTCCGTTCGTGAGCTACACGACCGTCGATACGACTACGCAGCGCGTCTTCACGATCGACTGCTACGTCTATTCGCCCAAGAACCACAAGCGCAACTACATGCGCGAACTGGAACACCTGCTTTACCTGATCTCCGTGCCTGACAAGACGCCGGCGGACGAATAGCGCCGTTTTCGGAGCCGTCGTTTCCGCAGCCGGTGCGCGTCCGGACGACGATTCCCGATCGCCGCCCGCTCCGGTTCGTTCGGGGCCGGACAATTTTTCGTTTTGTTTTTCGTTAAATAATGCGTAACTTTGCACGACTGTGGAGTATTGCACGCGGAAACAAACCAAAGAATGAAAAAAATCTTATTCTACCTGCTCGGTATCGTGGCTTTGAGCGCCTCCCTGAGCGGGTGCAGCGGCATCAACCGCCTCATCAAGGGAGGCGATCCCGAAGCGATCTACGCCAAGGGCGTCGAGTTGTACGATGCCGGAAAATGGAGCAAGGCCATCACGCTTTTGCAGAACGTCGAAAACTACTACTCGGGAACCAGCAAGGCCGACACGCTTTCGTTCTACATCGCCCGCGCCCATTTCAAGAACCGCAGTTACGACACGGCCTCGGAGTTGTTCGACACCTACCGCCGCACCTTCGGCCGCAGTCCTTTCATCGAAGATGCCGAAGGGATGTACGCCATGTGCTTCTACTACCTCTCGCCGTCGCCCCAGCGCGACCAGACGGTCACCGGCCAGGCGATCGTCGCCATTTCGGAGTTCATGTCGCGTTATCCCGACAGCGAGAAGTACGGGCAGTTCGAGCAGATGCGTAACGAGTTGACGGGGCGGCTCCACGACAAGGAGTTCCTGAACGCCTACACCTACTACAAGATCGGCAAGCACAAGTCGGCGATCGTGGCATTGAAAAACGCCCTGCGGAAATACCCCGAGACGCCCCACCGCGAAGAGCTGATGTATCTGATCGTCGGTTCGGGTTACGAGCTGGCGCACAACTCGGTGCAGCGCAAGCAGACCGACCGTTATCTCTCGATGCTCGACTCCTACTATACCTTCATCGCCGAGTTCCCCGAATCGACCCACCGCAAGGAGGTCGACCGCATGGCCAAAGAGGCGAAGGATTATCTGGCTAAGAATCAAAAAAACGATACGCAAGATGGAAATTAAAAAGAACATCCCCAACAACACCATCACCCGCAAGCTGGTGGATCTGGATCGCGAAACGGGCAATATCTACGAGACGGTCAACATCATCGCCCGCCGCGCCAACCAGATATCGGCCGAGTTGAAGACCGAACTCAACCGCAAACTCGCCGAGTTCTCGACGACGACCGACACGTTGGAGGAGACCTTCGAGAACCGCGAGCAGATCGAAATCTCGCGCTACTACGAACGCCTGCCCAAGCCTGCGATCATCGCCACCGAGGAGTTCCTCGACGGCGAACTCTTCTACAAAGAGAACAAAGAGGCCAAGGAGTCCTAACGATACCGCCATGAATTTGCAGGGAGGTGGCATACAGGGCCCCGGCGCAGGCACTGCCTGTCCGGCCGAAGGATTGGCCGGACGGCACATACTGCTGGGCATCACGGGAAGCATAGCGGCCTACAAGGCGGCTGTGCTCTGTCGTTTATTGAGGACGGCGGGCGCCGAGGTGCGTGTCGTGATGACCCCGCTGGCCAAGCAGTTCATCACCCCGCTGACGATGGCCACGCTCTCCAGGAACCCGATCCTCGTGGAGTTCTTCGACCCCGAGAACGGGGCCTGGAATTCCCATGTCTCGCTCGGCGAGTGGGCAGACTGCTACCTGATCGCCCCCGCCACGGCCAATACGCTGGCCAAAATGGCATGCGGCATCGCCGACAACCTGCTGCTGACGACCTACCTCTCGGCCCGCTGCCCGGTGGTCGTCGCCCCCGCCATGGATCTGGACATGTACGCCCACCCCACGACCCAGGAGAACCTGCGCCGGCTGGCCGGACACGGCGTGCGGATCGCCGAACCCGCCGAAGGGGAGCTCGCCAGCGGGCTCACGGGCAAGGGACGCATGGCCGAACCTGCGGAAATCGCCGCTTATGTCGGCACCCTCCTCGCCGCGGAAAACCCCGAAAAAAAAAAGCACCTGTCCGGTAAACGCTTCGTCGTAACGGCAGGCGCCACGATCGAAGCCATCGACCCCGTGCGGTTCATCTCGAACCACTCGTCGGGCAAAATGGGCTACGCCATCGCCGGAGCGCTGGCCGCGCGCGGTGCGCAGGTGACCCTCGTCACGGGGCGCACGTCGCTGCCGACACCTCCGGGCGTGGAGCGCGTGGACGTGCTCTCTGCCGCCGAGATGTACGACGCCGCGACCGGGGCTTTCGACGGCGCCGACGGCGCTGTCATGTGCGCCGCCGTGGCGGACTATACGCCCGACGCGGTTTCGCAGACCAAGCTCAAGAAGGGCGAGGGCGAAATGCACATCACCCTGCGCCGTACGCGCGACATCGCCGCAGAGCTGGGAGCCGCCAAAGGCGGCCGCCTGCTGGTCGGCTTTGCCCTCGAAACACACGACGAACAGGCCAACGCCGAGGCAAAGCTCGCGCGAAAGAACTTCGATTTCATCGTCCTCAACTCGCTGCGCGACGCCGGCGCGGGATTTCGCGGCGACACCAACAAGGTGACCTTCATCGACCGCAACGGCCGCGAGCCGCTGCCCCTGATGCCGAAGAGCGAAGTAGCCGGACGTATCGTCGACAAAATCGAATCACTGTTAAAATAAAGACCGCCATGTTACGCCGTCTGTCGGTTGAGAACTACGTGCTTATCGACAAGCTCGAAATGGAGCTGGATCCCCACCTGAACATCATCACGGGTGAAACGGGAGCCGGCAAATCCATCCTGCTCGGTGCCCTCGGCCTGCTGCTGGGCGCCAAGAACGACGGCTCGGCCATGAAGGACGCCGCACGCAACTGCGTGGTCGAAGGCACCTTCGACCTCTCGGGGCGCGACATGGAGGCTTTCTTCGCCGGGAACGACCTCGACTATGCGCCGGAGACTACCGTAACGCGCATGATAACCCCGACCGGCAAGAGCCGCGCCTTCATCAACGACCTCCCGGTGCAACTGGCCCAGCTGCGCGAATTCGGCACCCGCCTGATCGACATCCACTCGCAACATCAGAACCTGATCCTCTCCTCGGAAGAGTTCCGCACCTCGGCGCTCGACACCGTGGCCGGGAACGGGGAACTGCTCGCACAATATGCCGCGCAGTACACGCGGCTTACGGAACTGCGGCGCCGGCTCGCCGCCCTGCGCGAAGCCGCCGCCGACGGACGCCGCGACGAGGAGTGGCTCCGCTTCCAGAGCGAAGAACTCACGGCTGCCAACCTGCGCGAAGGGGAACAGGCCGCCATCGAGGAAGAACTGGCCGTACTGGAGAACGCCGACCGCATCGGCGAGGTGCTCACTACGCTCCGCAACGCCCTCGATGCCGACGAAACCGGGGTGCTCACGCTCCTGAAAAATTCCGAGAACGACCTGACACGCATCCGCGAACATTTCCCCGCGGCCGGGGAATACGCCGCACGCCTGCACTCCGTACTCGAGGAGCTGAAGGACATCGACAACGCCGTAGCCGCCGACAGCGAACGCCTCGACGCCGACCCCGAACGGCTGGCCAAACTCGCCGCACGCCTCGACGCCCTCTACGCCCTGCAACAAAAGCACCGCGTCGCCTCCGAAGCGGAGCTGATCGCAGCCCGCGACCGCTATGCCGCACAGCTCGCCGCCATCGTACACGGCGACGAAGAGATCGCAGCGGCTGAAAAAGAACTGGACGCAGCCGCACAGAAGGCCGGCTCGCTGGCCGACAGGCTGCACAAGGCACGCGCAAAAGCCGCCCCGGCCTTCGAAAAACAGATACTGGCGACGCTCGCACAGCTGGGCATGCCCGAAACCGTATTCCGAGTGGCGCTCACCCCGCTCCCCGACCTCGGGCGCACGGGAGGCGACGGCGTGGCATTCCTCTTCTCGGCCAACCGCAACGCGACGCCCCAGAGCGTCGAACGTATCGCCTCGGGCGGTGAGCTCTCGCGGGTCATGCTGGCGCTCAAATCCCTGCTGGCCCGGCGCATGCAGTTGCCGACGGTCATCTTCGACGAGATCGACACGGGCGTCTCGGGGCGCATCGCCGACGCCATGGGCGAGATCATCGAATCACTCTCCGCGACGTTGCAGGTCGTGGACATCACCCACCTGCCGCAGGTGGCGTCGAAAGGCGCAGCCCATTTCGTGGTCTACAAACGCGACGGACGCACCGGCATCGCCCGCCTGACGGACGAGGAGCGCATCACCGAGATCGCCAAGATGCTCTCCGGCAGCCGCATCACCGATGCCGCCATAGCCCAGGCACGCATTCTGCTGGGCAAATAACCGCACACGCAACTACCCGCCGGCCGGAACGAACCTTTTGTCCGGCGCACTTTGTGAACTCCGTATATTGACCCCGACATTTACCGCACAATGAATGAATTGATGAAGATTGCCGCCGCGAACCAGCAGCGCGCCCGCGAAGTCATCCGCGACACCGACCTCGAAGCGATCTGGCAACAGGTCGGCGCCGAACCCAACCTGGTCGGGTCGCTCCGCACGGGATTGCTGATGACGCACCGCGACATCGACTTCCACATCTACTCCTCACCGCTGCGCCTTGCGGACAGCTTCGCCGCCATGGCGCGTCTGGCCGAAAACAGCCGCATCCGCAGCATCACCTTCAACAACCTGCTCGACGCCCCCGACCAGTGCCTCGAATGGCATGCCTGGTATGCCGATGCCGACGACCGGTTATGGCAGATCGACATGATCCACATGCCGAAAGGTTCGGCCTACGACGGCTATTTCGAACGGGTAGCCGACCGCATCGCCGCCGTGCTGACCGACCGGACGCGCGAAACGATCCTCCGGCTCAAATACGAAACCCCCGAGGCGGAGAAGATCATGGGTATCGAATACTACCAGGCCGTACTGCGCGATGGCGTGGGTACCTATGCGGAATTCGAAGCCTGGCGCGCCGCCAACCCCGTGACGGGGATCCTGGAGTGGATGCCCTGACAAAAAGTGGAGCCCCGTCCTGCAAGGGAAGGATCGGAACCGGGAGCCGGGAACAGGGCCGGCAATGGCGCAGCACACGCCGCCGGTATCGGGCATTCAACACCGTGCATCGGGCAATCCGGCATCCCCGGGGCACGCAGCGCATGACAACAAGCCCGCACATAAAAAAAAGCAACCCCGCAGGGTTGCTTTTTTCAATCGGCGACGGCACCGCAGCCCGCCTCGGCCGCTATCGGCACGGGCTCAGTCAGCCCGGTATTTCCTGTTGGTGACGTCGATCGTCCGGGCTTCGAACAGCCCCAGGTCGGCGGCAGGGCAAGCATTCGCAGGGACATTTCTGCCATCGTAAATATCGGCAAAATCATAGCTGCTGTCCGTAGTCAGCCAGTTCCACAGCTCGGGATAAACCTCCTTGATATGCACCGATTCGCGCGGATAGTTGAACCAGTCGAACCCGCAGAGGTAGCCGCCGTTCTCGTCGACATACTCCGTCCCCGTGGCGGTGATCACCAGCCCGTAGGGCAATTTGTCCTTGTCGAACGAATCGTTCAGGTAGGCAGTCGACAAGGCATAGAGTTCCACGCCGTTATCCACCTCGATATACCACTCAACGCGCATCGGGCCGTTCCCTTCGATCTTCGACACATCCCAGTTGCGGATCGTCGATCCCAGGTACTCCCCGACCTTGATATTGGCCTTGTCGTAGGTGTTGAGCGTCCCTTCCATCGACTTGAAATACTGCGACCGGCAATCGGCACCTTCGGGGGTGATCAACCCCTTGAAGATACGCTTGCCGCCCTTGTAAACGACACATCCCAGTTTGATGGATTTCGTCGACCCCAACGCCACGGGCTGTACGCCGAACCCGAAAATGTTCTGCCGGGTCTGGTACAGCACATGGATGACCAGGTCGTTGTAATCGTAATCCCCGCGCCTGGAGTCCTCGAAACATACTACCTGGAACAACTGCGATTTGTTGCCTGCGAAATTGGGGTACTCATCGCGCGGGACGAACGTCGTCGTCAACCCCTCGTCCGAACGGGTCAGGGTCATCCGCGGCACCCAGATCGTCATGGGGCTTTCGGCTTCGGCCAGCGTCACCCCGTATGCCTTCACTACGGTGATGCAACCTTCTTTCACGGGGACATCGTACGTGCCGGCCATTTGGTAATGGTCGATGTCGACGTCCACGGGACTGCCGGGACGGACATCGCTTTTCTCAATGCAGGAGGCAGCCAGGAAGGCCAGCATTAAGATGGTAATTTTCTTCATTGTGGGTGTGTTAGATTAATAAAATGGTTCCGCATCTCCCGTTGCACTTCTTCCCCACTCCTGGGAACCGATTATTTTGCTCGGACAAAGTTAGATATTCCCGCCTCAAACACCAAACAAATCAGCCAAAAACGCACTCAATACAGCCCAATTTCATTTTCAAAGCCCGCCTGCCGCACCGGCAGGGCCTGAGGCTGTAATTTTCGCATTCGGCCTGCCGATCATAGCAATGGCCTATCGCATCGACGGCATTTCGGACTGCCACACACCCGGCTCATGGCTCCCGGGCGCATGAGCGACAAAGACGCAGCCGACACTACAAGCCCGGGCAATTCGCCGGGGCACAGATCGGCTCGGCCGGCATATGATAGATGCCGAACCGCAAATGTGCGGACAGGAATAGCCCTGCGGCCAACGAAGTACCCGCCGCCCCGGACGGAACCCCTCCCGGCCAACCGCCCGCGGCGCCGGAGAATGCCGCTTCGACCGCTTCGCGGCAAAACAAAAACCGGAGCCTCAGCGGAGGCTCCGGTTTTCCATATTGCGAACCGATGATTACATCATGCCGCCCATACCGCCTGCGGGCATAGCAGGCATGGCGGGAGCATCGGATTTCTTCTCCGCCAGCACGCATTCGGTGGTCAGGAACATCGAAGCGATCGAAGCGGCATTCTCCAGCGCAACGCGCGACACCTTCGTCGGGTCGATGATACCGGCCTTCAACAAGTCTTCATACTTGTCGTCGCGGGCGTTGTAACCGAAGGCATCCTTGCCCTCCTTCACCTTGTTGACAACGACCGAACCTTCGCCGCCGGCGTTCTCGACGATCTGGCGCAGCGGCTCCTCGATCGCACGTTTCACGATCTGGATACCGGTCGTCTGGTCTTCGTTGGCACCCTTCATCCCTTCGAGGGCCGCCGTAGCGCGGATGTAAGCCACACCGCCGCCCGGGACGATACCCTCTTCGACAGCGGCACGGGTCGCAGCCAGTGCGTCGTCCACGCGGTCTTTCTTCTCCTTCATCTCGACTTCGGTAGCGGCACCCACATAGAGTACGGCCACACCGCCGGCCAGTTTGGCCAGACGCTCCTGGAGCTTCTCCTTGTCGTAATCCGACGTAGCCTTGTCGATCGAGGAGCGGATCTGAGCCACGCGGGCTGCGATCTCCTCCTTCTTGCCGGCACCGTCGACGATCGTAGTGTTCTCCTTGTTGAGCGTCACCTTGTCGGCCGTACCGAGCATCGTAAGGTCGGTATCCTCCATCTTCATACCCTTGTCGGTCGAGATCACCGTAGCACCCGTCAGGATGGCGATATCCTCGAGCATCTCCTTGCGGCGGTCACCGAAGCCCGGAGCCTTGCAGGCGGCGATCT
>ERZ857840.2095-NODE-2095-length-20274-cov-5.432168_pt1 | contig 20274 bp, 14 predicted proteins | sample MGYA00519760_ERZ857840 | MGnify/ENA primary metagenome ERZ857840 (study PRJEB31778, sample SAMEA3449371) | human gut metagenome | biome: human gut; feature: human-associated habitat; material: faeces | place: United Kingdom | collected 2010/2012 ... | reverse complement strand
GATAGTTGGTGACGTGCTCGCAGGCGAAGATGTTCTTGGTGGCCTTGTCTTCCACGAGACCACGGCCGGTCTCGTCGACGGCCATCTTGGCGAGAACGAGGTGCTTGTTCAGAGCGGCGATGGATGCCTTGGCGACGATACGATCAACTTGCTTCTGGTCGAGGTTCTCGAATTCGACGAGAGCCTTCTTGGCGCGGGCAACCAGCGCGTCAACCTCGGCCTCAGCTGCGGCCTGCTTCTCTTCTGGGGTCGGCTTGGTAGCTTCGACCTTCTTCTTTGCTTCTGCCACTTGGGGTCCTCCTCGATCTTCTTGGGGTATATGGCAAAGTTCTGGGCCATCGCCTCGTCACCTCAGTTGCACCAGCGGGATACCGCCTCAGTAACCGAAAATGACCGGTGATGCGTTGTCACATTGCACATGTGACCTGAGCCACAATATACCGAACGGTTCGGCACGATGCACACGCACAAAATCGACGGCGTTTCACGTGCGATATTGAACAGTTTTTGTTAAGAGTTGTGCGAGATATCGAACAAATTCTCACTTTATTCGGCGATTTGGTACTTTTTGTTCACTTTTTACCGAAAATCACATGCCTGCAAACAACGCAATCCGACAACTTTTTTAAATCAAGTTTCCAAAAGTACTCATTTTCTCCACATTTCTAGAAAATTGGTTTAAAAAAGTACCCAAATCGCCTACAAATATACGATTTTTGTCTCACAATCTCCGCGTCGAGGCACATGAAAGCCACTTTCATAAAGTATACTTGCATATATCTCATCGCACAAAGGGGCAAATATGAGGGCAATGCCATCAACTGCAGTGAAAGCGCACAACCGCAGTGCCATGACCCAGTATCTGTATGGCCATAGCCATGTCACCAAGCAGGAACTGGAACGCGAGCTCGGCCTCAGCCTGCCCACCATCACCCAAAATCTGCGCGCCCTAGAAGATGACGGACTCATCCGCAAAGGCGAACTGCAGGATTCCACCGGCGGGCGCAAGGCGCAAAATTATGAGTTCAATCCCGATCATCGCACTGCCATCGGGGTAGTGATGCGGTCCAACGAACTGCGCCTGTGCGCGATTAACCTGTACGGCAACGTCATCGAAAAACGCAACGATGCCCTGCCTTACCGCAACACCAACGTTTACTACCAGCGTATCGGCGGCATCATCAACAACTTCGCCGCCGACGTCGAAAAGAAGCACGGCAAGGTGCTCGGCGTCTCGTTCGCCATCCAAGGCATCCTCTCCCCCGACGCCACCACCATCACCTTCGGCACCATTATGGGCAACACTGGGCTCACGCTCGAAACCATCAGCCAATCGGTCCATTACCCGTGCATGATGATCCACGATTCCGATGCCTCAGCCATGGCCGAACTCTGGTTCGACTCCACGCTCACCGATGCGGTGTGCGTCTATCTGGAGCGACGCCCGGGCGGCGCGGTGATCGCGGGGGGCAAGCTGTATCAAGGCCCGAACCAGTGCAACGGCGCCATCGAACACATGACGCTGGTGCCGGGCGGCCGCGAATGCTACTGCGGCCAGCGCGGTTGCATGGACACCTACTGCTCGCCGGAGACCTTGCCCGAGGATTACGAAAGCATTCCCGGCTTCTTCAGCGTGCTTGAGCAGGGCGAACGGCATCATCGCGAGCGCATGGATGAGTGGCTGGATTACGTGGCGCAGGCCATCGTCAACGCGCGATCCATCATCGCGGGCGACGTGATTGTCGGCGGTGAAGCAGCCCAGCATCTTGAAGACAGCGACATCGAGGATCTGAAGGCGCGCGTCATCGCACGCAGCCCGTTCGGCACCGACCATTTCAATCTGCGCAAGAGCTACTGCGCCGAAGATCAGAACATCATCGGTGCCGCGTTGCGGTTCGCCGAGAATTATCTCGACGGCATCTGCGGTGCTGCGGAACGCGGCAGGAAATCAAGGGCTTCCACCAAAAGTGACAACACGTCTACAATGGAGGTATGAAAAACCCACCGTTGCATCGTTACGCCACTCGCCCAGGGCTGTACTTCACTGACGACGGTGGGGCTGACGTCGTTGTTCGTTCCGAAACTGCCGATCAGGTTTGGCTATGCGTACTGGAGCCCATTGATGAGCCCAGCGCTTTCTTCCAAGACGCCATCCGCCTGTTCGAGGACCCGAATATCTCCTTTATCCAGCAGATTCATGAGTTCCCGGTATGCACACGCATTATCGAACATTTGTATCTGCGCGAGACCCTGTTCCGCATGACCGGACCGAACTACGGCCTGTGGTACGTGCACCTGCCCAAAGCATGGGACGGCATGCGTTATGGCTACCGCGTGGACGGCGCATGGGACCCGAAACACGGCGTGCGCTTCAATCCATACAAATTCCTGCTTGACCCGTATGGCAAGGGCATCGACGGCTCCATGGAGCTCACCCCCGCCGCCTTCTCCTATGAATGCGATGTCGTGGACCACAAGGTAACCGGTTCGGCATACGGTGCCATGAGCACCGTAGACTCGCTCGGCCATGTGCCGGTGTCCGTGGCCATCGACGATCGCGATATCCATAAGCATGAGGGCGACCCGCAGCACCCGCATGTGCCGTGGCGCAAAACCGTCATCTACGAGATGCATGTCAAAGGCTTCACCGCCAACGCGCCGTGGCTGCCCGAAGCGTTGCGCGGCACCTACGCCGGACTCGCCCACCCCACAACGCTCGCCTATCTGCAGGGATTGGGCATCACCTCCATCGAACTGCTGCCGATTATGGCCAAGCAGGACGAGCTCTTCCTGCAAGAACACGGCCGCAAGAACTACTGGGGCTACTCCACCCTCAGCTACTTCGCCCCCGAACCCTCCTATGCCACCAAAGCAGCCCAAGAGAAGGGCGCGGCCGCCGTGCGCCAAGAAGTCATAGACATGGTGCGCGCACTGCACGAGGCCGGCTTCGAAGTCATCATGGACGTGGTCTACAACCACACATGCGAAGGCGGCGTCGAAGGCCCGACGGTCTGCTGGCGCGGCCTCGACGACCTGGCCTACTATCGCCATCAAAAATCCAATACCGGTCGACTCGAAGACACCACCGGTTGCGGCAATACGCTGGACTTCACCAACACGCATGTGGTCACCTTTGCCATCGACTCATTACGATACTGGGCCAAGCGTATCGGCATAGACGGTTTCCGCTTCGACCTTGGCGTCACGCTGGCCCGCCTGGAAGGCGAATTCACCCATCATCACCCGTTCCTCTACGCCCTGCGTTCCGATCTGCTGCTGGGCAACCTGAAGCTCATTATGGAGCCGTGGGATCTGGGCAACCTCGGCTGGCGCACCGGCCAATTCTCCGTGCCGTTCGCCGAATGGAATGACCGCTTCCGCGACACGGCCCGCACCTTCTGGCTTGAGGATGTGGACGGCGGCTCCGATTTCGGGCGTATCAGTTTGCAGGAGATGTCCACGCGACTCTGCGGCTCGGCCGATCTGTTCGCCACCGAACCAGGGCGTGGCGCTCCGGCCTCCATCAATTTCGTGTCCTGCCACGACGGTTTCACGCTGACGGACCTCACCAGATACCGCTCCAAGCACAATGAAGCCAACGGCGAAAACAATAATGATGGCTCGTCGGTGAACCATTCCGCCAATTTCGGCGTCGAAGGCGTCACCGATGATCCAGACGTCATTGCGGCACGCGAACAGGCGGCCATGAACATGATCGGCATGCTGCTGCTCTCGCTGGGTACGCCGATGATGCTCGCCGGCGACGAATTCCGCAACACGCAGGACGGCAACAACAACGCCTACTGCCAAGACAACGACATCACGTGGCTGAAGTGGGATTGGATGTATTCCACCAACAAGACGCGCGAAATGCGCCGCTTGGAAACCGTGTCTCGACTGGTGGCGCTACGTAAATCACTGGACCTGTATCACCACGAGGACTTCTTCACCCGACTGACCCAGCTCGGCCTACTCAAGCCCTCAAGCCGCGTGCAGTGGTTCCTGCCCGACGGCACCACGCCGATGGAGCGTGACTGGTTCGATCTGGGCGTACGTAGCTTCACCATGCGATTGCTGTCCAACAGTGAGGTGGACGTGTGCATTGTGGTCAACGGCACCGCTGACGACCGCACATTCCGCCTGCCGCCAGACACTCACTGGACGCCTAAATGGTGCTCGGCCGAAATCAACGGCCGTCGAGCCGGGCATGGCACTCAGGTCGAGGAATGCGATTTGAACGGTGACACCACCGTCTGGACGCAGCATGTACCGGACGCCAGCGAGACAGTACTCAAGATGGTCAAAGAAGTGGCCATGCAGCGTACGGAATCCTCGACTGAGAATGAAGCGGATACCATCAAATTCGCGATGCCAGTAACAGATCACGCCGCAAACGGCACCTCGTCCGCGCCTCGGGATGAGGTATCAGCTGATATGCCCGATGCCCCTGTGGATGATACACCGGACACTCCCGTCGACGACAATGTCTGGACCATGCCGGCGCTGAGCATCACGCTGATGAAGCAGGTGTGAGTCACACTCAAGACAGCGCGACACAAACACAAAGGCTCTCCGCGGAATTCCGCGGAGAGCCTTTGTATGCTCGGTACAGGACAAGCGAAATTAACGCTTGGAGAACTGCGGGGCGCGACGTGCCTTGTGCAGACCAGCCTTCTTGCGCTCCACGACGCGAGCGTCGCGGGTCAGGAAGCCAGCCTTCTTCAGGGCGGCGCGGTTGGCATCACGATCGATGGCGTTCAGAGCGCGGGCAACGCCGAGGCGGATGGCGCCGGCCTGGCCGGTGGTGCCGCCGCCGTCAACGAGGACGATAGCGTCGAACTTGCCTTCGAGCTTGAGCAGAACGATCGGGGAGTTGACCTCACGCTGCAGCAGCTTGGAGGGGAAGTACTCCTCCAGAGTGCGGCCGTTGATGGTCCACTTGCCGTCACCCGGAACCAGACGGACACGGGCGACAGCCTCCTTGCGGCGACCGGTGCCGTAGCCCGGCTCAATCGCGGAGGTGCCGGTGCCAGCGCCAGCGTTGGTCTCGGTGGTGTAGTTGGTGAGCTCCTCTTCGGTCTCGACAACCTGGGAGTCGTTGGTGTTTTCAGCCATGATTCTTATCTCCTCTCAGGTTTCACTTGGCCTGCTGCGAGACCTGGGCGATCTCGAAGACCTGGGGCTTCTGCGGGGTGTGCGGGTGCTCGGCGCCACGGAAGATACGCAGGCGGTCGAGCTGCACCTTGGCCAGACGATTCTTCGGCAGCATGCCCTTGACAGCGTTCTTGATGATGCGCTCGGGGTTCTTCTCGAGCAGCTCGGCGTAGGAGTCACGACGCAGACCACCAGGACGGCCGGAGTGCGAGTAGAGTTCCTTGCCCATCTTGTTGCCAGTCAGAGCAATCTTGTCGGCATTGATGATGATCACGTGGTTGCCGGAATCGGCGTGCGGAGCGTAGGTCGGCTTGTTCTTGCCGCGCAGCAGGATTGCAGCCTGGGTGGCGAGACGGCCGAGCACCACGTCGGTGGCGTCGATGACGTACCAGTCATGAGTCAGATCAGCTGGCTTCGGAGTGAAAGTTTTCACTGGATTACCTTTTCTATATTGTGTTCCGGGTCTCAGCTGCTTGGTGTGGCTTGGTCAGGGCCGCATCCAAGAGGCGTCGAACCTCATTATCCGTGGGCTCCCTGAAAGTCCTCGATGGCGAGTGGGATAGCGCTTTGAAGGACCCCTTAGGGAAACACAACAATCCACTAGTATATCGCCGGGCTTGACATAGGGCAACTGGGGACACTCCATTGGGTTTATGGCTTCTCTTCCCCTATTTATGGTTTCTCTCCCACCCACTTCGGCTAACCGACTCACCTACGGTGAGGCAATTCCCTGCCTTCTCTCAGCTATCGCTTCTTTCAGGCCTCGTCTACGGACAGTCCACTGGACTGTCCGCTTAACGACTCGGCTCGTCAGAGGGAGGTAAAGCGGGTCAGGAATTGAAGATTTGGGCGAAGCGTTGGGCACCGGGGGTGTCGAAGAGGGTTTCGAGCGGTACCACGTTGCCCTTGGCGTCGGCCAGTGGGATGCGCCAGTTCGGGTATTCGTTGTTGGTGCCCGGCTGGTTCTGCGCACGCTTCTCCCCCACCGCGTCGGTAATCGAGGCGGCGAGCAGCTTGCACGGCGAACCCTTCAGTGCGTGGTACAGCGCGTCGACGATATCCGCCTCGTGATCCTCACGATGTTCGGCAAAGTCGGCATCAAGATAACCCTGCTCGACCAGCATGGCCAGCATCGCATCCTGCTCGGCCTTGGCGGAGGCTTCGAATTCCTCGGCCGGGCCGGTCAGCAAGCCCAGACGCTCACGAATCTTGACGTGCTCGTATTCCAGGTAACCGGCGGCCGGCGGCAAATCATGCGTATTCACGGAGGCCAATGCATACGGACGCCACTGGGAGGGGGCGCGGAACACGCCGTCGCACTGCTCGAACCATTCAACGGCGCAACCGAGAATACCGTGGCTCGACAGGGAATCGGCCACATGGTCCGGCACCACGCCGAGGTCCTCACCTACGACCACGCCGCCGGCGCGAGAGGCCTCGATGGCCAGAACGCCCAGCATGATGTCTGAGTCGTAGTACACGTAAGCGCCATCCATAGCCGAACGGTTCTCGGGAATCCACCACAGGCGGAACAGACCAAGGATGTGATCGATGCGCACCGCACCGGCACGGGCGAACATGCCATGCACCATATTGCGGTAGGCCTCGTAGCCGGTGGTCTCCAGATTGATCGGGCTCAGCGGCGGCTGGCTCCAGTTCTGGCCTTGCTGGTTGAACATGTCCGGCGGTGCGCCGACCGTGGCCCCCTTGGCGAAGCGCTCGGGATTCCACCACACGTCAGCGCCGGAGGGGTGCACGCCGACGGCCATATCGGACATGATGCCGATATGCATGCCGGCGTCCTTGGCTGCCTGTTGGGCGGAGGACAGCTGCTCGGCGGCAATCCATTCCAGCCAGCGGTAGAAGTCCAAAGTGTCCGGGTACTGCTTGCGCAGATTGGCGATTTCCGGGGAGTTGCGATTGAACTTGCGCTCCCAGTTGCTCTCCTCGCCGTTGGGTGCTCCCCACTTGTCGTAGCACAGGCACCACGTGGCATACGCCTCCAAGTCGGAACCACAGTCCGCCTTGAATTGGTCGAATACGCTTTGGCGTTCGGCGGTACGGCCGGCCTTAAAGATAATCCACAGGGCGTGCATCTTGCTGCGCCACATGGCGTCACGGTCGATGAGCTGGGAATCACCGTTCAGCGGTTCGGTGTCGGCATGCAGTCCGTCGACGGCATTCTTGTCGCCCTCGCTGAGCGTGGCATATTCGGCGATCGCCTCAGGACGGATGTACGTGAAGTTGATCAGGCGACGGCTTACCGGCAGATACGGCGACGGGGTGAGCGGGGACACCGGCTCGGCGGCATGCACCGGATTAATGAGCACGAAGTCGGCACCGGTCTTCTGCTTGGCGTCCACCAGCATGGTCTTCAGATCCTCGTAATCGCCCACGCCCCAGGAGTTGGAGGAGCGAATCGAGTACAGCTGGGCCATCCAGCCCCACAGACTGCCGCCCTTCATCGGGTCAAGCAGATCGACGCGATCAGGTGCACTGATCAAAGTGGCGTCTTGCACACGGTCGGCGACCTTGACGTGCAGCGTATGGTAACCAATCGGCAGATCGGCGGGAATGACCACAGCCGCATTCGAAATGAACGTACCATCCAAGTCGTAGGCCTGGGATCCATCTCCAGGACCAACTTCAATGGTGCCTTGATATGGCTCGCCATTCTCCAGCGTGATGCTCGCCGAAGGCACGTCCAGAATACCGGTGTTCACCAGCACCCGGTCCTCGCTACCGGCGATATGCAGCACGGTGGGTGCCACCAATCGGGCGTAACGCTCGTTCAGAATGCGTCGGATGGCGATGAGTTGGGCGCTCTCGCTGGAGGCGTCGATGCCCAGCGCTGCCAGCACCTCGATCAGGACGTCATCGTCTATCTCGTGGTAGTCATGGCTCATGCCCAAATAACTCGTGCCGACACCGACCAACTTGGCCAGTCGAATCAACGGACGGGCCAGACGCTCTTCACTCTCGGTAATCTCACTCATAGCCCCAGTCTAACGCCGTTTGATTGCGCCACACCGTAAGAAAAATGCCATGATTCCGCCAAATTATGTACTTTTTACCCTCACATAGTGAGATGTGAGCGCTCACAATGGTGGACAGGGGGTGATTGCCGGCCAAATTTGCGCGGCAAAACACAGCAATAGTGTGCTTAGCGGCGGCTTTCCACGGCGTGCCGCACCTCGGCCGAGGGGTCGTTGGCCAATTTGGCAAGCATCGCTTCGGACGTATTGGGGTTCAGTGCCACGGCACGGCGGACCATCGAAGAAAGCACCGCCGGTGCTCCCTCTTCGGATTCGGTGCCAAGTACGCCCAAGAAATCCAATGTCTCCGCATCCGCAGTGGGGTCCTGCGCACCCTCAAGCCGCATCTTCCAGCTGGTGCGCTTGTTTTTCAACGCCGTATCCCGGACCGCAGGCACCGGGTCCTTGGTCAGACGGCCGACCAGCCAATTCTTGTCGTCCCCGTTGGCGGCCACGGCTTGACGCACGGACGGTTCGGGGTCTTCGGAGAGTTTGACCAATACGTTCGGGAACGGCATGGTGTCGGCGAGGAACACACGATCGGCCACCGGGGTGTGCGGGTTGCCGGCCACAGCCTCCAAAAGTGCGGTGGCGCGGGAGAACGCCGCCTGATCGGCACGGTCAGGCAACGGCCGACGGGCGAATTCGGACAGTTCGGCCGGGTCGGTGGAATGGCGCAGACGCTCGTATGTAGCGGTCAGCGGTTCGAAATCCACCGGAGCGGCGGACTCGGCTGCGGACTGCGCGCCTTGGTCCTGCTGCTGGGCGTCCGTGTCGGTTGCAGTCTCGGCCGCGGCCTCGGTTGCGGCCTCGGTGGGCTGGGTCTGCTGGCTGGTGGTGTTCTCGTCGGTCATGATGCCCAGCTTAGTCATACAGGCGTCACGCGAGCGGAACCGGAATGTTGACCATGTCAATCGGAGCCGGCACCACAGCGGCATTGAACGCTTCCCGCACACGCTCCTCGAATCGCGCGCAATCATCCTGCGGCACCACCGCGGTCAACTCGACGTTCACCGCATACGATTCATCCTCCTGACTGCCACCAAGCTGCGCCAGGATCTGCTGGAATCGGGCCAACTGCGGGTATTCGAGGCGAACCCGGTATCGCTTGGCGGTCATGATGCGGGCGGCGCGGGCGGCTTTCATCGCCAATGATGCGGCGGATGAGTACGCGCGGACCAGCCCACCGGAGCCCAGCAGAATACCACCGAAATATCTGGTGACGGCAACCACGCAATCGGTGGTGCCCGACTGCTTGAGTACGTCGAGAATCGGCTTGCCGGCGGTACCGGACGGCTCGCCGTCATCGCTCATGCGTTCGGACAGTCGCCCATCCGCGCCTCCGCACACGGCGGCATACGCCACGTGTCGGGCTTTCGGATGCTGCTCACGGATCGCAGCCACGAACGCGAGCGCCTCGTCGAGCGTATCGACATGGGCGGCGTCGCCGATAAATTCGGACTTTTTTTCGACGAGCGAATCGTGGGCAGGATCGTCGGGCGTGTTGAGAATCGTCTGCATGAGCGTGTTCCGGTGGTCGACTGGCTGGGTGTTCGATTGAGCGCGAGGCTAGGCAGGGCTATCAGCGTTCGGAGACGACGACGTTATAGTCTTCGCCGGCGAAGTAGGCGGTCAGGCAGGCGATCATCTGGCGGGTGAGCTCCTTGAACGCGCCGTCGGCACGCCAGCCGACGTGCGGGGTCAGGACGATGCCGGGCACATGGCAGATGGCGTCGTCGGCGGTCAGCGGCTCATGGTCGAACACGTCGAGTGCGGCGGGAACATCGCCCTTTTGCAGTCGGGCAAGCAGCGCACCGGATTCGATGACTTCGGAGCGGGCGGTGTTGATGAACAGGGTGCCGGGCTTCACATGCGCAAGGTTCTCGGCGGTGACGATGCCGCGCGTGGCGTTGTTCAGCGGCAGATGGACGGAGATGACGTCGCTGGTTTCGATGAGCTTGTTGAGATCGTCGACCGGAGTGGCACCGGAGCGTTCGAAATGCTCGGGCGGCACATGCGAATTCCATGCGGCGACCTCCATGCCGAGGGCGCGGGCGATGCCGGCCACGGTGGAGCCGATGCCGCCCAGTCCGATGATGCCCATGCGACGGCCGGCGAGTTGCAGTCCATCGCCGCCGGTCCACGCCCAGTTGCCGGCCTTGACGTCCTTATCGAGTTGGCCAACGCGGCGGATGAGCTCGAACAGAAGGGCGAAGGTGTGCTCGGCCACGGCGTGATCGCCATAATGTTCGGCGTTGCAGACGCGGATCTTCAGCTCGCGCGCCTTATCGAGATTGAGGTAGCTGGCGACGCCGGTACCGCAGAACACGATGCACTTGACGTGCCCCTGCCCGCTGATGGTGCGCAGCAGATCGTCCGAAATGTGGTAGCCGCCCACCAGCAGGGCGTCGGCATCCTTCAGACGCTCGGCTATGGTCGCCTCGTCGGACGTGAATTCCTCGAACATACGCACGCGGGCAACGTCGTGGAGCGCGGGGAACTGGGCCTTGATGGGCTCGATCATCGAGTCAAGCACGGACGGCATCACGACGAGGGGCAGATCGGTGCGTTCGCTTTGGGTTTCGTAAATCTCGGTCATGGGCTCCACATTAGGAGGCCGGCGGGAAAAGCGTCACCTTGCGGCTTCCCCTCCTTGAGACCAAGCCGAGCAACTATTGCTTTGCCGCCTGCTCCTGCGTGATGTTCCATTCCTTGACGACGTTCTGGTCCGCGCCCATCGAATAGATGACATCCCAGATGCGTTGGCGTATCTGAGCGTCGTAGGCTTCGTCCCAACATGTGCCTATGGGATGGTCGCTGGATATCGGGCACCATTGGTAGTTGCCTTGATGCACGTTGGCGGTGGGCACCCAATCGATGCGGTTGACGCGCCACGACCCCTTGACGCCCTTCTTGCCGGCGAACTGGATGCGTGCGGTCACACCCTGATTGTTGACCAAGGTTTCCGGCGTGTTCGCCGACTCGGTGACGGCGTTGCCCAGACCGTAGATAATCCACGTGCCGTTATAGTTCTCGATGGGCTGCGCACAATGGCAGCCGGCACCGTAAATAACGTCGAAGGCACCAGTGTCGGCAAGCTCATGGGCTTCCGAAATCTGCCAGGAATCGGCGTAATCAAGGTATTCCTGCACCGAGTGCATGGCGATGGCCACCACATCGGCACCTTGCTCGCGGGCCTTGTTGGCCTTGTCTACCGCGCGCTGGATGTCGCTGTCGTGATTCGGGTCGCCGTCTTCGCGCAGACGATCCACCTGCCAGTCCTCGTCGGCGGTCATGCCGTTGAGGGAGACCGTGCCGGTGACCAGACCCAGCTTGCCGCCGCCGGTCGGGGAATCGATGACCAACGGTTTGGTGGAGTCGGCTTCGGTTTTGTACGAGCCGGTCTGGGCGATGCCATTGGCCTCAAGCGTGCCCCACAGACGGGCGATGCCATCCGCCCCCTGATCCCAGGAATGGTTGGTGGCGTGTGTGCAGGCGTTGTATCCCACGTTGCGGGCGGCATCCGCCACTTCCGGCGGAATGTTGAAGATCGGGTACGCGGCATATGGGCCGCCGCGCTGGGCGATCGGGGTTTCGAATTCGCACACGGCGATGTCCGAAGCCTGAATGTACTGCTTCATCGGCGCGAACAGCGGGTCGAAGTTGAAGGCGGTGCCATCCGTGGCGTTGGGGTTCGGGCCTTGGAAATGGCTCCACAATCCCTCATGGAACAACAAATCGCCGTTGACCAGCATGGCGATGCAGTCCGTATCCGGGCAATCCGGTGAATTGCCGTGATGTTCGGTCACCGGTTTGGGCGTGTTCTTCGCTTTATTCAACGCGACGTCCGACACTCCGGCGTGTGCGGGGCCATTGCCGTCCGTGCGATGGGTTGCGAACCATGCGCCGATGCCCAGCGCAACGGCGAGCACGATCACGAACACGATAATCAGCGCCGCACGGTTGGTTCGTGTCGAGTTGGAGCGATGTTGCCCCTGCCCAGCGATATGGCTCATCTTTGCCCGCCCTTCGGAACTCTTCTTCTCTCTCTAGGGTACCGCCCATCTCGGTCAAGTACTGCGGGGAGGGAGGCGATGAGCAAGCGATTGGACAAGCAATATATTAACCGGTTAATCTTCAATCACCATTCACGAACACCACGCAAAAGTCTCACTTAGTGGACATTTTTCTTTCGTCGCTCGGACTTTTCCCGACGTGCCGCACTCGTTCGCCCACTAAAATGGCGGTTTGGAGGCGGACGGACAATGGCGTACCTCCGACTCCGCTTACCACAAGCGGAGACCGCCCGTCCTCGGTTATTTCAGGAGTTACTTAACCCGGAGTTTCCGGAAAACAAAAAAGTTCCGAGCTTTCACCCGGAACCTTAATCGGCGGAGTCAGAGGGATTCGAACCCTCGAGCCGTTTACACGACTAACACCTTAGCAGGGTGCCCCTATCGGCCACTCAGGCATGACTCCACGTTACGCAATAATGCGCAACAGCAAATTACTGTACCACGTCCTGCGGATACGGCGTGCCGAACGACACATTATTGAACGTCCGCGGGTGCGGCGTCGCCGGAGAACGTAACGATAACCGCGCAAATCACCAACGCCACACCGACGATTTCACCAACGCTGGGAATCTCGCCGAACGCCAGTCCCACGGCCACCGCCATGGCGGGATTGATGGATTGCATTACCGAAAATGCGCCGGATGTGGTGCGTCGCAGCGTGATCTGCTCCACCACATAGGGAATGAACGAGGCCATCAGGGAAATCACAAACAGCAGAGCCAGCAGCTTCAGCGAGCCGCCGGGCTCAAGCGCCCACGTGGCATCGGCCTTGGGGTGAACCACATGAGCCACAGCCGGCACGCCAAGGAACAGGGACTGGACCAGCCAGCCGATGGTCACGGCGATGCACAGATTATCCAGCGAATTGCCGCCAGCCGCCACGCGCCGGCCGGTGATGATATACATGCCCCACATCGACCCGCCGATCAAAATCGCAATCAGACCATACAAAAACGTGCCATTGCCGGACGGATTGGCCAATGATATGCCAGCTAACAGCACCACACCGACCGCCGCGATACCGATACCGACCCGCTCGCGCCAGCTTTTGCCGGTAATCACCGCCACCGAAAGCGGTCCCAAAAATTCGATAGACACGGCAATGCCCATATCCATATTGCTGATGGCCACATAAAACAGGGTATTCATCAGCACCAGCGAGCAGCCGAGCAGTACGACCAGCCCCCAGCTGCGGGCGTCGCGGTGAAACAGTTGCGCTCGCTTCGCCTTGTTCCAGGGCCTGCGCCACAGCAGCAACAGCACCGCCATGAATCCCACGCGATACCACACCGAGTACAGCGGATCGAGCTGGGTGAACGCAAGTTTGGCGACGGCCGTAGCCAAATAAATCACCAGTGCCTCACCAATCACGATAAGAACCACGGGAACACGGTTGAGGATACCGACCACTGCCTTCTTCATGAGGTTTACGCTACTCGGAGAGCCGGGACAGCGCGCATTGACTTGGAAGGCGTTACGGACAGTGACGCAATGTGGACGATTCCGTGGAATCGCACCCACCATGCGAAACAGCCGCACAGTGCGTAAACCCTTGGAATTCCGGCGATATTCGGCATTATGACAATGAGCGCCGCATCATGCGCGCCACATAGTGAGCATGACCTCGTTCGGCATTCCTACAATGGTGGCATGAGCACCGCACCGAGACTTGAGGCCGCCAAACGCGATTGGGGCCACGACGAGACCGGATGCACCGTGCTGCATATCGACATGGATGCCTTCTATGCCTCATTGGAGGTGGCGCGCAACCCCGGGCTCAAAGGCAAGCCGGTAATCATCGGCACCGGGCCGCGCGCGGTGGTGTCCGCCGCGAGCTACGAAGCCCGGAAATACGGCATCAATTCGGCGATGCCGGCCGCGCGCGCCCATCGGTTGTGCCCGAACGGCATTTTTCTGCCAGTGGATATGGCGTATTACCGCATGATGTCGCACCGAATCATGCATGAGGTGTTTTTGACCGTCACCGACCGGTTCGAGCAGGTTTCGGTGGACGAGGGCTATATGGATGTGTCCGCCGCACTGCTGGAGTGGGGGCGGCCGAGCGCGATCGGCGCGTGGATTCGCGCTCAGGTGGCCGAGCGCTTCCACGTGACGTGTTCAGTGGGTATCGCCTGTAACAAACTGGTGTCCAAAATGGCCTCGACCAATGCCAAGCCGGACGGCATGCTGCTGATTCCCGCGGCCCGCTCGGCCGAATTCGTGCAGATGATGCCATTGCGTGGTATTCCGGGAATCGGGCCGTCTTTGGAGAAGCGGCTTAATGCTTGGGGCGTGCATTCGGTGGCTGAATTGGCTCAGCTGGATGAGGCTGCATTGACTCGTGCCACTGGCTCCCCGGCTGCGGCACGTGGATTATGGGCGGCCTCGCACGGGTTGGATTCCCACGAAATTACCACGGTGCGCGAGGAGAAATCCATTGGGTCCGAGGAAACCTTGGCCGAGGATACACGCGATATGCGCGTGGTGTGTGGGCTACTGCGTTCGGCCTGCGACGAAGTAGCCAGCACGCTGCGGCGCAAGGGGCTGGTGGCGCGCACGCTGACGGTGAAGTTGCGGTTCGCCGACCTGAGCTATCAGACCCGGTCTTTTACGATGGAGCGGCCGACCGATACGGCCGGCGTGCTGTACCCGGAATGCGTGCGGCAGCTGAAAGTCATGCTGGGGCTACCGGCCTCGGCGGAGTCTGCCACTCCCCTGCCCAAAACTATTCGCTTGGCCGGTATGAGCACGTCTTCGCTCAGTAAGGCGGCGGCTACGGCCGTGCAGCCTTCACTGGATGACATGCTCGAAGAGGCCGACAATGCCCGCGGCCAGACCTCACAGGCGCGTTTGCATGATGCCGAGGCCGCACTGGACGCTGTGCGCCGCAAATTCGGCAACAAGGCCGCCCAGTTTGGGGCGTGAACGGCTCAACGCCACTTACGATCTCATTACGCCGTGAGACGTTCGCAGGCGGAACGGATGGCCTCGTCGGTGGCGGTGGCGGAGAAACGCAGGTAGGCGGGAGCGCCGTAGAATTCGCCGGGGCTGGGGATGATGCCGATCTTGGCGAGCTCGGCCATATCGGCCCAGCAGTCGCCGGACTTGGCCTTGACCCATACGTACAGCGCGCCGGAGGGCATTTGTGCCGAATAGCCATATGCCTTCAGTGCGTCAACCAGCGCGGATAGGCGGCGACGGTAACGCCTCCATTGCTCGTGCACAGCGGCTGTGTCCTTCAGGCCTGCGGCCATGGCGGCCTGCACTGGGCCAGGGATAATCTGGCCGACCTGCTTGCGGTATTCGGCCATTTCCTTGACCAGCCGGTAATCGCCGGCAATTAGAGCCGTACGGTAGCCGGCCATGTTGGACTGCTTGGACAGCGAGTAGAGCACCAGGATGCCAGCTGCCGAACCTTCACACACATGTGGATTCAGGGCACATGGCGTGGCGGAGAGACTGAATGCGGTATCGGAGGCGGGCTCGTTGGATTCGGCCACCGGTGCGGCAGGCACAGACGCAGCAGATGCAGACGCGGCAGGCGCAGAGGACGCGGCTGTATTGCGGCGCACCGAACGCCAGTCCATTAACGCATAGCATTCGTCGGAGAGCACCACGGCACCGATGCGACGGGCAGCAGCCACGATGTCGGTCAGCCAGTCAGCGGAGATGACCTCGCCGGAGGGATTACACGGCGAGTTGATCCAGATGGCCTTGACGTTCGGAATATTCACCCAGGAATCGACGTCGGTCACATCATCGACTTTGACCACGGTGGCGCCGGCAAGTTGGGTACCGATTTCGTAAGTCGGGTAGGAGACAGCCGGTTGGACGACCACATCGCCTTCGCCAAGGTGCAGCAGGCTGGCCATCAGCGCCACGGCCTCCTTGGAACCCACGGTGGGTACGGCGGCAGCGTTGATGGATTTCAGATCCACCCCGCGCAGTTCGCGGAACCATGTATCGATAGCGGCCTTAAGGTCGGCGGTGCCGGCGGTGACCGGGTATCCATGGGCGTTGGGGGCGTCTGCGCCGGCAACCAGCGCCTGCTGGACACTGCTCGGCACCGGGTCCACAGGCGAGCCTACGGACAGGTCGATCATGCCACCCGGCACGGTTTTGGCGGTGGCTTTGAAGCCGGCGATACGAGACCAGTCGTATGGCGACGAATATGCGTGGAAGCCCATGAGAACCCCTTTCTTGGACGGTATGTTCCTAAGATACGACGAACCCTCGGCCGTGATAGACCGAGGGTTCAATCCGAACTATGCGCTGTGTGCAGCGCTTATCCGCAAATCAGCTTACTGGTTCTGCGGCGGCAGCGCGGCGACCTGTTCCGGGTCTTTGCCGATTGGACCATTGGCGGAAGCGCCGCCCAAATCGCCGACTTCAGCGAAGAAGTTGACAGCGGCATCCTTGTACCAAGCCCACTCGTCCGGCAGATCATCCTCATAGAAGATGGCCTCGGTGGGGCACACCGGTTCGCATGCACCGCAGTCGACGCACTCGTTGGGGTTGATGTACAGCGAGCGGGAACCCTCGTAAATGCAGTCGACGGGGCACTCGTCCACGCAAGCCTTGTCCTTGACATCCACGCAAGGCTGAGCGATTACATATGGCATGGAATCCTCCTTAACAAATACTGATACAAGGGTACGCGCCTGTTGGGACGCTCCTCGCTCTCAGCCGTTAACGGCCTTATCGGTTTCGGCGGACAGCGTTTCGGTCAGGTCGCCCTTGCCGAGGCGCGCATGCCAGTAGCCGTAGCCGAAGTAGATGACGAAGCCGACCACGAGCCACACCACGAAACGAATCCAGGTGAGCACGGACAGGTTGAGCATCAACCAGAAGTTGGCCACGGCGATGAGGATCGGAATCCACGGGTTGCCGGGCATCTTGAAGGCGCGCGGCAGGTCGGGGCGCTTCTTGCGCATAATCGGGATGGAGATGGCCACCAGCGTGAAGGCGGACAGGGTGCCGATGTTGACCATGTCGGAGAGCACGCCGATGTCGAAGAAGGCGGCCACGAGCGCCACCACCGCGCCGACGACGATCTGCAGAGCGGCCGGGGTGCCATGCTTGCCGGTCTTGGACAGGCCGCGCGGCAGCAGACCATCGCGGCTCATGGCGAAAACGATACGGGTCAGGCCGAGCAACAGCACCATAACCACGGTGGCCAGACCCAGCACGATGCCGAAGCTGATGATCTTGGCGGCCCAGTCGGCGCCCACCAGTTCGAAGGCGGTGGCCAGCGAGGGGCTGTCTTGCTTGGCGAGATCGGCATAGGAGACCATGCCGGTGGTCACCACGGCCACGAGCATGTACATGACAATGATGAGCAGCATGCCCACGCCGATGCCGAGCGGCACGTTCTTGTGCGGGTTCTTGGTCTCCTCAGAGGCGGTGGCCACCACGTCGAATCCGATGAACGCGAAGAACACGAGCGCCGCGCCCGAGAGGATGCCAGGAACGCCGTACACGGATGGGGTCATGCCGGTGGCGAACTGCCACAACGGCTGGGTCATCACGCCGGTGACGGCGGAGGAGCCTTCCACGGTGGAGGCCGGCTGGCTCGGCGGAATGAACGGGGTGAAGTTGGAGGCCTTGACGTAGAAGAAGCCGACGATCACCACAAAGAACACGATGGCGATCTTGAGCACGGTCATAGCACCGTCCACGCGGGCGCCGATCTTGGTGCCGAATACGAGCAGCGTGGTAAAGAACGCCACGATGATAATCGGGGCGATATCGATGTGGAAGGAGCCGAACGTCAGGTTGGTGTTGGCGTTCCAGCCCATCAGGCGCATGAAATCGTTGAGGTATACGCCCCAATATTTGGAAATCACGGAGCCGGCCATCAGCATTTCCAGGATCAGATCCCAGCCGATGATCCAGGCCATGATCTCGCCGACCGTGGTGTAGGTGAAGGTGTAGGCGGAGCCGGCCACCGGAATCATCGAAGCGAATTCGGCGTAGCACATCACGGCTGCGCCGCACACGATGCCGGCGATCAGGAAGCTGATGATCACGGCCGGGCCGGCGTGGAAGGCGGCGGCCTGCGCGCCCACCGAGAAGATGCCGGCGCCCACGGCTACGGCCACACCCATGATTGACAGATCCCACCAAGTCAGGTTGCGCTTGAGCTTGCGGCCCTCTTCACCGGTTTCGGCAATGGTCTGTTCGACGGATTTTGTACGGAACAGTTGCATAGTGCTCTTCTTTTTTCTCTGTTGTTTGCGCACCGAATGCGCACAATACCGACAATCGAGTATAGAAGAGCCCGCGCGTCTTGTCTATTAATAAGACTCAGAGTCCGCAATATATGGGATTAATAACCCACTCCATCAATCAATAGCGCGATTACAGCACACCGACGCAGACCGGTTCGGGCACCAAGTCCACTCCGAACGCGCTCTTGACTGCCTGCTGAACCGCACGCGCCAAAGCTGCGATATCGGCCGCGCTCGCTCCCCCACGATTGGTCAAGGCCAGCGTGTGCTGCGTGGATAGACTGGCCGGCGCGTCCGCATCGACCTTATATCCCTTATGGCAGCCGGCATGGTCGATGAGCCAGGCGGCGGACGTCTTGGTGCCGGGAGTGCCGTCAGGCAGAGTCGCGTCGAACTTCGGCGCATCTTCGGGCAGGGCCGCCGCTTGGTCGGCGGTCAGAATCGGATTCATAAAGAACGAGCCGCAGCTGTGGCGATTGTAGTCGGGAGCAGGCAGACCGTCATCGCCAACGGGAATGCCGGCGGCCTCATTGAGGGAGGCCAGACGCTCCAGATCGGTCAGGATATTAGCCTCGCGCTTGGCGGTGGCCATGTCAGGCAAGGCGTAGCGAGTAGGGTCCTCGAGCATGCCCTTGGCGGCACGTACTGCGAGCACGGCTTTGCGGATGTCGGCGGTGGCCATACGGTCGCCCACTTCGACGCCAAGCGCTTTGGCAAGCTGTCCGTAACCTACCGTGCCTTCGGCCGAGTGGGTCAGGGCAAAGGTGACGGAAAGCACCACGTAACGTGGCGTCGGGAAGAATCGGCCGGCCGGCCGGCCGGGGCCGGCGTACATGCTGGTCTTCAGTGCGGAGTATCGATAGCCGAATCGAAGATCGGCGGGTGTGAGGTCGCGCGTTGTTTTGGTGTCTCGATCCCAGACTTCCACCGATTCGACCGAAGTGGCGACTTCCTGCCCGTAGGCACCGATGTTCTGCACCACGGAAGCGCCGACTGTGCCGGGAATGCCGGACAGTCCCTCGACGCCCTCGAGCCCGAGCTCTACGGTGAAGGCCACGAAATCATCCCAATTGGCACCGGCCTCGGCATTGACATGCACGGTGCGATCCTCGCCCTCTACCGGTGCAGCCTCGTCCGGCACAGTGATGAGGCGTCGGGCGTCTCGAACCACCACGCCGTCAAAAGGCTTATCGGAAACAAGCAGGTTGGAGCCGCCACCGACGACGACCAAGGGCAGGCCTTTGGAATCGGCTTCCTCCACGGCTTCGATGAGTCCCACGCGCGTGGTCGGCTCGATGAAATGGGCGATGGGGCCGCCCACGCCCATGGTGGTGATGTCTGCAAAGCTTGTCATGGCTTACTATCTTAGTGGCGCAGGTGCGATATCGAGGCAATCATCGGCTGAAACGGCAGAACGCCCGCGTCTGAACGAAGGTGGCGCGGGATTTCTGCCGTTTTGGCGGCCCGAAACGACAGAACGCCCGCGAGGGGTTCGTTCAGACGCGGGATTTCTGCCGTTTCTCACGCGATGCGGATACTGATTCCGCACCCTGCCACTCGCCTCCGGAGGCAATACGCAAAAACCCGGCCGAATGGGCCGGGTTTTGTAAAGCTGTGATACTTGCGATCAACGAGTCTCGCGGTGCACGGTCTGCTTGCCGCAGCGCGGGCAGAACTTCTTGAGCTCAAGACGGTCGGGCGTGTTACGACGGTTCTTAGTCGTAATGTAGTTACGCTCCTTGCACTCGGTGCAGGCCAGCGTGATGCCCGGACGGATGT
>ERZ857840.2082-NODE-2082-length-20369-cov-3.929064_pt1 | contig 20369 bp, 18 predicted proteins | sample MGYA00519760_ERZ857840 | MGnify/ENA primary metagenome ERZ857840 (study PRJEB31778, sample SAMEA3449371) | human gut metagenome | biome: human gut; feature: human-associated habitat; material: faeces | place: United Kingdom | collected 2010/2012 ... | reverse complement strand
TATGCGGCTTGGTCGCGGGTGAAGTGACCCGTGAGCCTGCGGTAACTGTGACCGTTGCGGCGGCGCCTGTGGTCGGGACGGCGAAAATTGACGATGCCTCGGTGCCGTCCGTCATGGGAATGTCATACGGCGGCGGCTCCTCGTCTGCGGGGGAGACATATTCATCCGTAACGCTTCCCTGCGGCTCGCTCCCCGTCACCGTCGCCGTGGCGGCGTTCGGATTTTTGGGTTGACATCCGCAGAGCAGAGTGCATATAATAATTGTCAGTAAAATAATCTTTTTCTTCATGTCATTATCCTCTGAATTAAAAGTATACTGCAAAGGACGGATAAAAATGCCTCTTTATATCAAACCGATACTGATTTATTTCGCCGTTATCTCGCTTGCGGCGGTCGTGATAACCGTCAAGGATAAGCGAGCCGCAGTCAAGGGCAAATGGCGGGTCCCGGAGGCTACCTTGATGCTTGTAGGCCTCTTCGGCGGGGCGACCGCAATGCTCGTGACGATGAAAGTGATACGCCACAAGACAAAGCACATGAAATTCATGGTCGGTCTGCCGCTCGAGATAGCTCTCCAGGCTGCGCTGCTGTGCCTCTGGGTATGGCTGCGGCTGCATTGAAGCTCGATTATGCTTTTGTTTTGACTTTTCTCAGGGCGTTGCTCACGGGCACGCCGATGACTACGCCGACGGCTATCTCAACGAGGGCGTTGATGCCGAATGCTGCGAGAATGTACTTGGTAAGCCCGCCGAAGCTGACTGAGCCCGCGCCGACTTCGCTGCTATAGAAAAGATAGATGCCGCCCATTACGAGAACGGTGTTGACAAGGCAGCAGCTGACAGCGGCAAGAGCCGCGGCGAGATTCTTTTTGCCGCTGTGCTTTGAGATGAGCGAGAATACCGCGCCCGCGGCAAGACCCGCAAGCACTCTGGGTATCAGCGACACGAGCGGATTTCTGAAGATTATGCCTTCAAGAGGGGTCGGAGGGGCGAGCAGAGCCTTAATAATGCAGGTGACGCCCCATACTCCGCCGAGTATTGCGCCTCCCTTGGCTCCGAGCACGCAGGCTCCGATAATGACCGGCAGGTGCAGCAGCGTGATACTCAGCGCTCCGTAGCTGATGTATCCGATATACGGCACGAAGGTCATGGCGATGATCAGCGCGCTCAAAAGAGCGAGCTGGGCGATTGTGAGATTTGCTCCCACGGTTGACTTGTTTGACATATATATTCCTCCTTGCTGCTGCCCTCTGAAAATTTTTGGCGAGGTGCAGCGCATATTTGGTAAATATAAGGCTTGTTTACGACCTCAGGCGCACATGTTATCGCTGCGTTTGCGGTCGTTTCTTATCATTTTGACTTTATCGTATACGGTGAAGAGCACGCCTATCCAGATAAGTATGAATGCGATAAGGCGGTTGCGGTCAAGCTCCTCACGGAAGTAAAACAGCCCTATCAGGAATTGCAGTGTGGGGTTTATATACATAAGTATGCCCGAGAAATAGTAGGGTATTTTCTGCACGCCGATGTTAAATAACAGCAGCGGCATGCTCGTCACTATGCCGCAGGCGGGCAGCAGCAGGAATTGCGCCCCGCTGAGTGAGCCTGTGCAGCCCGGCATACGCACCGTGGCGTAAATGACGAAGCCGATAGCAAGCGGCGTCATCAGCAGCGTCTCGGCGAAGAGCGAGGCGTGCGGGGTCAGGGTGAGCTTCTTTTTGACTGCGCCGTATACCGCAAAGGAGCCGGCGATAAGCAGCGCAAGGGTCGGGAATGTGCGGCTTGCCGCCACCATGTATATCAGCCCTGCGGCTGCGAGGATGAATGTGATCTTTTCGTATTTGCTGGGCTTCTCTTTGAACGCCGTCATTCCGATGAGTGCGACTATCACAGGCTCGATGAAGTAGCCGAGGCTGGCGTCGAGCACATGGGAGCTGTTGACGGCGTAGATATAAACGCCCCAGTTGACCGTCACGAGAGCGCCGCAGGCAAGGCAGAGCAGGAAGGTGCGCTTATCCTTGAACGCGGGAGCTATGTCTTTTAACTTGCCTGTGACCGCCATGTATATCCCCATGAATACCATCGACCAAATAAGGCGCTGAGCGAGGATATATACGGGATTGACGTCCGCAAGCAGATTCCAAAATATCGTCAGCGTGCCCCAAGCGGCATATGCGGCAGCCACGGCGGCTCCGCCCCAAAAACGGTGGCTTGCTTTTTGGCCTTTCATAGGTTTTAACTTCCTTATTTGTTATTCTTATCGTAGAGCACCTTGAGGCCGTAGAGGATCAGCTCGCCGTTATAGATGATGTCTCTCTTGCAGCTTTTTACAAGATCCTTGGCGAGGCCGCCCGTCGCAACGGTGGTCATCACCTTTTCGCCCAGCTCCTCCTCGAGCTTCTCGCAAAGCCCGTCTATCATCGACGCGAAGCCGAATACCGTGCCGGACTGCATAGAGTCTATAGAATTTTTGCCTATCGCCCTTGCAGGGGTCTTGAGGCTGATGTTCGGCAGCTGCGAGGTCTTGGCTGAGAGAGCGTCGAGCGAGATGCCGATGCCCGGGGCGATAACGCAGCCGCAGAAGGAGCCGTTGCCGTCAATAACGCTTATCTTGCTCGCCGTGCCGAGGTCTATGACAAGGCAGGGCAGGGGATAGAGCGCCGCCGCGCCTACGCCGCCCGCAAGCAGGTCTGCGCCGAGCTGAGCGGGGTTGTCTATAAGTATATTCATGCCGGTTTTTATCCCCGGGCCGAGCATCATCGGCTTGCAGCCGGTCACACGCTCGACCGCAGCGCTCATCGCCGAGGAAAGCTCGGGCACTACGCTGCTTATCGCCGCCCCGTTGAAGCTCCTGCGGGGTGCTTCATAGAGGCAGAATATCTGCTTGAATTCAATTGCGTATTCGTCGGGTGTCTTTGATCTGTCGGTTGCAATGCGTGAGACAAAGATAAGCTCGTCGCCGTCATATGCGCCGAGGGTTATATTTGTGTTGCCGATATCTATTGCCAAAAACATTTTATCATCCTTCGCTTTGGGGCTAGCCCGAAAATGGTTATTTTTATTATACTCTATCTTTAACTAAAAAGCAATTATAAAAGCCATTAAAATTCTCTTGCTTTTGTAAATTATAGTTGTATAATATATTTATGAATTTTCACATGTCGGCACAGGAAAGAGGAAACAGAATGAAATGTACCGTTTGCCCCAGAAACTGCTCGGCGGACAGAGGAAGCGGAGTCGGCTTCTGCGGGGTAGGCAATGAATATGTCGTTGCGAGAGCGGCACCGCATTTTTGGGAGGAGCCGTGTATCAGCGGCGAGAAAGGCTCGGGGACTGTGTTCTTCTCCGGCTGTAATCTGCGCTGCGTTTTTTGCCAGAATTATGAGGTCAGCCGAGCCGCTTGCGGCAGGCAGGTGAGCGAGGAGCAGCTGATGCGTATCTTTGACTCGCTCGTTGAGCAGGGGGTCAATAATATCAACCTCGTCACACCGACCCACTATGCGCCTATGCTGGCGAAAACCCTTGAGAAATATCGCTCGCCCGTGCCGATAGTTTATAATTCCTCGGGCTATGAGAGCGTCGAAACGCTTAAAATGCTCGACGGGCTGGTTGATATCTATCTGCCCGATATCAAGTATTTTGACCCCGCCCCGGCGAAGAAATATTCGGGCGCCGAGGATTATTTTAACTGCGCTTCAAAGGCGGTGCTCGAGATGCAAAGGCAGGTCGGTACGCTCACCCTCGGTGAGGACGGCGTCGCAAAGCGGGGGCTTATCATCCGCCACCTCGTGATGCCGGGCAACGTCTCGCAGGCGATAAAGATATTCACATGGGTCAGCGAAAATCTGCCGCCCGATACATATATCAGCCTTATGCGGCAGTATGTGCCCTACGGCAAGGCGAAGGAGATGCCGCCGATCGACAGACGGCTGACCTCGAGGGAATACGCCATTGCGAAGCAGCGGATACTCGCCCTCGGATTTGAGAACTGCTATTTTCAGGGCAAGGACGCGGCGGAGGAAATATTTATTCCGGATTTCGGGCTTCAGGGTGTTGACCTTTGAGGCTTTTTCTGTTAAATTATATGTATCAATTTTATGATATTTTGTCGGAGGTTAATGGTATGGCAAAAGGAAAAGGTTTTATTGCGGAATTCAAGAAGTTCATCATGCGCGGCAACGTCATTGACCTTGCGGTCGGCGTTATCATCGGCGGAGCGTTTCAGTCGATAGTCAAGTCGCTGGTCGACGATATCTTTATGCCGATAATCTCGCTCGCCACCAAGGGCATCGACTTCTCGAATTGGTTCATCGCCCTTGACGGCAACAAATACGGCACGCTGGCTCAGGCTCAGGAGGCGGGAGCGGCTGTCATCAGCTACGGCAACTTCATCAGCGCCGTCATCAATTTCATTATCATGGCATTCATCATCTTCCTCTTTGTCAAGGCTATTAATACCCTTGCCGAGAAGACGAAGAAGGCGGAGGAGCCGGCGGCTCCCACCACCAAGAAGTGCCCCTACTGCATGAGCGAGATCGATATCGAGGCTACGAAGTGCCCGCACTGCACATCTTCGCTTGAGGAATAAAAATCGGAGCGCAAACGCCGCAGGGTGATTTGCGCTCATTTTGCTAATTAAACACGGGCAGGAGCGCCTAAAAGGCGTTAAATATACGCAACGCACATCCTTCTTTGTAAATCAAGAAAGGGGTAACGAAATGAAAAAAAGCAAAATTGCGACCCTCGCAGTCACCGCATTCATTACCATTGCGCTGTATATCTATTCGCTCTATTCCGCTTATTGGACATTCAAGAGAGGCAACGTCGGCGAGATAATCCTCTATACGGCGCTGCTTGCCCTGTGCAACGGGGCGATAATGCTGCTCTATACACTGACCGATAAAAAGCGCAGCCACTCGACCGCAAATAAAGTTATAGTTCCGATCGCCGCATTACTGTTCAATGCGGCGGCTTACCCCGCAATAGGCTTCGGCGTGCAGAAGGCTGTTTCGCCCGGCGTTGGCGGAGGAGTGGCGGCGGGCTACGCCTGCATAGCGTTCGGCGTTGCGCTTGCGATATTTTTTAACGGGCTTTCAAGCAGGGGGCACAAGGTCATATCCAAGCTGACCGCGGCGGTCTGCGCCATTTCGCTCATATGCTCGGGTCTCACTGTTACTTACCGTGCAATAGGCGATTACTCGTTCCTCAAGCCTTTCTATGAGATATCAAAGGCCTCGAGCGATATCGGCGGAGTCCCGACAAAGGACGCCGATATTGTTTACGATTTCGCCTATGCTACCGAGAAGGACGTGCGTGACACAGCCCTCGGTAAGGATGAAACTATCGACATAGCTCTTGCCAAAAACGAGTGGGAGGGCTTCCAGGTCGTCTTTGCCACGGCGGCAAAGGATAAGAAAGTCAATGTCTCCGTCACCGATTTCAAAAATTCAAACGGCGACACACTCAAGACCGAGACTTTCAAAGAGCATTATCTTGAGGTCAAGGGCTTGGGCGACGTCTATAACTGCGAATACCCCGACGCTCTTATCCCCGTGACCCACACGGGCGACAGGGGCGGCGCCGCCGAGCTTCAAAAGGGGCTTCAGCAGGCGTTCTTTATCAGAACAAGAGCCGAGAAGGATTCCTCGGCGGGCGAATATACAGCGACCGTCACGGCCGTTAACGAGAAGGACGAGGTCATACTTGAGAAAGAGATAAAAGCCACCGTTTGGGATTTCACCCTGCCCGACGCCCCCGCAAATGAGAGCGCATTCGGCAACGGCGGCGGTACCTTCTATACCCTCAGCGGGGTCAGGGACGGCGACGATGAAGCCGCCGAGAAGCTCAAGCTTCAAGTATATAATATGCTTCTCGAGAATCGACTTTCTCCTTATAATCTGCCCTACGATATTCTCGATGAGCGCGCAGACGCTTATATGAGCGACCCGAGAGTGACGTCCTTTGTCATTCCCTATCCCGAGGACGACGATCTGCTGGTCGAATACTACACCAAGGTTACGTCAAACCCCGATTGGGCAAAGAAAGGCTACTTTTACCCCATCGACGAGCCGGGCAATGCCGAGGCTTATGCAAAATATACCGAGATAACCGACCGCCTCAGCCGCCTTTGCCCCGGTTACAATATGGTCACGCCGTTCAACACCGATAAGGTCATCATCGACGGCAAGGAGATGTCCTCAGTTCAGCTCCAGGCGGGCAAAAGTTCCGTTCTCTGCGGTCTAAGCAAGGTCGTTAACAGAGGCACCACCCTCAAGGAGATGATGGCGCAGGTCAAGAACGGCAGCCGCGCATGGTGGTATGTATGCTGTTCTCCGGGCGGGGATTACTGTAACTTCTTTGAATTTCTCGACGGCATAAAGCACCGGCTCCTTATGTGGCAGCAGAGGTCGCTTGACATTTCAGGTCTGCTTTATTGGTCGACAACCTATTGCGAGAAGGCAAATCCGTGGGAGAGCACAAAGACATGGGATGACTATAATAGCGCCGGCGACGGTATGCTCATCTATCCCGGCGGCTACATAGGCTTTGACGGCCCGATTGCTTCACTCAGGCTTATGAATATCGCCGACGGTATGGAGGACTATGACTATTTCGCCCTTGCCGAGGCAAAATTCGGCAAGGAGTGGGTCAATGAAAAAATAGCAAGGGTCGTCACCTCGCCGACCGAATATACCTCTGACCATGCGCTCTTTGAGCAGGTGCGCCGTGAGATCGGCGTTGCCCTCGCGGAGGCATAAATATACAAATTCTCACTATGGAGTGTGATAATATGAAACTCGGATTTATCGGCACGGGCAAGCTCGCCTCCGCCATACTCAGGGGTGTCTGCGCCTCGGGCAAGGTCGGGAGCGGCGATATCATCATATATGATATCAATTCCGCTGTCGTTGATTCACTCACGGCGGAGCTCGGAGTTAAGGCGGGCTCGTCCGCTGCCGAGGTCGCTTCCTCGGCTGAATATGTGTTTGTCGCCGTGAAGCCAAAGGATATCCCGTCGCTTATCGGCAGCATTGCCGCCGAGGGCAGGGAGCATGACCCCGTATTCATCTCGACCGCCGCAGGCACTCAGCTCTCAAGGCTCAAGGAGCTTTTCGGCTACGACGTCCGCGCGGTCAGGATAATGCCCAATATCAATGCCGCCGTCGGCGAGGCAATGACGGCAGTCTGCCCCGACGAATTTGTCACAAAGGAGCAGGCGGATTTCGTGCTTGGGCTTTGCGGCTGCTTCGGCAGAGCGATAATGCTCGACGAGAAGTATTTCTCGGTGTTTACCGCCGTTGCAGGCTCTGCACCCGCATTCGCCTATCTATTTGCGGATGCTCTTGCCGTGGCGGGCATAAAATACGGTATGACCGCCGCCGAGGCGAGGGAGACTGCGGCTCAAATGCTTTACGGCAGCGCCAAAATGCTGCTTGAAAGTCCGCTCTCTGCCGACGAGCTTATCAAGAATGTCTGCTCGCCTGCGGGCACGACCGTCGAGGGGCTGTGCAGCCTCAAAAAGACGGGCTTCGAGGCGTCAGTTATCACTGCCGTTGAAGAAACCGTCGAAAAGGACAGAAGAATGGCGGCGCAATAATCTTTAAGGAGAAACAAAATGAAAATAATCGCTTTAAGCTCGCTTGAGAAGGTCTTTCACGACGAAGCGCCCTCCGCGCCCGAATATAAGAGCTTCTCAATGCTAAAAAATGAGCGCAGCTCGTTTCAGGCGGCTTTCTGCCCAGAGGGCGGCGGCAAGGTGACCGTCACGCTCGGCGGCGATCTTGCAGCGGCGACGAAGGCGTATATCGTGCGTGAGGTGCCCGTCGGGCTGCCCTGCTTTGAGAATGCCGACGACCTGTATCTGCGCAAAACTCCGGGCGACTACCCCGACGTGCTTGAGAGCGCCGACGGCGGATTCAAGGCCGAGGGCGGCAATTGGTACTCCGTCTGGGTCGAGGTCTCGCCGAACGGCGGATATATCGGCTCCTCGGAGCTTACCGTCGGGGTTGAGTGCGGCGAGGAGAGCGGCGAGGCTCGCGTAACGGTCGAGGTCATTGACGCTGAGCTGCCCGAGCAGTCTATCATATGCACCGAGTGGTATCACTCGGACTGTATCTGCAATTATTACGGCATTGAGCCGTTCAGCGACGAATATTGGCGCATAAATGAGAATTTTATGCGTACAGCCGCCACGCACGGCATGAATTGCATCCTAACCCCGCTTTTCACCCCTCCGCTCGATACCAAGGTCGGCGGCGAGAGGCGCACCGTGCAGCTCGTCAAGGTGCGTAGGGCAGGCGGCAAATACTACTTTGATTTCAACAATCTTAAAAAGTGGATAGATCTTGCCCAAAGATGCGGCATCCGCTATTTTGAGATGAGCCACTTTTTCACCCAGTGGGGCGCAAAGCACGCCCCCAAGATAGTCGCTATCGACCGCAAGGGCAGGGAGAAGAAGATATTCGGCTGGTCGACCCGCACCTCAAGCAAGGCGTATGACGACTTCCTCAGGCAGTTCGGCTCGGCTCTTGTCAGATTCATCGACGATAACGGCATCCGTGAGCGCTGCTTCTTCCATATATCCGACGAGCCGTCGCTCGCGCATCTCAAGATATATAAGCAGCGTGCAAAGCTCATAAGCGAGATATTCCCGGGGTTTACCGTTATCGACGCTCTATCGAATCTCGAATTCTATGAGACTGGTGCGGTGAAGCAGCCGATACCCTGTGAGAATGAAGCCGACAAGTTCTTCGGCAAGGTGCCCGAGCTTGCTGCGGTCAGGGCAGCGAGTATATGCCGAACCGCTTCATGTCAATGCCGTCGCTCAGAAACAGAGTGCTCGGCATCATCATGTATAAATACGACGTCAAGGGCTTCCTGCAATGGGGCTACAACTTCTACAACACGCAGTATTCTATCAAGAATATCGACCCCTACAAGGTCACTGACGCGGGCGGAGCTTTCCCATCGGGCGACTCGTTCGTTGTTTACCCCGGCAAGGGCGGCGAAGCCGTGCCGAGCCTCAGGCTCAAGGTGTTTTACGACGCTTTTCAGGACGCAGCCGCTCTCAGACTGCTTGAGAGCAAGTTAGGCAGAGAAAAAGTGCTCGAATTCATAGACAAAGATCTCTTCAAGCCCCTCACTTTCAGGGAATACCCGCATGAGAATGACTGGCTGCTTGAAACGAGAGAAAAGATAAACCAAATGATCAAGGAGAAATGATATGCCCATTATTTTTGACAGCGAAAAGCGTATGTTTAAGCTCGATACCGCCACCTCGAGCTACATAATCGAGATATTCAAGGAGAATTACCTTGTCCATCTCTATTACGGAGCAAAGATCCCCGATATGAACGTATCAATGCTTAAATACAACGGCTCTTTTGCTTCGTTCAGCCCACAGAATATCAATATTGACGACTGCCGATTCTCGCCCGACGTGAATCCCATGGAGTACCCCGGCGAGGGCGCGGGCGATTTCAGATCCTCCGCAGTCGCCGTGCGTAACGCCGACGGCAACGCGGTCACCGATATGCGCTATAAATCGCATAAGATATACGGCGGCAAGCCCGCACTCGAGGGTATGCCCTCGCTCCATGTCGATAACGACGACGACGCGGCGACCCTTGAGATACTTACCGAGGACAGCGTCACGGGCGTGCAGGCGGTGCTCTATTACACCGTGTTTGAGAAGCTTGGCGCAATGGCGAGGCACGTCAGAATAATCAACGCCTCCGACAATCCCGTTGAGGTCGAGCGCGTGATGAGCTGCTGCGTTGACTTCACCAACCACAATTACGATATGCTCACCCTCTACGGCAAGTGGGGCAAGGAGAGAAGCCTTGCCCGCAGACCGCTTGAGCACGGCAGACAGCTTGTTTCGAGCAAGAGGGGCTCGTCGGGTCATCATCAGAATCCGTTCGGCGCAATAGTCGGCAGGACCGCCGACGAGGATAAGGGCGAAGCCTACGGCTTCAACCTCATCTACAGCAGCAACTTCCTCTTTGAGGCGGAGGTCGACGGCTTCTCGGGCACAAGAGTAATAATGGGCATCAACCCCGACGGCTTCGGCTGGCACCTCGACCCGGGCGAGCACTTCGAGGCTCCCGAGGCGGTCACCGTCTATACAAACGAGGGTATCGGCGAGATGAGCCGCATATTCCACCGCCTTTACACAAAGCATCTCTTCAACGGCAGGTGGAAGGATATCAAGAGACCGCTGCTTATCAATAACTGGGAAGCCACCGGCATGGAGTTTGACGGCGACACCATAGTTTCCTTCGCAAAGAAGGCAAAGGAGCTGGGCATCGAGATGCTCGTCTACAGCGCCAGGCCCGATGTGAAGGTGAAATTTGATTGGCTCGCCATGCTGGGTACGGCGTTCACGCTCTGCATCGTCGGCACGGCGGCACTGCTGCCCCTGGCAATCAGCGAGTGGAGCCCGGCCCGCAATTACGCCCAGAACCGCATTGAATCGCAGAAAGCGGACGCGATGTACAACGCCATGACCGCCGACCCGGCACTGAAAGCCAAGACGGACTCCTTGAGCGTCGACGTTTGGTTCAACCATGACACCGACGGCGACTACACGCTGCAAAGCGGCGACGACTGCATCCTGAACGCTGCCCTGCGGGGTCCTTACGCCGATGCCGAGGTGTTCGCCGCCGACTGTATGGCCATCATGCAGGCCGCTGCGGATAATAATATCGGCTTTACGATCTACCGTTTCAGCGCCGATGAGGACACCGACGACGGCGTCAGCTACTATCTGGACTGCGTCGCCTCCTACCCGGCGGGGCTGACCGCTGCCCAGGTGGCCCAGCGCGTGCAGACCAGCTACCACTATGACAATAACAGCTTCTCCAGTGAAGCAGACCGGGATGATTACATCCGCCGTCAGCTGCAGAATGAGATTTCCGACGAGTACGCCGACCGGCACGACGGTGCCTATCCCGACGAGAAATACCTGAACGAGGAAACCGAGCGCCGCCTTGCCGAACGAACCGGTATGGCCACGCCTGAAAGCGCACAGGCATAAACACGCATAAAAATTACCCGGAGCCCAACCAAATGGGCTCCGGGTCTGTTGTTATACGCTCTCGCCCTCGACCAGCTCAAAGGGCACAGTCTCGTGGCGGGCGGGGGCGTTTTCCTCTATGCAGCGCAGCAAAATGTCGGCGGCGCGCTCGGCAAGGACGGTGGTATTCTGCCGGATCGTCGTCAGCCGCGGCACGGTGTACCGCCCCAGCGCAATGCCGTCGTACCCGGCCACGGCAATGTCCTGCGGTACGCGCAGGCCGTGGTCCTGTATGGCCCGGATGGCTCCCACCGCCATCAGGTCCGACATGGCGAAAATCGCCGTAAGGCCGGGGCAGTGGGCCAGCAGGTGCTCGGCAGCTGCATAGCCGCCCTGCATCGAGAAGTCCGCAAGCCGGTACTGCCGGTCAAAGTCGAACGGCACGCCGAGCCGCTGCAGGGCATCCAGACAGCCGTCCAGCCGCTGCTGGCTCGGGCGGGAGGTTTCGGGCCTGTCGCCGATGATGCCGATGACACGGTGGCCTTTGGCATATAACTGCTCGATCATCACGGCAGCGGCAGTGCGGTCATCCACGCTGACGCTGGACAGATTCTCAATGCCCAGCCCGGCGGCGTTGTTCGTCAGCAGCAGGCAGGGGATGCCCAGCGACGCCAGCGCCGGGGTAAAGCACTGCGGGTGCGCACCGATGAAAAAGAGGCCGCAGGGCCGGCGCTCGGCAAAGATGGTCTGTGCGCAGGCCAGCTCGTCAGTACTGCCGTTGTTGTAGTAGACCGTCGGCGTATAGCCGCGCGCCTCCAGACAGGGCTGCAGCTTGTCCAGCAGATCCGCAAACAGAGCGTTCTGCGTGCCCTTTACAATGAGGGCCAGCCCCTCCGGCACCTGCTGCTTCAGATGCTTGGCATTGGCGTTGGGCTGGTAGCCGTGCTGCGCCACAACGGCCAGTATTTTCCGGCGTGCGTCCTCGCTGACGCGGGGGTTGTTGTTCAGCACGCGGGACACTGTGCCCACGGCATAGCCGGACTCGCGGGCAATATCCTTGATGGTCAAAGCTGCGCCTTCTTTCGCGTTGATTTGCTACCAGTATACCATATCCAACCAAAAGGGAAAAGGGGAGGCTCCCTGCGGATTTTGCGGGACGCTTTTTATTTTTTCGGATTTTAAAAATTCCGCCCCGCAACCTCTTGGCAAACAGGGAAATTTCTGCTATACTATTCTATACATCTGTGAGGGCCGTTAGCTTAACGGTTAAAGCCGGCGGCTCATAACCGCTTGAGTGGGGGTTCGAATCCCTCACGGCCCACCAAAAACGAACGCAGCTACGCTATTTTGTTGCAAAATGGCATAGCTGCGATTCTTTATTTTCCGTACAATTCACTGCTCAACTGATTGCGTATCGACTCCAGGTGTTTTTTGTATTGCTGCATAAATGCCATGTACTCCGGGGCTACATCAATATAACGGTTGTTGCTTTCTTTGGTGGCTGTGTGCTGATAGCCGAAGCCCCTAAAAACCAAAAGGCGGCTATATTGTCAGCTTTCCGGATACAGAAAACACGCAGGCGCTTATTAACGACTACAAAGCGCGTCTGCGTGATTTAGAAAACAATATCCGGCAGCACTAACTGCTTTTCGTTTTTCTGTGCGGATAAATTCAAAATCGCGCTTGATTTAACCAATTATGCTTGGTAAAATTGAGTTATCAATCCGACATCCATAATTTTATACGGCAGAACAAGTATTACATACATCATAAAACCCGCCGAAAGAAGGCTCGCTTATGTCTGCAAAAACCATTACCTTTGCGCCGCGGCGCAAGGGCGGCGATGCCCCGCTTATCATCGATACCGACACGATACACTATATCCAAATGAAGCGCAACTACGCCGAGGTGCATCTGACGAACGGCGAGGTCTTTACCTCGCGCATCACCATGGAGGAGCTGGAGCAGCACTTGGGCGATGACTTTATTAAGGTACACCGCAGCTGTCTGGTCGCGGTGCGCGCCATCCACAGCGTGGAAAACACCATCGTTCTAAACAGCGGCGAGCAGCTGGAATATGTGGTGCGGCAGAAAAAGCGGATAGTGGAGCAGCTGCAAACACAGCAAAAGAGGCTGATCCTGACCATGCAGGACGACACCGCGCCCGCCAACGCCGAGGAATATCACGAGCATTACAAGAGCTTTGACGCCATGCCCTTCGCCTTTACCGACATTGAAATGGTCTTTGACGAGGAGCGCCGCGCCGTGGACTGGATTTTCCGCTATGCCAACCCTGCGCTGGCAAAGCTGGAAAAATTGCCGCTGGAATCTCTGATCGACCATTCGTTCGGCAGCCTGTTCGCCAATATGGACGCCAAGTGGCTGCGCAGCTATGAGCGCGCCGTTCTGTACGGTGAAATGCTGGAAATTTTTGATTACAGCCCGGAGATAGACACCTACTTAAAAGTCACCTGTTTCCCCACATTTGCCGGACATTGCGGGTGCATTTTGTTTAATGTGCAGGATTTTGCTGAGGCGCACACGCTGACGGACAGCGAAAAAGCAATGATAATGTATCTTGGCGTATCTTCGGGACGAAACTGCTAAAATATCTGCAAAGCCGCCTGTTTGCGTTTAACGACAGGCGGCTATTTTTTATGCAAGCAGCAAATTACAAAATGTAACAATGTCTATTCGTCCCAAACGCTTGCGTTACAGCGTCGAAAATACTATTAGTAAATGAAAGAGCTTTATCACCGGAGGAGCGAACGCGGAAAGGACCATTGTATGAGCAGAAATGAAAAAACGGGATTTCCTTAAAGCCAATCTACATCATCATCGGTGTGGTGGCTGCGGCGGTTGTTATTGCGGCGGCGGTGCTGCTTGGCTTACAGCAGCACCCCACGCAGGCAGAAAGCAGCTTTACGCCGGATTTGCAGGAGGGCACAAGCGCGTGGAGTGGCGACACCCTGCCGGACAAGACCCCCGAAGGCAGCGGCGAGGCGGTGGGCATCAAGATACCAGGGTATCCGTCCATCAGCCTGCCCGCAAACAAACAGGACGCGGAGGTCGCGCTGCTGAACCCCGAGGGCAACCCCTGCTACTTCACCTTTGAGCTGGTGCTGACCGACACCGACGAGGTGCTTTACACCTCCAAGCAGGTCGAGCCGGGGCAGATGATTGCCAACATCACGCTGAACCGCGCCCTGCCGGCCGGGCAGTACAATGCGGAGCTGCGCATCACAACCGCCTCGCTGCAGGACGGCAGCGCCATGAACGGGGCGAATGTTGTGACCGTGCTGGATGTACAGTAACACACAGCGGTACAAGCTGTTCAACAAACTGTTATATAGAATAGGAGAAATCACCCATGAAAAAACTTGCCACTTTTATTTTGGCTTTGGCTATGGCTGCTATGTGCGCTGTACCGGCAATGGCGGAAGGACCCGATAGCTCTGCACCTCCCGCCAGCTCTGGCACGGCGGCAAGCTCTGGCACAACAATTACACAGGCCACCACCTCCCAGAGCGGCGAAACCAAGGTCAAATTTGACATTGGCGCCGCGTATATGGTAACGATTCCGTCTGAGGTCGCGCTGGTAAAAAATGACAAAAACAAAACCGTTACTTACGAAAGCGACCTGCCCCTGAAGGCAAGCAATGTGCGCCTTGAGAAGGGCAAGGAACTGCATATCAAGATTTACGATGCTAAAGGTTATAAGCTGACAGCAGGCGGCGCAGAACTGGCCTACACGATTGATGGCAAGACCCCCGGCACAAAAGATGTTGTTGCCACTTTTGAAACCAAAGCACCCGAACAAACAAAAAACCTGCACATCAAAGCAGCCGACCCCGAATTTGCAGGTAACTATTCCGGCACGCTGACCTTTGCCATTGAAGTTGTTGCTAAAACCACTACCTAAAATATAGAGGAGGAAACTACCATGAAAAAGCTCACTTCGTTTGCCCTTGCTTTCGCCCTTTGCACCGCCTGCGCGGTTTCCGCTTTGGCAGCGGACGCCACCTCCGGCACTACGAACCCTACCTCCGGTGCTACAGAAATCACAACCAGCATCAAACCCCTACGGATCTCGCTTTCAACATCGGCCTTGCCGGTTCTGGGCGATACAACAAAAAAAGAGTCTATGACATCTTAGATGTCATAGACTCTTGGTGCGCGGTACAGGACTCGAACCTGTGACCTCCTGCACGTCAAGCAGATGCTCTACCAGCTGAGCTAACCGCGCATGTCCTTGCGACTTGTATACTATACCAAATCCAAGCAGAAAAAGCAAGCCCTTTTTTCGAAAAAAATGAAAAAATTCAGAAAACACATGAAATAGAACGCACCATCGCAAAAGAAATTTGCAAATGCGGAAGGGCTTTTCCTTGCCGCATACACGGCTTTGTGGTATACTGATACAGTTAAATGGGGATAGTGCACCCTTTTGCCGGTGCGGCGTTTCCTGAATAGATTCAAACACAGGGAAAGGGGATACTATGCGGGTTTTGGGCATCGACCCCGGCTATGCGATCGTGGGCTGGGGCGTTGTGGAATATGCAGGCAACCGTTTTGCGCCCATCGCTTACGGCGCAGTGTGTACCGATAAGGACACGCCGTTTGAACAGCGCCTGATTGAAATTTATGACGGCATCAAGGATATCTGTACCCGCTATCAGCCGGAAGCACTCTCCATTGAAAAGCTGTACTACCAGCATAACCAGACGACCGTCATCGGCGTGGCGGAAGCCCGCGGGGTGATTCTGCTGGCTGCCGCGCAGTGCGGCGTACCAATTTATGAGTACACCCCCATGCAGGTCAAGCAGGCTGTGACCGGGTATGGCAAGGCGGTAAAAAAGCAGATCCAGGAAATGACCCGCATCATGCTGCACCTGCAAACCATCCCCAAGCCGGACGATACAGCGGACGCCCTGGCCATGGCCGTAGCGCACTGTCACTGCTCCCGCAGCCGCCTGATGGGCACCGCCCCAAGATAAGGGCCGCAGGGCAAATAACCCGGCGCACGGCAACATAGAATCATAATGGTGTAAGAGCACATTTTAGATATATCTTGGATAAGAAATAGGAACGAACGATGATTTATTCGCTGACCGGAAAAATCTTAAAGAAAACACTGGATACCGTGGTCATCAGCTGCGCTGGTGTGGGCTATGCGGTGCAGGTGCCCCTGACCACAGCCGAAAGTCTGCCTGCCCCCGGGCGGGAAGGCACGGTGTATACTGTGATGAACGTGACCGAAAACGATGTTTCGCTGTACGGCTTTGCCACCGAGGAGCAGCGCAGCTGCTTCAAGATGCTGACCAGCGTGAGCGGCGTTGGCCCCAAGGCCGGGCTGGCCATTTTGTCCATCATGACGCCGGAGCGTGTGGCACTGGCGGCGTCCAGCGGGGACCACAAGGCGTTTACCAAGGCGAACGGCGTTGGCCCCAAGCTGGCCCAGCGTATTGCTCTGGAACTGAAAGACAAAGTGGGCAAGGGCCTGGCGGACGGCACTGGCTTTGGCGGCGGGGCCGCCGCAGCAGCGCCTGCTCCGTCCAGCGCACCCGCCCAGGCTGTGGCCGCACTGGTGGCGCTGGGGTACAACACCTCGGATGCTGCTGCGGCTGTGGCCCGCATTGACGAAACCCTGCCGGTGCAGGATATTATCAAAATTGCACTGCGCGGGCTTTCGCGTGCGTAAAGGAGTGACCTGAATGAGCCAAAATACGGAATATACGGTGGATCCAAGCCGCTTGGTCAGCCCGGACGCCGCCCCGGCCGATGCCGCCGAGGAAGTCAGCCTGCGCCCCAAAACGCTGGATGATTATATCGGTCAGGAAAAGGCCAAAAACAATCTGCGCATTTACCTGCGCGCCGCCCAGCAGCGCGGGGAACCGATGGACCATATTCTGCTGTACGGCCCGCCGGGCCTTGGCAAAACAACGTTGGCCGGCATTGTGGCGCAGGAGATGGGTGTGCAGATCCGCATTACCTCCGGCCCGGCCATCGAAAAGCCCGGCGATCTTGCCGCCCTGCTGACCAATTTGCAGGAGGGTGATATCCTGTTCATTGATGAGATCCATCGCCTTTCCCGCCAGGTAGAAGAAGTGTTGTACCCCGCACTGGAGGATTACGCGCTGGATATCATGATCGGCAAGGGCCCCAGCGCCCAAAGCATCCGCATCAACCTGCCGCGGTTCACCCTGGTGGGTGCAACCACCCGCGCGGGCCAGCTGACCGGGCCCCTGCGTGACCGCTTTGGCATTCTGCTCAAGCTGGAACCCTACAGCCCGGATGAACTGGCTACCATCATCATGCGCAGCGCGGGCATTTTGAATATCCCCATCGACCGCCCCGGTGCGCTGGAGCTGGCCAAATGCGCCCGCGGCACCCCGCGTATTGCAAACCGCCTGCTCAAGCGCGTGCGTGACTTTGCCACCGTGGAGGGCGATGGGGCAATCGACGGCCCCACTGCTGTGGCAGCCCGCCGCCAGATGGATATTGACGAGCTGGGCCTGGATGAACTGGACCGCAGCGTGCTGCGTGCCATCATTGAGCTGTACGGCGGCGGTCCGGTGGGCCTGGATACCCTGGCGGCCAACCTTGGTGAGGAAAGTGTAACACTGGAAGATGTGTGCGAACCCTACCTGATGCAGATGGGGATGCTGACCCGCACCCCCCGCGGCCGCTGCGTGACCCGTCTGGCCTATGAGCATCTGAACATGCCCGTCCCCAAACACCTGCGCGCCGAAGACGCCGACGAGGTGGATGGGCAGCAGAGAATGTATTAAACCGGTAGGAGTTAGGAAGTAGGAGCTAGGAGTTTTTTGGCAGGGCAGGGCCGCAGGCCTTATTTTGAGCGGTGCGCAGCACCGCGGTCCACCAAAATTATTCTTTATTCATTATAGTTCAATGTGTTGACTTTGATAGATGGAAAGGACTTGACGATATGGGTAAATTGTTTGGTACCGATGGTGTCCGCGGTGTGGCGGGCAAAGACCTGACTTGTGAATTGGCCCTGCAGATCGGCCGCGCAACTGCCGCAGAGCTGACCAGTCTGGACGGCCACCGTCCCCGTATTCTGATTGGCAAAGATACCCGTGTTTCCGGCGATATGCTGGAATGCACCCTGGCTGCCGGTTTGTGCAGCGTTGGCGCAGACGTTGACCTGCTGGGTGTGATCCCCACCCCCGGCGTGGCCTATCTGGTGCGCAAATACGGCGCAGACGCCGGTATTGTGATCTCCGCGTCCCACAACCCGATGGAGTTCAACGGCATCAAGATTTTCAAGGGCGATGGCTACAAGCTGCCCGATGAAGTAGAAAACCGCATTGAGGCTCATATCTTCAAAAACTGCGAGGATATCAAGATCTGTGATGGTGCCGAGATCGGCCGCGTTCACCGCCTGGATACCGCTGTGGATGACTATGTGGATGCTCTGGAGCAGCACATTGATGCAGATCTTTCCGGCCTGAATGTGCTGTTTGACTGCGCCAATGGTGCTTCTGCCAAGGTGGCGCAGAAACTGTTCCCCCGCCTGGGCTGCCAGTGCAGCTTTACCGGCACGCTGGATGACGGCGTTTCCGTCAACGATGGCTGCGGCTCCACCCACCTGGACCGGCTGGAAAAGAAGGTCGTGGAAGGCGGCTTTGACTGCGGCATTGCCTTTGACGGCGATGCAGACCGCTGCCTGGCCTGCGATGAAAAGGGCGCAGAGATCGACGGCGACAAGATCATTGCGCTGGTTGCCAAGGATATGAAAGACCGCGGCCGCCTGGACGGAAATACCGCCGTGGTGACGGTTATGTCCAACCTGGGCTTTATGAAGTATATGCAGTCCATTGGCATTGACACCGCCCGCACCGCTGTAGGCGACCGCTACGTGCTGGAAGAGATGCGCGCCCGTGGTTATGCCATCGGCGGCGAGCAGAGCGGCCATGTTATTTTCCTGCACCACTCCACCACCGGCGACGGCGAGTTGACCGCAGGCAAGCTGCTGAAGCTGCTGGCCCGCAAGCACCGCGAAGAGGGTACCAAGATGAGCGAGCTGAACGCCGTTTACACCAAGTTCCCGCAGGTGCTCATCAACCTGACTGCCGACAAGGAGCAGAAGCAGGCTTATAAAGAAGATGAATACATTGCCGGCTTTATTGAGAGCCAGCAGCAGAACCTGATGGGCATGGGCCGCGTGCTGGTGCGTGTTTCCGGCACCGAGCCCAAGATCCGCGTGATGGTGGAAGGCGAGGATATGGAAGCCATCCAGTCCAGCGCAGAGCGCATTGCCGATATGATCCGCCAGCGTATTCCGGGGGTGTGCTGATGCGCCCCGCCGATACCTGGGTCGATTACGAGCTGATCGACGCAACGAATCATAACCGCCTGGAACGCTGGGGCAAAACGCTGCTCATCCGCCCCGACCCGCAGATCATCTGGAAAAACGAGGAAGTCAGCCCCCTGTGGGCCAGGGCAGACGCCATCTATTACCGTTCCGCCAAGGGCGGCGGCCAGTGGGACTACCACAAAAAGCTGCCCCAGAAGTGGAACATCAAATGGCAGGACCTGACGCTGATCGTCAGCCCCACCGGCTTTAAGCATACCGGCGTCTTCCCGGAGCAGGCTGTGAACTGGGCCTGGTACCAGGAAAAGATCAAGGCTGCCGACCGTCCCGTCAAGGTGCTCAACCTGTTCGGCTACACCGGCGGCGCAACACTGGCCTGCCTGGCCGCCGGTGCCAGCGTGACCCATGTGGATGCTTCCAAAGGCATGGTAGCCTGGGCACGGGAAAACGCCCAGGCCAGCAGCCTGGCCGACCGCCCCTGCCGCTGGATCGTGGATGACTGTGCCAAGTTTGTGCAGCGCGAGATCCGCCGCGGCAGCCGCTATGACGCCGTTATCATGGACCCGCCCAGCTATGGCCGCGGCCCCAACGGTGAGATCTGGAAGCTGGAAGATAACGTCTATGACCTCATCACCCTGACAGAACAGGTGCTCAGCGATAAGCCGCTGTTCTTTGCCATCAACTCCTACACCGAGGGCCTGAGCCCGGCGGTTATGGAGTATGTGCTCAAAACCACCCTCTGCCCCAAGGTGGGCGGCCACACCAGCTGCGATGAGATCGGCCTGCCCGTAACCGCTACCGGCGGCGTAGTGCCCTGCGGCGCTACCGCAGTGTGGGAAGAATGAGAGTTAGGAGTTAGGAAGTAGGAGTTAGGAGTTAATTAGGAATTAGCAATTAAAATTGCAATGCTCCGTAGGGGCGTACATTGTGCGGCCGCTAACCTTGCAGGATTAACTTTAGGGCAACACCGCACAATTCCCGCCTAACGGCTTAAGCACCGCTCCGGCGGCTGCGG
>ERZ857840.2080-NODE-2080-length-20390-cov-8.315958_pt1 | contig 20390 bp, 15 predicted proteins | sample MGYA00519760_ERZ857840 | MGnify/ENA primary metagenome ERZ857840 (study PRJEB31778, sample SAMEA3449371) | human gut metagenome | biome: human gut; feature: human-associated habitat; material: faeces | place: United Kingdom | collected 2010/2012 ... | reverse complement strand
GCAGACGGTTTGAGCGGTATCAGTGAAGCAATCTCCGCTGCCTTTCCGATGACAGAGTATCAACGGTGCATTGTCCATATGGTCAGGAATACGCTGAAATATGTCGCGGATAAAGACAGAAAGAACTTTGCAAACGATCTGAAGACCATCTACCATGCTCCGGATGAGGAGACCGCACATCGGAATATGCTGACTGTCAGTGAGAAATGGGACAAAAAATATCCGGGAGCCATGGCTCGTTGGGAGGCGAATTGGAATGCCATCAGTTCCATGTTCAAGTTCTCCGAGACCGTCAGAAAGGTGATCTACACAACAAACGCCATTGAAAGTCTGAACAGTGGGTACCGTCGCCTGAACCGTGGCAGAAGTGTCTTTCCGGACAGCAGAGCTCTGCTCAAAGCACTCTATCTTGCCACGCATGATCTGACCGAAAAGTGGACGAATGTGATCCGCGACTGGGGGAAGGTTTATGCAGAGCTGTCTGTAATGTATCCCGGCAGATTCAGCTGAATCCGCCGCCATCCTTGACAGAACGCTGCAAAAATGGTATACTGATATTGCCGAAGGCGAAAGCAACTCAAAAATATGCGCATTTAAACTTTTAACGCTCCCGGCCTACCGATGATACCATTTTTGCACCAACCCGTCAAGGACGCTCCGCGCCGCCTACGGCGGTGGCTGGGGCTGCGGCCTCGGCTCTGCAATCTAAAAATATACGCTCTTTGCCGATAAATTGCCCCTTTTACAGAAAATTCTTAACAGAGCCATAATCTCTTGCGCACTTTTCGGAGCGGCAAGATACTGTTCTTCGTCAAGCTCCGGCTCGTACTCCAATACACCTTTATCAACAATTTGATCGACATCCACATAGGCTTTGGGAAAGCATATATTTCTTTACTGTCCAGTTAAGACCCATAATCATATACCATGACATATAGCCGTATCCGTCCGAATTATCCTCATGCCAAGCCTGTGCCATTAAGGCACCCCAAGTCCGCATAGATAAGCGTAATGCCTCCCCGCTGTTAAAAACAGGAACACATCCATCTCTGTTTTGATGATCGTCTCCCCCAAATCGATATCCGCACTTCCGGATTTCCCGAATAACCGTACAGCTCAGACGATAGATCTCGTAAGCGTCACATACATCCGGGAATCTATCATCTTCATAATGGATCCATCCAATCACTTTATATTGCATAAGCCATCCTTTCTATTCAAACAGCTCCCCGCGCTACTCGTCCAGCATGATCTGCAGTTCTGCCTGTTTGACCTTTCAATTACGAAATATTTTTCTGCACAAAAATGAAATAACAATTTTTCTATTTGTCTATGATCTTCCTATCTCCGTGTGTATCACCTGTAATATATCATTTTACGTTAACACTCCAGTTCTTTAATATTTTTAAGCATTCTTAAAAACCGTATCAATCACATTACAATCTTCGCCATCTACTTTATTAACCATAAAAACTATTCTCGCGTCGTCAGCAACTTCAGATACATTATATTGGATGTATACAAAAACATTGATAGTTAAGTAATGGCGAAGATTTGATTTTCCACTGACCGCCGAAAGATTACTAACTCATTTGGCTTCAGTCTTTAATCGGAAGTCCTTTTTTCAGCATCTTTACCGCACAATCCGGATCATCCTTCAAAAATGTGAGGTAACTATATGCATCATGCAGTGTAACGATCCGCTTATAATCCCTCATAAGAGAATCTGCGCTGAACACATCATCTTCAACGCAGATGGTAACACACTGCGGAGGTGTGGTGCTGTAGCAAATTCGATAGGCAAACTCGGAAGCAATATCCTCATGCCTCTCGAAATTCTCCATAATCGCATTTACAACAGTTTCTTTCAGCCTTGATTCGATTAAATATTTTCGGATGATTTCGAGTGATTTGCCACCATAAAAACATTTCTCATATTTTCGAACAGTAAACGAGGGAATCAAGTTGTGATTGGGTATTTCGTTCTTGGTTTTCCGAATGTACTCACTGATTTCCAATACTCCTTCTTCGGACGAAATTGTTTTATGGATATCGGTTTCAGACCAAAAATAGCCGCAATTCCGAGGATCGCGTGGTCCGCCTCCTCCGGAAAGCGTTCTACCCTGCTGGTCAATCCTTGCGTACTCCCACCACAAAATTTCGGAAACAACGTACCCGTTTTCATAAATAAAAGACAGAAAATCCTCGTTATCACGGACGATAATGTCCGAGTAATTACACCCTATCACGAAAATTGCGTTGTCTCTCAAGTACATATCAAGATTCATCATGTCTGCTTTACCTCCCCAGGCTTTGCCAGATTATTTGATTGTCTGGTACCCATGTAGTATCCCCGAACTGGCTGAACTGAACTATACTATGTGTAACATCGTCAATGACCACATAAAACTGTGTGTCCGGATAACAGTATACAGAACAGCTACCACCTGTAGCCTTGTTGGTTGATATGCCTGCACGGCCATTTTGCACAGCCATATCGATTTTATCCAGAGTCCAACCTCGCTTATTCATATAGTTCATATTTTTCAACCCATCGAAATTATAATAAGTATTAGGATCGGTTTGCGGCTTCCAACAGTCTGTTGCAAAGTTTTTCCACGCTTCTCCCGTAGCAAATGCCTGATCTTCACATGCTTGTCTCCGGTACGCAGTCCAGTTCTCTTCCGGAGTGATATAGTTAAGATACGACGAAGTAACATCATTAACAACCCCAGCCTTTACCAGTTGCCATTGCTGAGCATGCTGGAGTTCGTGAGCCAGCGTATCCACAAGTTCTGCAGAATCATTCCAGTAAGCTTTGTTGATATTAATGGAATAATCGCTTTCACGGAAAAAGCCGTACCCTGCGTCATCCGATGGATCGTTATAATAGTTGATCTTCGGCGTTTTATCAGCCAAACCAATATCCTTGGCGATAAACTTGGACAAGCGATTGATGGCACTCTTTTGGGCGGATTCACTCAATTTTTCCCACATATCGGGCTTGAACTTGTTGAGTGCTTTTTCTTGGTTTTCGATGTAGTATTTTTGTAGGACATCCTGCTTGGTATAAAGTCCAGAAAAGTTCCATCTCTTGTCAAGAACATTCAGTCCCTTCATCGTCGCAAATCCGGTAAGCAGACCGGCGGCAAGACCAGACCAATCAGATGCGATCTTATTATCCGTCCACTTATCCACAAGGTAGCTTGTCCCCATAGCCGCAGCCGTAGAAACAGCTCCTACGACAGCCATTTCACACAGATGAACAAGGACAGCACGTCCGACAATAACGGTCGTTTGGAATACTCCTGCACCGATTGTGTTCGCAAGTTTGAAGCCTGCTCCGATCGGAACAGTCAATGACTGGATAAACATAGCGCCAAGACCGACTGCGTTATAGATCAGCACACCACGATCATCTCCGAAGTGCTCGACAAACTGATTGCGAATCGGATTCATGGCAGGAGAGTAAATATCTCCGCAATTGGCAAGTTTGACGTTGTCAATTCCTTCGATCAAGTTCGATACGGCATACGCACTTGCCACGCCTCCCGCAATAACCGCAACAGACGTTACAACCAGCGGCGTTCCTGCGCCAAAAGAACAACAGGCAATGACCACGCTGCCGACCAACATCAAAGAGCAGGTCAAGATCTGCATAAGACCGTTGGAGCGTCTTTGCGCGATTGCCTCCTGCACATCGGGGAGCGTGTAGATCTGCACACCTTCGGTTGCGGATACAACGACAAACTGATTTTCTTTCAGTTCGATACCGCGAATGGCTTCCATCGCATACTCATTGATCATCTCGGGTGTTTCGTGAAGTGCGAGAGCATCCAAAATGGCAGGATCAATTACGATCATAACTGTCTTCTCGCCGCGATAAGCGTTCTGCTCCTGAATGTCGATCAACTGTCTGATCGCATCACAAGCCGCCTGATATGCTTTTGCCTCGTCAGAATACAGAGAATATGCCTGGAGCGTCGGACGAACAGAAGGATCTGCTTTCCATTTGGTCCTGCCACTGTCGAAATCATAACAGTCCACTCCATAATCGAATACTGCATCATCTACCGGGGCAGTAAATACAGACATTGCATACGCAGAAACCTGACAGTACTTGAAGTAGCACCCGTCGAAAATACCCGAAAACGGATTCAGAGAGACATACTGATTAACAAGGTACGTATCATCCTCACCGACAACGGCAACCACACCGTTTGTAACTGTCTCTTCTGACAAAACACATTCCGTGTGCTCATCGACAAGCTGAAGAAATCCCGCGGCCGGCATCTCGGTTTCACCATCTGAATACGTGGAATGTCCGTCCGAGAAAACCAACCCGATATAGCTATTGCCGTCATCGTCGGTCGCAATACCATCACTGACAGTATAGCCAAGTTGTGTAATATCAAATGCGATGCAACTGATAATGAAAGAATAAAGGTCTTCTTCCGCATCATGCAACACAACCGGTTCATCATTTTCCATAGTATCTACAGGAAGAAAACTCTCGCGGTAATCTCCATAGGAAAGACTGAGGAATTGAAAATCGTCATCCAAAGCGGTCTTGTCTTCCACACCGATGATATAATTGCTTTCGGTAGAATTGTTTTCCGTGTAACCATTTCCGAAAGCTTCTGTTTTGTCGTAATGTTTTTCCGAAATATTACTCAAAGCCGGGGCACACGAGGTCAAAAGAGTTGCAAGCGCAAGCAGAATTGCAACGAACGGAATCAAACACTTTTTCATAATCGTACCTTCCTTTCAATTATCAATTAGTCATGATTTCTTTTACGGGAACGGATAATTCCGATGAATCCGGTAATTACTGCTCCGCTGACGATAAACCAGATGCTGTATGTAGAAAGAACAGATGAACAACCCGTCAAATCCGTATCACATTGCTTTTCGATATACGACACGGCTTTAACTGCAGTGAAGTCCTGCGTCCCAGTCGAAATTGCTTTTGCAAAAACGGTATCTGATGTACCAACAGCTTTTTTGACATTAACCGTAATCGAGAAGCCAGTATTGAATCTGTTTACAATGGAGAGTGTCCATTTTCCCGTCGGCAGATAAAGACCATTAGCTTCGTTCAAAAGCAATGCCCTATGTTCCCCGGTCGTCTCATTATGAAGGATCATAATGGACTGACTGTCAAACGGGTCCGCTGCACGAATCACGCGGATTTGATCTGCATCATAAACCGCTCCCGCAGTTTTTTTGTTAACCAAAGTATCCGCACCATCTACCGACAGCAGCATCTCGCCAGAATTGTCGCCCGATGCATAGTAAATGGCACGGGTTTCTGTACTGCCGTTCCAGTTGCTTTCTTTGATACTGACTTCGACGGTATGATCGAACACACTTGACATATCTGTACCGTAAGGAATGTTGTATTCCTTTCCGGTTGCGATATCCGTAGCAACGACAGAGGAGCTTTCGTAATCTGCAAACTGCTTGTAGACAAAGCCGTTAAGGTACACTTCAGGAGCCTGTAACGCTGTTTTCAGCCTTTCATCGCAAACGACTTTTGCATCACGTTCAATGGAACTCTGCGTGATGGCTTTCAGCGAATCCACATTTTCTACGGGAACAACCGCATATTGGCTTCCAGGCTCTGCGTAGATTGCGTTGACGTTTTGCTCTGCATATTGTCCAAGCACCTCGTACATCCGTTCCTTCCCCTTGTTGCCCTCGTAACGAACCTTGACCGAGGCACTGTCGGGGGACTTATAGTACCAATAAGGTGCTCCGTTCTCCGAAGTATAACTTTCGATACTCAAAGATTCGATCTGCTCGGCAAGATCCTTCGCCATAGTGCGATAACTATCGTCTGTCGCCGGGAAGCAATAAAGATAACTTCCGCCTCCCGCCGTCTTCAGTGAAACAGTCAAAACTTTGGAGGCATACAGAATGTTGCGATCTGTACTCGTAAGAAGTTCTTTGTTCAATCTCGGAGCGTAATTCTTGTCATCGCTGATGGCAAAAATGAACGTATATTCCACGATTTCGCCGGACATCACTTCAGGATTGGATGAATACAGATGGACGACGTATATTCCGGTATTCGAAAGTGCACGTTCAAAAGTTTCATTTCTTCCCGAAAACCGTTCCAAAACCGTTGTGGTCTGCCCATCGCTGCTGTATTCCAGCGTGCCGTAAAGGCCGGGCAGATACTTGGAGACAGGTTTGATTCTCATCTTCATTCCGGTCATATAGGTCGGAACGGCTACACGGTCATCATACATACGTACACTCGGATCGGTAATGCCTGTTCCGAAATACTGCGAATAACCAAGATCATCGGAGGCATCCAGGATGTACACTGTCTTTTCCTTTGTCGTTCCAAACGCACTGGTTACAGAGAATTCATATCTGCCGGGCTCGCTGAAGACTTGTCCGTCGTAAACAGCCACTTCATTTTTATCGTTGTAACGAACAATAACCGTATCGGACAAATGCCCAAGGAAATCTGCCGTAATTGTCGTAAACGATACTGCTCCGTCATCAAGGGAGACAGACCGGCGGAGTACTTCGATTTCGGAATCGGTCAATTCCAAACCCTCCGCTTCCGGCGTGAAGTCCTGACTTGCTTCGGAATGAAGCGCGATCTCTGCTGTGTCATAGGCAACAAAGAAAGTATATTCAGCACCAATATTCCGAAAATAATCACTATAGTCGGTTACAGTATAGCCTTTTCCCCAAAGCTTTTTCCACCAATTGGCATACTCAGTGTGAGAACCGCTTTCGTAGGTGTAATAGATTTCGGCAACGCACTGAACCTTCACATAGACCCCTTTGCCGATGTCCTGCCCGGAAATTTGGTAAGAGACTTCTGTGTTGTTAATACCTACAGAGTTAGCCCCGGTATACGTCCATGTTGAACCATCTGTTGAGGTGTAGATTAACCATGCACCGTTGCCAATGGTACCGACATTGTGTCCGGAAACACTTTCATATGTATCAGAACTCAAATGCCAGTCATGACCGCCATTGCTTGCGTCACCGATGGACTGCTTATACTTCAGTTTGACGTAGGTGCCTCCCTGCACTGCAACCGCAGGAAAACCATTGTAGGTAGCCAAATGGATATTTCCTCCTTCGACCACAAGTGTGCCCATCGTACTGATACCATTGCTGTACGAGTTCACTTTGCTTTCGCTACCAAAGTTGTAGCCGGAATTGTCATCGAACTCAAACTTGTTAGAATTCAAGCAAACCGTTTTCACTTCGATAGGTTCCGTACTCGTACTGTCTGCTGCATACACATTCAGAGGAATCATACCGATTGCGCTGAAAATGCAAGCAAGTGCAAGAATAAGGGCTTTGACTTTAAAAATTTTGTTTTTTTGTTTCATGATGTTGCTCCTTTTCCTGAATTTTCAAGTCATATAGATGGTACGCTTACTCTTTCCAAAAGTATTGCTTCATCATCTACATAAAGCAATAACAGTTTTCCTTCTTGGTTTTTAGTAAAATATCAAAAAATACTAAAAAACGCAAAAGGCGGCAGAAACATCATCCTGAAAAGCGCTTTCACGCGTCAGTTTGGAAAACATATTTTTGATGTAGCGAAGATGTTTATCATCGCCATTTTTTTCGTTTTTATATATTTCTGCCATCTTATTTGCAAAAGATGTGTCACTATAAAATGAATTACGCAGCCCATCCGTTGACAGAGCAATCATTTGCGGACATACTCCAAGATCGCTCAATTTTGTTTTTTCAGCCAATTCCGCCTTGATTTCGGTATAAGAAAACAGAAAGTCATTCACCGCATCTTCGGCACTCTCGCACAAAGATGCCGTCTCGCATTCAAACGCTTCGGCTTTCGGCAATACCCATTCAACCCTGTCGTCAACAAGGATAACCGTGTCGCCGTCGCCGATCGCCAGATGGAACATATACCGGTTGGTAATCAGCGACGCTCGCAAGGTCGTTCCGTACAAATACAAAATGCTCTGCAATCTATCACCGATTCTTTTCCTTTGCGTATATCTTATCCTGATCTGATCAGGAGTACAACTTTCTTTTTCCGATAAAAATACCTTGTCAATAAAATCAAGGATTGCGTTATGTTCATCGGAAGTGATCGAGGAAGGGCAACGGGCGGAATAATCTTCTACGGCATAGCAGGAAAAACACTTGACAATATTCTGCGCGATCTCGGTACGCCTTGCGTTCCAATAAACGGACGGGTCTTCTTTTCCGATCCTTTTGTAGTGCTTTTTCAAAACGTCGCACGCTGCCCTCACAGCCAATCGTGAACCGATATGTGCAAACAGGCAACGGGGATCACCGTGCCCGTCTGCGACCGAAAGAACCATTGCATTTTTCAACCGGATCACCCTTGTAGCATCTTCGCAAGGTTTTCCTTCCAACTGCTTCCGATAACCGGTTACACTGCATGAGATTGTTTTCAGCGTATTCATACCAAGTCATCGCACCCTTCTTCAGTTTTGAGCTGAATCGCATGAACCGGACATTTGGAAGAACAAACGCCACAGCCGACACACAATTCCGGCGAAATGGACACAATCCCATCTCTGTACTGAATGGCAGACAACGAGCAAGAATCCACGCACGAAAGACAACTGTCTTTCAGGCATGACACGGTGTCAATCTCGTAAGGCGTATCGTTCTCACTGATCGCACTCTCCTCACTCGCCTGCTCGATTACCGGAGCAACCGGTCTTGTCGCGTGTCTGACAAGGGATTTTCTGGTCACAAAATCCAGCTTTTCCGCAAGGGATTCCAGTTCATCCACACGGTAGAATTTTCCCTCGTCGGCAAACATGGTAAGCATCTCTTCGCAAGCGTTATCGCCCACGCCGATACTGTACAGATCCATGTTCGGACGAAGTCCTCTTTTTTCGAGATAATCCTGAAAATCGCCGATCACTTTTCCGTACACATCCGGTTCCGTAACATAGCCTTCTACATCGGTCGGATAACCATCCGACATCAAAATAATATTGACCGCCCGATTACATCCGGGCATATGTTTGGGATCAAGAAAATCTTTCAGTGTTGAAAGAGAGTTTTCGAGGCAGGTTACACCCTCGGCATGAAAATTGATTTCTTCCGCTTGAACCGAAAGCGGCACAAAATCCGGGAAGAGCGCTTTCCCATAAGAATTCAACTCAATGATCTGATAATACACTTTGTAGATAACATTGTTTGCTTCAAAACGCCTCATACTGCAAAGTGCCGCAGCAAAGCCCTCGTTCAGCTCCTGAATCTTTTTCGTTGCGACCGTTTCTCCGCCCTTGCTTTGGACCGAAACCGTTTCGTCCATACTGGAGGACGTGTCCAAAATAAAAACCATATACAAAGGTTTGCGCGTGTCTCTCACCTCACGCATCGGTTTTCTTGATACACCTTTCGGTTGAAAGTTTGCCATATCACATTTCCTCCATTTTAAAAGTTTTTTGATTATATTCGTATTCTGCGTTCATAAACAGAGGGGCTACTTTGCCCTTGTCAAATACAACATCATTTCCGTTTGGAAAGTGCAAGGTCAGTTTACCATGTTCCACCAACAGTCCGCACTTGGTGCTATACGGCGTCGTAGTTACCTGCAATATCGTCTGAGACTTATCCGTACCGTTCCAAAGGTCACTCCCTGTTATTACATTTCCCAAAAACAACGGCACCTTTTTTTCGCTGCACATCAGAAGCGGCTTTATGATCGGGTTGCCACAGCAAGAGCAGACAGTCGATACGGTATCGGTGTAAAACTGTTCCTCACCGCACTCTGTGCAACAATAGGAAATGTCATATACCCCTCTTAAAACTTCGCACCACTCGTCCGGTGTCGTACGTTTTTCCCGATCATATAACCCGTCCACAAAGGTTCGTTCCATCGCCGACAAAAAAACTTGAGGGTATTTGTTGAGTTTCTGCTCAACGCAAGTGTCATCTGCCGACGGTCGGTTGCTTTTATCCATAGGATGAGCAATGTACACCGGATGCTCAGCGAACAGGTATGTTTCCATATCGCTGTCGTGCGGAACGTCTCCTGCCTTGCCCATCAGCGGATGATTGCCGATCAACGTCATAAAGATGATAACAGCAAGCGCAAAGGAATCGTTGTACTTGCTCGGCACTTCCTTTTGCAACATCGTAAGGGGTGGCATAAAGCCGACAGTACCCTCAATGATGCTTTTTCCGTTCCCTCCCACAATGGTATCGGTGTCGATGATTTTTACGGACCAGTCCTCGGGAGCAATCTTTAGATTGTCGAATTTCAAATCCATCATGGCGAGCCCGGCGCGGTAAAGCACTGCTATGGCTTCTGCCAGGTTATATAAAACCGACAGTTTTGTGTGAAACGGCAGTTCTTCCCGCACGCCGACTCTATCGATGCCGTTGTAAAGGACACTTCCCGGTAGAAATGAGTCCGGAATGTATTCCATAATGTAACCGATTCTTCCGTCGATCCTGACGATATCCAAGGGATGGACGTATGCGGGACAAGCCTTGCCGCGTCTCATAAGAATACGGATCTGTTCCGTCATCTTTTCTTCATCACCGGCGTGGAACAGCTTCATTGCATATTCCTTTCCATCGGAAAGGACTTTGTAAATATCTCCCTGTCCGGTTCCGTCGCTGATCAGAGAGTCAACGATATATTCCACGTTTTTATCGGAGACAATGACAGTTTTCTTATTCAACATAACTTCACACTCCTATTCCCATTCCGAATGCTTCTTTCAAAAGTATCTCGATCAATTTTTTATTGTTGGCTATTTCTTCCGTGCGCAACAGTTGTGCGAAAAAGAATCCCGCCTTTTTTTCTCCCTTTTCGACGTACAGGCGGTTGGTATTGGAAATAAGCGAACGTTTCTTTCCATCCGCAAGGAATGATTTGCTCACCCGAATGAGCAATAACAAATGCGCTTCCGTGTTGCCGCCCTTTGCAAGCGAATTCAGTTCCTTGTCGGTTTTTTCATACAGTTCGTCTGCAATTACGCCTTTGTAAACCGTTACAAAATCCACCGAAAGAAAATCATCTTCTGTCAGTTGAGAGAGTTGTGCTTCGACTTCACTGTCAAACCGCGTGCCGAGCATTTGGGTGTTAAATATCTCTGACGGTTCACGATTGGTCTCAAAATTCACCGACGTATACTCTGAGAAACGGACGGGATGTTCTATGCCTTTGCCAATCTGAGCCGAAAAGGCGTCTTTTGAAATAAGAAAATAAATGGGGGAAACCGGCATGATGTTCCATCCTGCGTTTTCGAGAACCGACACTTTTGTGACGGTCTCCTGCGCTGTCTGCCGGAAGGATGGCATAAGCAACCCTATTTCATATTTCTTTTCCGCATCACGGCGAACCGCAATATCGACCGCCATATTTGCCGATCCGATTTGCGGCAGTGCTTTGTACCCGGACATATTCTCACCAATCAGTTCAGCTACGCCACGGGAAATCGCATAATCCGCATTGGTAGAAAGGCTTGGTTTCTTTTCGTTCAGCTCCCCGCTCACGGCATATTGCAGATACGAATACAGCCGTTTGACACCGGGGTTGTCCGATTCTTTCAATTCCCGATAATCAAAGGAAATCACGACAAAGTTTTTGTATCTTGCTCTGGTAAAAAGAACGTTCAGACGGTTTTCTCCACCGGCACGGTTGATCTCCGATATGCCCTTATGAAGTGTTCCGTCTTTGTTCCTTCGGCAATGCCCGATGCTGACAAAGATAAAGTCTGCTTCTTTTCCTTGTGCCTGTTCCAAGGATCGCACCCAAAGACGGTCATCGTCATAATAGTCAAGTATCTCTTCCAGTTTGTCGCAGATCAGTTCCTGCTGTATCTCGTTAAAGGCAATAATACCGATCGTTTTATCCGGCATTTCTTCCCGGAGGGTCTGGACGCGCCTGGCGATTTCTTCCGCCTCGGTAATATTCCCGCCTTTTTTGCTGAGTTCGGGATGATCGACACGAACGACTTCCCATCCAAGATGCTCCGGCAGTGCCGCACGATCCACATAAATATCCGGGATCGTTTGAAGCATTCCGTCGTAACACGTCTTGTTGGAAACATGAATAAGCATCTCGGTGTGAGAACGGTAATGATAATTCAGACTGCAGTCTTCCAATCTTCCCTGCACCGCCTGCAAAACAGATCTGTCGATCAGTGCGGTATCTTTCACAGCTTCCTCCATCGACACGACATCCTTTTTCATAAAGGCGGAAGTAATGCCAAGCTGCATATGGTCTCCGAACACGACAAGCTGATGGATGCGGTCCAGATACGGAAGGATGGAGATGATAGACATCTGACTGGCTTCATCCACGATCAACGTATCAAATTCGTCAAGACCAGTCCCATAGATATAGTTGGATGCCGCCGTCGGCGTCGTGATTACGATCGGACATACGGCAAGAATTCTTTTCCCGTATTCCCGAAACAGTTCCTGCGGCGTAATTTTAGTAACCTTGATTTTTTCAAGTGTAGCGACAAATTCATCATCCGCAAAATCTTCGATCCGAGCTGTGATCTCCTGTTTCATCAATGCGATGGAAAGGTCCTTCATCTGCATCGAGGCGTCCATCAATGCACGATATACCGATGCCACCGTTCTGTTTCCGATTTCGTCAAGTTTACCCCGGTTGATTGCTTCCACTGCCACCATCCGCGCCATATTGGAGAGGATAGCATCAACAGCCGTATCTTTCGGCAGGTGATTCTTACAGATCAGCGTCTTTACCTCGCAACCGTATTTCTTGATTTCTGCCAATGCCTGTCCAAGCAAGAGATCAATCTCGCGGTCTCCGCTGTTGCCGGAGCGAAAGTACTCTTCATATTCCGCGTCGCTCATCGTACTGAAAATCTTCGTTTGGAGATCAAGCAACCGGACGCGCAGTTCGGAATAATGACGCTTCTCCGTTTTCAAGCCGGACAAGTCGGTCATTTCCGGATATGTGATGGCTTTGGATATCAAGTCGAACAAAGGAATATCCAAAACCGGAATCGGATCGTAAATACTCTTTTCCAAATGCTCATATTCGGAAACGGCTCTTTGGTATCTTTGAACGGTCTCTTTTGCTGACGACGTCTGAACATACTGTCGCTGGGTTTTGACGATGGATTTGATTTGTCGGACGATATCTGCGGTTTTCATATTGCCGTTGATCGACAGGCAATATTTGTCCAAACCGATCCGTGAGGCGTATTCAAGGAACACCTCATTTGCTGCTCGCTTCTCGCTCATCACGCAGACGCTTTTTCCGCTCACAACAAGATTTGCGGCTATATTGACACTGGTCTGCGACTTGCCGCTTCCTGCCGGTGCCGTTACGTAGACACTCTTACCATCGAGCGCACGGGCAATCACGTTTTGCTGACTTGCGTCTGCCGACAACGGGAAAATAGGCGTCGCATCACTTTGCCGAAACGGCAGCGGTATGTCATTCCCGGCAAGCACCTGCGTCAGAGGTGCCTTGCAGATCGTCTCAATGTTTCTTTCCACCGTCTGACAGATAGCTTCATCCTGCGAGTCCAAAATGCAAAGATAAACAGTATCACAATCTACCGTCACATTTCCTATGTACTCATCGGCAAACGCTTTAACCTCCGTCATCGTTTGCAGCAGTTCCGTCATCGGTATTTCATCTGCGCAAACTTCAAAAATGTTCACGGCGGTCTGCTTCAAAAGTTCCCGTTTCAACACGCTGTTGCACTTAAAGACGTTTGAGGTGAGCTTGAACTTGTAAATGCCGTTACCGGTGTTTTCTTCCTTTACCGGGATCATAAACAGCGGAGAGTTGACCGTCCGTGCGTCTTTCTTGCCGCTGTTCATTTCCCAACGCAAAGCTCCGACCGTAAGGTACAGTATATCTTTTGCCTTATCGTTCCGAGCTTCTCTTGCTACTCTTGTCATGCTTTTCCACGTGGACTTCATTCCGAGCATTCCGTATTCGGCTTCGGCAAATGCCTGCGACGGGCAGAGCGTGTGCGTTTTCAGATATTCATACTGATCCGGAGAGACAACCGCCCCGTCCGATGTGCGGAAGCAAATATTCGTTCCATCCCAAATCATTCCTTCATCCGAAAGAAATGCCTGATCCACGGAGACCACACTTCCTTCGGGCATCGGATCCTCGTCACTTTTGCCCATGGTCGCGTCAATCAATTCGAGTGGTTTTCTTCCGATCGTCTCCAAGTCGGAAAGAAAAGCAGAGGCGGTTTTTCCACGAAGACGCAAAGAGTTTTTCCCCATTTTGATAAACGACGCGGCACGAAGTTGCCCTCTCGTCCTTTCAACCTGTAATTCCACATACTCTCTGGTATTCATGGTCACGCCTCCTCCATTCTATATAAGTGAAAATTTATGGTCTTTTGAAATCTCCGCTCTTGTCAAATTAAAATATCTATGACATGGGAATCGTTGATCCAACGTACTTCCGATATCATAAGTGATGTCTGTATGCAGGATGGCTCCATTGTCCGAGCCAAAGGCATTCCACGCATGGTGTGTTCCGTCTTCTGAAAATCCGGTAATAACCGCACTGTCAACGCCTTTCTGCCGTAGCAAAAGACAAGCAAGTTTGCTTATCCCTTCACAAACCGCTTTTTTCCTGAGTAAAGGTCCTGCCGCACTGAAGATGCCCGGAGAACGGATTGTTTCTTCAAGGCCGCTGTGATCGTAATCTATATTCCGGACAAACCAATCGTGAATTCCCAGCGTTTTTCCGTAATTACTGATTCCGGGAATGTCTTTTGCCAAGGTTGCTATCTTCCTGTTTATTTCCGCAATTTCTTTTTCGGAGTAAATCAGGGATAAATGAACGGACATTCTTCCGATATATTGAACGATTTGAAAGCCTTCAAGCCAATTGACGTAAAAAAACTCCGGATGATCATAGTTTACGGCAGACAATACCTTTGCCAGATCGGTTTGAAAAGGAATCTGCACATCTTGTCTATGTAATCTGATTCCTCTGCACAGTTCTTCGTAGGCTTTCTGTTCGGTTTGAGTTAAACGGTCTTTGTAAAGAGTGTAAAGCATATCAGTTGTAAAAGTGCCTTGCTTTAATTACCATTTGGGGTTGCTCACCATCACTTGCCATAGATGCTGCGGGTTCACTACGCTTAACTTGTCCGTTCGTAAGAATAATATGGTTCAATCCCGGCTTGGGCGGCGGTGCCGCAAGAAAGCGTTTCGCAGTTGCCTTACATCCGCAGCCGGGAGAGGTGCACCCTCCGCAATCATCCCATGTACTTTCCAGTGAAACCATATTACAATCCCGGCACACGACCACACGGTCGCCGATGTTGAAATGCTCTCGCGTCATAGGATCAATACGTCCCATTTCAATAAACCATTGTTTACCATCATCCAACGTGAATACATTGCTTGCCATAAGTTATTCTTCCTTTCCAAAGTTTTCCGGTGCAATAATCGACAGATCACCGGTAATCTCCACAACAAACTCATTATCCTCCTCGTCAAATGCGTGCAGCACATGCAAAGGCGGGATACCAAGCTCACCAAGCGTCCTATTCAAGATTTCGTCTTCGTCATTCAGTGAATAATATTTTACAGTGTTTGTGATCGGTTCGCTTGCGTCCTCATGTGCATTTTGTCTCCGGCAATCCGCACAGATTGCCATTCCATCCTTGAAACGGAAACGAGGAATATTTACCGGCGTTTCCTTTCCGCAATAAATGCACATTGCTGTGGTAATAAAATCCCTGCCCTGTTCGTCGCTCAGATCGACCGTGATCCTTCCGGTTACGCCCGGAATCTTCTCAATTTCTTTGAGTAAGTCACGCATTGTGGACTGATTCGTGATAGAATTCAATTCAATCACATCGTCAACAAGCGCGATGTCATTGTGCATACACCGGTCGTCATGCCTCATTTTAGATGTTTCAAAAGAATTCTTCGTTCCTTGGAAGTAATAGTTCATACCCCAATCCACGGTTTTGCCGCAAACGTATTTCACCGTTTCCTGCACCTGAAGTCCGGAAACGATTGCTGATGCCACCTGAATCGTCGGAATCTTCCCTGTTTTCAGTTCCGCAATCGCGGTTTTCCCGCAAGATGCTTTACGACTCATCACACGCGCGATCACATCCGGGGATTCTCCGCAATGAAAGCAGGCACCCGTCTCCTTCGTGTAAATCAACTGTAAGCCGGCAGACAATTCGGAAATGCCGGCGTTGATCCACGGCTTTCCGAACATCGTGCAATTTCGGTCAATGAAGAAGCGCGTGGCGTCATTGTCAAGGCAACCAAGGACAATATCAAAATGTCGGAAGATGCCGACACCAAGCTCGTACATAATGTCTCCGCAGAAGTAGTCCACCTGCGGGTCGTCAGCAAGGCACATCTCGCGCGTGCGTTCCGCTGCGACCTTCGCTTTCTTCCTGCCTTCATCCTGCTTTTTGAACAGCAATGTCCTGCTCAGATTGGAAAGCTCGATCGTGTCCATATCGCAGACAAAAATATGTTTAAAGCCCAAAAGCGCGAGGTTATGGAGTGTTTCATTGCCGATCGCACCGGCGCCCATTACGAGAACCCTCGCCTTTTCAATCATTTCCTGATCCCACCATGAAACCAATTTCTGACGGGCAAACGGATCGTTCATTTCATCAATAGGCTGATGTTTTCTTTCTTTTACTTCTGTGGAACGCTCTCCGTTCCACTTTTTGATTGTCATGCTTGCCATTTTTTATCTCCTTTTATCTGTCAGGATATATGTAATATTTGTAGTATTCCTCAATTCTTTTGACAGCCCATTCCCGGCTGTCAGTTTCGACCATTTGTTCAAAATAACTCTCAAAATTTTCCTCACCTGAACAATAGTGTTGAAATTCATCCTGATAGGTTCGTATGTCTCGGAAAACCAATAAGTCTTTATAGGGTTCTTCTACATACTTTTCAACTGATTGATACATTCCTATCATCCTGTGCTGATAATTGTGTCGTACTTCGTGCAACACCGTGTTCAAGACGCTTTCAATTTCGTCATTTTCCAAATGCTTTTGACTGATCAAAACGCTTCTATTCGCCTCATCATATTCACCTAGCACAGACGCTCTCTCTGTATGTCCGGAGTATAGCATCACACTTTCACATCCTAACTTGACCACACATTCATAATCGCTTATCTGTTGAAGTATATCCAGTTTTTCCTGCGTAGTGTATCCGCTCCATTCACAGTTGCTCAACCGTTCACAAGCAGCGAGGTATTGCTCTTCCATTTGCTTTTCGGTTTGATTGATTTCTATTCGTTCATTTGCTTGATAAGCATATGAAGGAACTCCCGCTATGGCAGAATAGATCAGACATAAGATTGAGATTAGGATGGTGGCCAGGCGAATCGCATCTGCAACTTTACCTCTGGTTTTCCGCATATCTTGATGCCTGTAAATGAAAAGATAACACACAATGCTCACACCGACCATTGCTATCGGGATTGCAAAACGCATCCATTGAATGTTTTTTGTAGCTCCTATCATGTTTATAAGCCCTATGGGAAGCAGTGCATTAAAATATGTATCTATTGGATCTCGATGTTCCCAACAGACAACAAACAGGATGCTTGAACCCAAAAGTTCAATCAACCACACTGCCTTCATAATGACAACCGGCTCGCTTGTCGGCATAAAAATTGACAGCAATTGAGTTGCGGTTGTTTTATATATCAACGCATTCATAACAGCCCAGGCAATTGCTATCATAAAATGGAGTACTGTTGGCAAACACCTTTTCGTGTTTTGAATACTGTATCTTTCTTCTTTTCGGATTTTTATTCTTTCTTCCCCGTTTACAATAGATTTGAAAATGGTATAGCTCTCGCCTTTCAACGGGTATTTCTTATTGTTATTATCATGCCAGCGAATAATCGCATTTCCCAAATTCAGAATTTCTTCAGGTACTATCTGCCGGATATGCGAAAAGCCGTTCCATGCATCCCAATGTACTTCAATACACTCACACCGTTCGCTGTTTTTGTTCTTGGGACACAAAACCATGTATTGTTTGCTTTCATAAAAAAAACTGAACAGGATACTATGCGAGTCGATATCTTCCATATGTTTTAACGTATTGATACATCTCATTTCTTTATTCTCCTATTCTTGGTTTTCTCTGCGAGAGCCAATCATAGGTTGACCCTCGCAGAGTCATCTTTTAATTATCTAGACGTCAGTCATCATCGTCATCGTCGTCATCGTCGTCCCAATTATAGTCACTATGAGACGAACGAAACGTGTCATATTTCCATGCATCGAAAATATCATCGGAAGAGTGAATATCGTCCTCATCCAAGTCCACTTTCAAATTCCCGCTTTTACATCCGTTGTCAAATGCATCTCTCAAGTCTTCATCGTTATCATAGTAATGCGGACATCCAGCCTTGGGACGAATCACAACACTGATCACCTTGCCTGTTTCGACACCGGCTTGCGCAAACGTCGTTTCTCCACGGAATTCGGTCATGGTATCCTTATATACCAGACGGTATTCTTCCTTGTCTGCGTTCGGGAGTTCTTTCAAGAAACCGTTGCGAACAAGCTCCTGAATTGCAAAGTTTGCCGTCCAAGATGCTTCTGCCGTTGCTTCCACACTGCTATTGTCAGTCGGGTGGATAAATGTGAGTTCAAGATTTGCCATGATTTTGTTCTCCTTTTAGTTTTTATTGATTTTTTTAATTATCATTCCCCCAACCACAGGCTGAGGCAATTTACTTGTGTCACTCGGGAACAATCCCGGATTGTTTTTGTTTTGTGTGTACCAGTTTGCCGCATCCATATTGGCTGCGCTGTTGGTGTCGATCATGTTCGGATCAAACTGTAAGGTTTGCATCAAGCGGACAACATAATTTCCGGCTCCCTCTGTATTATGAGAGGCTGAGCCATAACACCATGCTCCGCTTCGAAACCAATTCGTATGATAAGGAAAAGGCTTTGTCACCATAACCACCCGGGGATAATCGCTCATCGGATATCCTGCCGGAAACGAGAGCCGCACAACATGAACGCCTCGATATGTAGGCTCCGGGCCGATGATACTACGAATACGTATCGTCAGTTCGTATTCATCATAATATGGGGCTCGTCCTGAAATTGGTTTTACCGACAAATACGGTCCTTCCATACTCATGAGCTCGCGATAGTCGTTTGCCAAACGTTTATTCCGCGTATCAGACATTTTTCCTTCACCTCCTCACTTTATTTTTTCAAAGTGTGTGTTGATAAAATAACAACTACAGGGATCTGCGTTTTCCCCAATAAATGCCGCCATTCTTTCGTTCTGCGGATTCAGCACAACAGCAAACTGCCAATCCTTATGGAAATAAAGTGACTGGGTGTTTTTATCGGTGCTTGACATAAAAACATTCATATTCGGATGCGTATGCCACCACCCCACTCTAATGAGCTTATTTTTACGATTGGCATTCAATTTGTCCATTTCTTGTTCCATCGCAAACCACTGCGAATGTTCCGACTCGACAAATACTTGATTTCCAACCGCCGCGGACAAAATCACCTCTTCAACTACGCCGGTATAACCGCTCGGAGTTTGATATACTTGTCCAAGAAGAATCCCCTGTTGTTCTGTTCGGTTAAAGTCTGTGGAATCTCCCCAAGCAATAATATTTTTGAGGGCTTTTACTGCATGAGGTTTGAATACAATCTGACTTATCTTTTTTTGCTCCCCATTTCCGGAAGCCGGTGTAATAATCTCCGTTGCAATCACTTCGGGAACATATGTAGTTATCTTGCGAATAACCATCTGCCCGTTCAAAGGTTCATTGCAAGGTGTCCTTGCCAGCATCGGTGCTCCTCGAATTGCCTTTTTCAAGGCAATTTGCTTCTGCTTTTTCAGCTTACGCTGATGTTTTGAGAGTTTGCTCATCTTTATTCCCTCCTCATTTTTCGTTTTTTTGCTTGTCCTTTTTTCATTTCATTGCTTGCTTTCACTTGATATAAACCGATTTTGTTTCTGCTTTCAGTAACTATTCATTTTTTCATCTTTGTTGAAAAAAAGCACTTCTAGTAGATCTTCGCGTCTTCAATTGTATATAACTGGCTTGGAACCATTTAATTAGTAAAAATCAAAACTCATTATTGAAAAAACAAGTCACACCATGGAAAACAAAAAAAGAAGGCAAATGGATTACCTTCTTTTCTATTCAAACGTAAGCCCCAAATACCACCGTGTCCCAAACAAGAAAACCGAGCCCACGTACAGGAGCCCGGTCAAAATATTAGGATCGATCAAAGCGACGTGTGAATGCTTTTAGCCTGTTTTGCCGACAAGTAAATATCTTTGAAGGTTTCCGCGTATCCTCTTCCGATGATCACATTGCTACAAGTCACAATACTGTCGTAAATAATCCTATCCTTGAAGGGAATGAGTGT
>ERZ857840.2073-NODE-2073-length-20424-cov-3.293878_pt1 | contig 20424 bp, 19 predicted proteins | sample MGYA00519760_ERZ857840 | MGnify/ENA primary metagenome ERZ857840 (study PRJEB31778, sample SAMEA3449371) | human gut metagenome | biome: human gut; feature: human-associated habitat; material: faeces | place: United Kingdom | collected 2010/2012 ... | reverse complement strand
TACGGAAGTATCATTATCGGAGTACCAGATGACGGAACTATTCAGTTTTCAAGGTGCGCGAGGTCGGACGTTTTGCCCTGCGGCAGGTGCCGCTTGGGAAATTGTCCCTTCACTTACGAACCCAGTTGAAAGGTCAATTCGTAGCATTGAAATCAAAGTTTTTCAAAAATAAAAAGGTAAACCACAATGCCTCAAAAATTAGAAATTGCACCCAATACTGTTTTTGATCAGTGGACCGTCATTGGCCGTTCTAAGGACCCGGCAAAAGCGAAAAAAGGATATCTTGAATGCCGTTGTTCTTGCGGAACTGTTTCTGATGTTTCTGGGCACTCACTTATTAGCGGAAAAAGTAAATCATGCAAAAAATGTGGGTATGCAAGATCGGCGCTTACTAAATTAGAAGCAAACACTAAAAATTCAAAAGAAAAATATGAAGGCAAAACAATCAACGGTTTTTTTATAAAAAAGATTGTTGATAAAGAAAAAAGCGGCACCTGTACCAAATGTATTGCAATTTGTCCCAAGTGTGGGCGCGAATTCACAACGCGGTTGTCAAGCATAAAGAATTTACAATTCTGTGGTCATTGCGAACGAGACAAAAAAGAACTATTGGAAATAACCAGAAAAGTCGTAAACGTAGATGGAACCGACTTGTCAAAAATTCGTTCGCGCATAAACGGAACAGTAAATAAAAACTCTAGAACCGGGATAAACGGTGTTGCGCTTACCAAAAAAGGTACCTACAAAGCATATATTAACTTTAAGCATAAACGCATTCACCTTGGTTTCTTCACTAATCTAAAAGACGCAGCCGCTGCCAGAAAAGAAGCCGAAGAAATTCTTTACAATAAATTTTTAGACGATAACGCCGGTTGGGAACAGCGCCTGGCAGACGCAATGGCCGAATACAAAAAGAACAAGAAATGATCGTCAACTTCGCTAAAGCTTAATTTAGCGAAATATAGGGAACCCAATAAAATTTTCAAACCCTCCTTGACATATGACATAAAATGTCGTACACCATAACCAAAGGAACGACATAAAACGTCATGTGAACAGGAGGCTTTCTTATGGCTTTAACTACAGAACAGGTTTTTGCACTGGGTATTCTTTATAACAAGCTCGCCACGATTGTTTATGGCGAGGATGGCCCCAAGGCCAATAACCTCCAGAACGCCACCATGTATCCTTTAATGGAAATCGCGCAGCTCATTCTTCGTGCCCACACAGAACACCGCATAACACCGGAGCTGGACCGCCTCATTGCTCTAACTTACTCCACAATTACCGAAGATGATATGCAAAACGAGTTTTCTAAGCTTCTTCCCGTCGAGCTGCAAGGCGCTTTCGCTCTCGGTTATTATCATGGCAAGGCCGAAAAGTATTCGGATATCAAGCCCATCGGCCTCAAAGCCATGCGTTCCCGTGCCAACTTGACAGCCCAGCAGGTCGCGGATAAACTCGGTATATCCCTCCGTCAATACCAACGCATTGAATCCGGCGAAAGTAAACCCACTGTTCAGGTTGCACAAACTCTTGCCTCGCTGTTTCAATGCTCTGTCAATGATTTATTTTAAGAGGTAGTTTCATGCTTCGTCGTTGCACTCGCTGCGGAAGTTCATTTGAAGGGCAAAAAGAACAGCGCCTATGCCCCTCATGTCGTGAACAGGCCGCTCATAAACCACGCATGATATCTCATGTTTGTAAGTCGTGTGGTGCTACTTTTACCGGTGGTCCTCGTGCGTCTTTCTGCCCAGAATGTAAGGCGGAACGTGATAAGCAGGCTGTAAAAAAATGTCGGAACCTTGCTAAAAACAAGACCACTCGCCAAATTGGATCTACCGATATCTGTCAGCGGTGTGGCAAGCCTTATATCGTAAAAGGTGGCCTTCAAAAATATTGTCCAGAATGCGCCCCGATCTCCTTAAAAGAAAAAACCGAGCCGTTAAAACGTGCCTGGGCTGCCAATTACCGTGAACAAAACCCAGACCACAAAAAGAACATGCAGAAAAACGGAACAATTTGTGTTGTCTGCGGAAAAACTTTTGCTGCAGTAGATCGTAGTAATGCTTGTTCTCCTGAATGTTTAGCAATTCTTAAAAAACAACAGCAATACCATAAGGACATAAAACGTGGGCGTTATAAAAAATTATCAAACACAAAAGGAGACCCATCATGATAACTGAAATTATTGTAGGGGTTCTTGCCTGTACCTGTAGCACCTCGGAACATGGCCCTGTCACAACAACCTATTTTACCTTTGTGTCAAATGATCCGTATCAGGCCCACCGTCTTCCGGCTGGCTGGGTTCTTCAAGGCCAAAAACCATCCGGTGTTCCCTGTAAAAAACTCGTCACCATCGAACTGCCGGATTATATTCATGATGCCAATAGCGATTTTGGCACTCACTATATTTCTGAATATTCCACCAAAGACGGCAACGCAAACAAGGTTTTCTTTTCCTGTGATGCTGTCCCGGTCCTTGACGGTTTTGAACCCGCAATCAACTCTGCCATTCAAACCATCAAGATCTCCACACCAACCCCATCCGGCAAGCGCGAGGATCTTCCCGCCAAAGTTCTTTCTGTTTCTGAACTATATTGATACTTCCAACCGGCTAAAAAATAGGGAGCACCCAAGGTTTCAAACCAAAGGTACTCCCTATTCCTGTTTGTATAATGATAATTTAATTCGCCACTATGTACATGGACTGGCGTTTTTGTGGCCATTTATTTTGGCCGTAAAAAGAAATGAGGCTACCTAACTAGCACTTAGGCGGCCTCATCTGAACTGGGTACATTGTAGCAGATGTATTTGGTTCATTTGCAGCTAACTGAGGTGTTCGCTTATTAAGAGCTTCAATCCTCTACTTGTATTATATACCACATGTTGTTCGCTGTCAACCTTAACGCTTAAACAAAAACTCCTGTATATCGTCAAATGCTCGCTGCATCTGCTCCACATTGTCGCCATTCAGGTTGTGCCCCAGCTGTGCAAATTCTGCCCGCAACAGCATGTTGATGCTTTCATCCAGGCTATTCAGGTGCTTCTTCACACCCTCCAACTGTTTGTCAAACGTGTCGCAGCGCCCTTCCACCGTTTTCAGCCGCTCTTCAATCTTGTCCATCCGGGCATCCTGATCTCTGTTTGGCTTTTTCAAAAAGTTGTTGAACTTAACCCCCTGGGCAATCGCATTCGAAATACTAACCACCGCCGCACAAGCTGAAAGCACCAGCATCAGTATGTCCTGCGCCGTAAATGTAAATACCGGGTTAGGCATCTGCGTTCACCTTCTCTCCGGCAGCAGCTTCACCCGCTTTCATCTGCTCGTAAGCCGCCTGGGCAATCGCACGCGCCTGCTCCTCTGTAATGGTAACGCCGGCCTGCTTGGCCACTTCCATAATCAGTTCTGCGGCACGCTTGTTCTTTTCCTCGCCGGAAATATCGTTAAAATATTGCTTGATATATTTACAGGCGCTTAACCCCCACTGCATCAACAGCGGGTAGCCGCTCAACAGGTTCAGTGCCTTGTTTACTGTCTCCTGGGCGTTCGGCAACACATATTTGCCGACCATAAAAGCAACCACGCAAACCAGGCCCATCACAATATATACAATTCCCTGTTCCATACCTAACCTCCAATCTCTTCCGTGTCACTTGTCTCATCAATCGGCGTAAAAATTTCATCACCAGGGGGCGCATTGTCACCCTCTGTTTTTTCTTCTTCCGCTACTTTTTCCCTCACCTTAATCCAGGCGTTACACAAATTCTCCGCACTCATTGCCGCAAACAGCCCAATGTTAAAAGACGATTCCGGTAACTGTCCGGTCCTAAAACACAGGATCATGTATACAATCGCGTAAATAATCGTTGCGCCCATTGTAAAAACAATAATCTTTTTGCTGAACCTCATCAGGCTCCAGTTTTCCTTCATAAAAATCACCTGCTTTGGCTGCACTCAGGTATGGCTCTTCACCGCTTTTTGGCTGATATAACCATAAACCGTTTTGAACCAGCCGTCCACGACCGTCTCATATCCAATGCAAACAGGCTTGCCGGTCTTGGCATTCGGGCTGCTGATCACCCCAATGGACTGGTACTGCATTCCGGCACCCTTGCGCACATTCCATTTGCCGTTGTTCAGGGTAATGGCTTTTGCCACAGTCTTTTTCACTGCCGGTTCAACCTTCGGCTCCTCAGCCGCTTCCTGCTTGTCTACCTGTACACTGTGCTGGTTTGCATTGGCCCACAAAATCACACCGCGGCTGGCCGGCTTAAAGTCATCATCCAGCCAACATAGCGGGTTCTCGCGCACACCTTTCCAGCGCACCTCAAAGTGCAAATGGGCACCAAAACAGTTGCCGGTCTGGCCACTGTAACCAATCACTTCGCCGGTTTTCACCTTCTGTCCAACCTTCACTGTGATAGAATTCAAATGAGCATACAACGTTTCCAGCTTGCCGCCTTTATACGCTGTATGCTCAATCTTCACCATATTGCCATAACTGTTGGTGTCGCCCTGGGTCACTCGCCCATTCCAATGGTAAACCACGCGCACCGTTCCATCTTCCGCCGCAAACACCGGTGTTCCCACCAAAGCGCGGAGGTCAATTGCCCTGTGCAGCGCCCCACTGTTATATTTCCAACCAGCTGTAATCACATGCTGCGCCAATGGCCACCCAAAACATACTTCTTCATTCTTCAGCCGCATTTTTATCCTCCTTATTTTGTCCTCTTCCATATCCATACCGATAAATAAGGCGGCATGTTGTTGTGGGCTGCCCCGGAACCGCCGGAGGCGACTGTTACGGTTTTGGATTCCCAGTTCGGAATACCCCAGCCACTTGATTGCGTTTGGACATACGCATCCGCATAGCTTCCGGTTTTGGAGCGTATTACGTTGCTTCCGTTGGCCACAGACAGCGAATAATCCGGTAGCTCTCTTTGTGTAAGCGTATGGGCGAATTCGCCCCCAGTGCTACCTGCGGGATAACTGCTGGAAGCAGCAAACAGGAAAGTATCAGATATCATTTCCCACGTGCCACCAAATAGATTTGCCGGTCTTGTATTGTTTACGCTCATGTAAATGCTGCCAATCGGCCAGGCCGCAAGTTTTGCTTCCGCGATGGCTGCAAATACCGCTGCTGGTGTTGCTGCAATTCCTCCGCTGGTTGAACTGATTGAACTGGTCGAATCGCTCAGCTTCACGCCGCCCGCGGTCGAAGCATTACCTGTCGGCAGTGTATATTTCGTATCTGTTGTCGGCGGTGTATACCCCAAAGCACTTGTCACGTTCGCCTTTGTCAGGCTGATCGTACCGGAACTCACCGTAATGTTACTCCCGATTTTTACACCGCCAAGAGTTGAACTGGTAGCGGCAGGCAGCGTATAGGTACTGGAGGAGGCCGGTGTCATATAAATCTGATTTGCGTTCAGTTTTCCATTTGTCTTAGCCGTATCATACTGGCTTTGTGTCAGGTAGTTAATTACCAAACTGTCCAGCTTTGTATTTGTCGCCATAATCATATACCTCTCGTCACAATCGCGCTGATCGCGGATAATCCGCTTGGCAGCCCAGTCAGTTTTCCGCCGCTGATGCTTAGGCTCAGATCGGTGCTGCTTGGGCTGCCGTACATGGCGCTTTTGTAGTATCTATCGCCCTCAAACGCGATCAGGCTCGTAGTCTGCCCGCCCCAACCGCTGGAACTGGTCATGGTGCCGTAGCCCCAAATTTTGATTGCCCCGTCAGTGCGCTTAAAACTAACGCTGGGGTTGGTGTTCGTAATGGCATATGCCTCAATGTTGTTATTGCTGCTGCCGCTGCTTGACGATACATTCACCGTCACCTTGCCGCTGCCGTTGTGGTAGCCCGCTGGGATTGTATAGCTACCGTTTGCGGTCATGGTCTTGCTCACCGCCCCGTTGTTGGTCATGGTGCCGGTCAGTTTGCTGCCGTTCACATACGCCGTTTTGCCGCTCAGGATGTTGGCGGCGGTCGCGGTCGCATCGCTGGTATCCGTGCCGCCAGAACTGCTGCTCCCAGCATAACTACCTGTCACATTAAAAATCTTCACACCGCTTCTAATGTTACCGGCGGTCAAATTGCTGTCACCCTTAATCGTCTGGGTTCCATTCAAATACTGGCCGGATGCAATGCTCTGGTAACTCGTTCCCGGCGTATAAGTCGCAGCACTCTTTTTCGTTACGCCGCTTCCCACATAAGTTCTCGATACTGCATTTACTGTAACCTGGCTCAAACCGTCATAGCCATTGTCTGCCTTGATCGTCTGTGCGCTCTCACTGGGGCTAACCGTCTTGCTCTGCAAACTCGCCCCACTGGCACCACCAGTCACAAAACCTCCCTGCATATCTACCTGCGTACTTCCTAAATAAACTCCCATATAAAAATCACCACCTGCTAATTGTCACACTTGTTGCGCCAACACTGGCTGCCGTAATGCTGATTGATTTCGCACTGCTGCCATTCCATGCACCCTGGCTTGTCCCGTTCAGGTTAATCGTCAAAGCTGCATTCACCTTGTTGGCGCTCGTTGCTGCACCGCCCGCACTGCTGGACCCAGCATAGTTGTGGGTGTGGCTGCTTGCCGCCTTACCATCAATCAAACCTTTCAATACCTTGCCCTGGTTCGCGCTCAGACTATCTGTGGTCGAACTCGAAGTCAAGTTGTCCTGGATTCCTCGCCATGTATTTGCCGGCACAGCCCAGGTCCCGTCTCCACGCAAGTAATATGTCTGTTGGCCTTTGGCCGGTGCCGGAACAAGTCCTGTACTGCCCGCCGCATCAGCGGTCGCTTTCGCAAACACACCATAGGTTGTATTCGTATCCGGGGGTACAGCCCAGGTTCCGTCACTGCGCAGATAACGGTTCGCATTGCCCGCCACTGGCGCAATCACCAAACCGGTACTGCCCGCTTCGCTTGTGGTCGCTCCCTTAAAGGTGCCATAAGTTGTGTTAGTATCCTGGGTCGTAATGGTGCTGGTCGTACCGTTATCTTTGGTACAGGTAATCGTTGTGCCGTTTACACTCAGGGATTTAATCACCCCGTGTGTATGGCTGCTCGGCATAAAGGTGCTCGGTTTGCCTGTTACGCTATCCCAAGTATGGGTATGTCCCATAGCCGCCTTACCATCCACCAGGGTTTTCAGCGTCTTGCCCTGCGCTGCGCTCAAACTGTCGGTCGTACTGTCGCTGGTCAAATTGTTTTGGATGCCGCGCCAAGTGTCGGTATCTGTCAGCTTGTCCTGCACCCATCCGCCCCAGGTTCCGTTTGCACAATGGCGGCGGTAAGCAGCACTGTCGCCGTAAATGATCTGGGTATAATAATTTCCACTTGCCCGGTGAATCACAATCAAGCCAAAATGGTCTACGTTACTTGGTTTATTTGTTACGCTGTTGCCGCCGCCAGAACTGTAAAATCCTGGCGTCACCACATCGTTCAAGTTCTCGTTTGTCAACACAATCATGGCGGCCTTGCTCTCATTCAGGATCTTACCCTGGTTTGCCGCAAGGCTCTGGTCGGTCGCGCTGTTGGTCAAGCTGTTCACAACCGGCCGCCATGTGTTTGTGTCCTGTTTGGGTGGGGTGTATCCCAGTGCATTCGTTACATTGGCCGCCGTCACACTAAGCACGCCGCTGTTGTTTGTAATGTTCGCTCCGGTTTTCACGCCGCCCAACACATTGCTGGTCGCCGTGGGCAGGCTGTATTTGTTCGCCCCCTCGGCAATCCCATCCAATTTTTTCTTATCGGCTGCGCTCATAAAGCCAGCCGCGCTCTGTGTAGCTCCCCCGTGCCCGTGGCTAATGGGCGCAAAAATGGTTTTCAGCTTGCCAAAAAAGTAGCTCAACCCCGCGTTACTCAAATATCCCACTTTACCACACCTCCTCTTGGTTTAGTTTTTAAGATGCCAAAATGGTATCAATTTCAGTGTTCTGGATCGCATCAATGGTAAACACCTGGCCCAGTCCATCCCACTTCTCGCCATTCCAGGCATAGTTCATGCCATTGCCAACGTCGTATACATCACCAATGGTCTGGCCGCTGGTCGGCAGCTTGTCATAGCTTGCCACACTGCCTTTGTAACGGTACATAGCGGTAATGTCGCTCTTCAGGGCATAGGTGCTTGCCGCGCCAAAAGCATCCAGTTTCTTCTTGTCGGCAGTGCTCATCAGGCCATGGGCGCCCTTGGTGGCATCATTGTAGGTGGTGTTGGTGCTGGGGATACCCAATGCCGTAATATCGCCCTTGACAACCGCAGTCACAGCGCTTACATGTCCGGTCGCATCCACAGTAATTTTGTACAGGCCACTGTCATGTGCGGTATAGCTGGGGTGTACATACTTGTTGGCACCGGCAGCAATGCCGTCCAGTTTTGTTTTGTCAGCGGCGGTCATCAAACCGTGTGCGCTCTGGGTTGCATCGTTGTAAGTGGTATTGGTCGGGGTTGCCCAGGTGCCATCACCGCGCAGATACAATCCCTGCTGCCCTTTGGCAGGTGCGCTCACCAGGCCGGAACTACCAGCCGTATCAGCGGTCGCACCCTTAAAGTTGGTATAGGTGGTGTCTTTGTCAGCAACCCACTTGGCCGTACCATCGGCACTCCAGCCCAGGATCATGCCGTCAGAACCACCTACCGGGATGTGCTTGTTGCCGCTTGTAGCTGGATGTACATATTTGTTTGCACCGTCCGCAACACCGTCCAGCTTCTTCTTATCAGCGGCACTCATCAGGCCGGCGCTCGTGGTGCTTGCAGCTCCATAGGTGGTGTTCGGAGGGGTCGTCCAAGCACCGGTCGAATCCAGCCAGCGCTGCGCACCCTTCGTCGGGCTGGGCACCAATCCGCTCTTGCCATCCGCATCAACCGTTGCGCCGCTCATCACGCTGTAGGTGGTATCCTTTTCGTTTACCCACTTAGCGGTGCCGTCCGCGCTCCAACCCAAAATCTGGTTGGCACTGCCGCCTGCAGGGATATGTTTATTCCCGCTGGTTGTCGGGTGGATGTAATTCATCAGGCCGGCCAGTTTGGTCTTTTCTGCCGTGGTGTAATCATTGGTCGAAAGCCCCTTGCCATCAACCTTGTCTACCTTGCCCGCCAGCAAAGCTTTAATCTTCTGACAAAAATAAAGCAGACCGTCATAACTCAAAAATTTCATATTATCCCCTCCTATTCGTCTTTGAATAAATTATCAATTTGGCTGTTGGTAATCTCGTCAATCACAGCTTCCGGGCTTGGGGTGTTGATAATCAGTCTCCCATCTGCATCCGCCGTCACGCTCGTAATGCCGGTGCCGCGCACCTTTACCGTACCTTTTGCCACATCACCATGTTTCAGCTCCAAATTGACTTCTGTGGCATCAGCCTTGCTGGCCCCAATTGTAAAATCAGTATCATTCAGCATTACCCAACCAGAGTTATAAATATATAAATCTCCGGGCGGCAGGTAATAAATCTTCCCGGCCAGCGGGGCCAATGGCAGCTCACTCACTCGTTCCAGATCGCTTCCAATCCGAACTCGCCCGCCGGCTGTGTCCCGGTAAGTGTTTCCCGTATCCAAGCAGCATACCAGCTGTCCATCCACAATAGGAGTTTTATCCAGCTGCGACTGTTGGATCTCGCATAAAGAAAGTTTTGACATCGTAAAACTCCTTTTTGTAACAATAAAAAAACCGCCTACCTGCGTACAGATAAGCGGTTTCGATTCAGTATTTAATTTGACAAATTTTGCATTGACAGTATAATAATAGCAGAACTAAGGCACCAACGTTTATTCCTTTTTGCCATATCTTCCTCATAGACGTAATAGGCGGTCAAACCTCCCATCTGCCGCAAGGCATTGTGGAGCGCCCTTACTTTGCCTTCCGGTAAATTTATTTTTGCCAGGAGGTGATGCTTATGCCGGATCTATCCTTTGTTGATACCATCGTCATTATTGGCGTTGTGTTCACTGGGGTACAAACTGTCGTAGCAGTTATCACGTTTTTTCGTGGTAATAAAAAGTAAAACCGCCCTGTCGCCCACAGAACGGTTTTTGCTATGATGGTTTAACTGTCATACATAAACTATAAACTGAGGTAGACCGTCTATGTCGGTGCCTTAGTTCTACTATTATTATATATTCAACATCGTTGTTTGTCAATACAATATAAAACCTTCGCTGCACAGTGCATGTTCTCCTTATTTCGCAAAACACTGGCTCCACAGCGAAGGCTATTTTTTATGTCAATTTGAAATAACTAACCGCTTGGCCGTCTCAGCCAATGGTCTTCCAGGTAATAGCGCCCTCAACAACCTTCACACGGGTATCCATGGCAGTGTTCAGGCCGTCAGCATACTCCTTGGCGGCATCACGGGCAGCATCAGCCTTGGTGGTTGCGTCAGCAGCGGCAGCAGTAATGGCCTCGCTCTTGGCGGCAGCCAGCTGTTCAGTGCCCACCTTGGCATCCCAGGCGGCCTTCTGTTCCTTGGTCACATGGATATCGGCATTCGCAGTGTGTGTATCCAGGGCGGTCTGCACAGCCTTGATCTTTTTGTCAGCTTCGGCCTTGGTATAAGCATCGGGCACAGCAACATACAGGCCGTCTTCCTCCAGGGTAATGGAGTTGTCAGCCTTGGCGCTCACCTTCACCTTCACGCTGATCTTATTGTCAGCAGAAACAGTAACCTCAGCGGTGGAAGTTGCCAGACCGGTGTAAACATCAATCAGGCTGCCAACCGGGATCTTGATTACATCGCCGCTGGTAATGGTCAGCTCAATGTTTTTGTCCTTGGCATTATAGGTGCCGCTGGTCACAACCAGATCTTTGCCCAGCGCAATGGTCAGTTCGTCACCGCCAAATACCGGCAGCTTGATGGTGCGGGTGCTTGCGTCATAAGTCGGTGCATGCACAACGCCAGTCAGGGTGGTAGCAACGGGGTCGCCGCCCTTGGCAACACTCAGCACGCCATCATTGTAAGTAACATCAGTAACAAACACACCCTTGCCGCCAACAACGCCCGCAATCTTGGCATCAACGTAGTCGGCAACAGCCTTGGTGGTCGGCACATTGTCATCGCTGGCATCGGCAGCCGGGATCTCAGTTACGGTGGCCTTGTTCAGCTGGATATAGCTGGTGCCATTGAACACATGCAGGGTAAAGTCGCTGGTGCGCACATAAACAACGCCCTGCACCTGGCCGGAACCAGGCAGGGTGCTCACCAGCTTGCAGCTCTTGGTGTATTCAACTGCACCCTTAAAAATCTGCAAAGTGTCAGTCAAAAAATACAGGGTGTCGTTGTCCTTTGCCTGCAGGGCTTCAAAGTTAGCTTTGGTGCCATAATTAAATTTTACTTCTGCCATAATTATCTCTCCTTAAATTTCATGTTGTTTTTGTCGGTTAAAATTCCTGCCAAACAAATCCAGTGCTTGCAGTGCTGAACGGTTCAACAGCAAACTTCCCGGTGTCCAACAGCTGTACAATCCACGGCTCATACTTGCCCTCGGTGTTTTTAATCATTACGGTCTGCCCGGCATAAGTGTCGCTGCTGTTGTTCAGCTGCTCATTGGCTTGCCCGTTGCTGTCAAAAACACGGGTACGGGGGCGGATCGCCTGCTTGCTCTTATCGTCACGGATGTAATAAAACTCCGATGTATCCTTGGTAATAACCAGGTCCTTCTCGTCAATAATTCCATTCGTAATCGCTGTATCCAGATTTTCCGCGTTACCATAGCCCAACTTGCTTGTGGTTGCCATTCTCCCAACTCCTTTCTCCATTTGTCGCTATATAGAAAAAACGCAGGCGGCCAAGCCTTAAAACTCAACTACCCGCATATTTCCATCAGTTGTACCATCGCCACCGCTGCCGGTACCGCCGCTGCTCTTGATCTCTACCGCATTGCCAATCGGGCTTCCGTTGGCGGTCAGCTGCAGCATGTCATTCTTGTAGCTCAGGTTGTCGGCCTTGCTGTTCATCATGGCGTTGCTCTTATCAATCATGGCCTTCAGCATGGCCTGCATCGCAATAATCCGCTGGTCCAAAGCATTCAGTGCTTCGTCCGGGATCGTAGCTGCCCAGTCGTAAACATCAATAATTTTAATTTCGCCCGGTCCAACCTTGCGGATGTACTGAGTGGTCCTGCCTTCAGCATCCATCTCAATGTTGCCAAAGGTCAGCTGGAACTCAATCACACCGGCCTCACTGGTCAGAGCTGTGTCAAAGGGCAGCTTATATTCCAGCTTGTTTTTATACAGCTCATCACTCAGCGTCAAAAACTCGGTGCGGTATTTCTTGCTCACCGGCAACCGGTATTCCAGCATCACCACATAGTCGCGCATGTCTTTGCCCTTATATTCCGGGTCAGCTAAAAAATGCAGGGTATCTACCAGTTTGCTCTGCTGCATCACGCGCTCCACCACACTGGCGGTCAGGGTATTGTCCTCGTTAATCAGGATCGTGTACATTGCTCGTCTCCTTTCCGCCCACAATGTAGTCAAACTCATTGCGGCTGATTTTGCCCTTGTGCCACAGCGCATTTAGGGTCGCTTCTTTTAATCGGCGATCCAAATACAACCGCCGCAAACTCTCCACAAAGTCACTCATAGCACACCTCCTTCAATCAGGCTCAGGGTATAAGCATCAATAATAGCCTCAGGGGTTTTGGCCCCCAAGGCTTTCAGCTTGTCATATTCATAAACACTGATCTCTTCCAGCTGCACGGTATCGTATCCTGCCGCCGGAATGTTATAGTATCCGTCCACATGCCAGATATAGCGCCCATCACTGCTCACAATTCCTTCGGCATCATCTGCCGTGCAATTCACCATAATCCCGTGTTTCGCCTGGTATTTCACAAAACTCAGGTGGTCAAGGGTATCAATCACCTGGCCGTTATATATCACCTTGTAATACATTTCGTCCCTCAACCTCCTTTACACGCTGAACATCACGCGCACGCCATGCTGCTCATTCGGGGTAACATAGCTGTAAATCTGGCCGTCTGCCGCAACCTGCAAAAAGTAATCTGCATACTGAACATTCGGGCTGCGTGTCCAATAAGTGGTGGCCGCGCCATCATCGTCATAGCAGATTCGGCTCTGATTATCTGTCATGTAACTGATCGTTGTACCTTCATAAATATACGGCTCACTGTTCATGCTGGGGTTCAGCTCATATGCAGCCGGTATAAAGAAGTAACAGTCCGCCGTCACAATTTCCTTGGATGTTCCGCCCGCACTGGATGTCACTTTTACCTTTTGGATCAACTGCTGCCATCCAATCGGCAAGGCATTCGGCAGCCGCTTGTCCAGGTAGGTGCGCAGCGTTGCTGCGGGCCAACCGCCATTGTTGTAATAGCTGCTGGTAATCGGCATCTTGCGTGCCAGCGTATTTTTCGCCAAAAACGTCATTGCGCAGCGCTTGTTTGTGTTATCGCTTAAATAAAACTGCTTAAATCCGCACATCTCATATTCGCGGGTTTCATGCGGCCATGCAGCCAGCTTCCGGCAGGCATTGTCGCCCAGGTCTGCATACCAAACTTTCGCCCAGTACACATCACCCTTGGCAAACCGTTCATATTCCCCGTCATCGGCCTTGGCGCAACCAAACACCAGCGTTGCATTGGTCTGTGTAATTCGTCCACGGTTAATCTCGGTGTAAACAATGTCGTCACCGTAAATATTAGCCGTATACACATGCAGGTTGTTTTCGCCCTTCTTGTGGCGCATTACCACCATGTCACGGGTTCCAACTGTGGCAGCTGTTGCGCTTTCGGTGCCCCAACTGATCTTGGCTCCATTATTGTTCCAAATGCGGATGCCGTTCATGCCGTTGGTTTCAAAACACTGCATCAGCACAGCATTGGCCGTATCGGTTGTGGTCATCCGGTAGTCTACCGCCAGCACCCAGTCTCGGTCTTCCTTCAACAGCTGCACACCGGTGTCCACATAGTTGGTGCCATCAAAGGTCTTTTTCTCGTTGATCAAAACCTTCTCTTCAATGTCAGAGTAGCTAAAGTCGTTGCCCATTGTAATGGTCACAGCGTCCTTGGGGCTAACCACCTTATTCTCCACACCAACCTTTTTCATTGCGTAAATCTCGACCGGGCGCAAACTGCCAATCTCTTTGCCGTCAAAATAACCAGAGGTGTATTCGCAGCTGTCATATACCGCATTGATGTCCTTGTCTCCGTTCACATATCCGCCCTTGTCCCAATGGTCAAACAGGTAGAACTTATAGGCACCTTCCTCCGCCGTGTAGGCCGGGGTATCACCTTCGTACAACACCATGCTGCCATAGGGGGCAACTGTTTTCTGCTTTTCCGCACCATTGTTCAGGTAGCGCACGGTATACTTCCGCACACTCTCGGTATATTTGGCCGTTACGGTCTGGTTGGTAAACACTGTAACAAACTTTGTGTCCCATCCAGCATAGGTAAAGTCAGTGCTCACCGTGCTCTTCTTGGTCGGCTTCGGGATCGGCTTCTCCGCACGGGTCACAGGGTCAACAGCCTTACCACCCTTGTCAATGTACTGCACATCCAAAACTGTGTGCTCGTCATCATCATTCACAAAGGTCCAGGTAAACTGTTCCACCAGCGTGTTGTAGCTGATCTTCAAATCCGGCCACTGTGCATTAAACTCTGTCAGCTTCTTTTCACGCATAATGGGCACATGTACCTTGCCCTCCAGTACAGAGTGCTCGGTATTATAGCCGTTCTCATCCAGGCCGGTCATCGTGTACAGCCGGTCAAGCAGCGCTGTATCCTCGCATTCCCAATCAAGGCCAGTCAGACGCACGCGGTTCAAACCTGTGCATTTTTCCAACATGGCTTTCAGGTCAATGGTCGGGCAGCTTTCTACAACCAGTGTGGTCATGTTCTCATAGCTGTCAATCTTCAAATCGGTCAGGTAGTTCAGGCTCTGTGCCGTCAGGCTTGCAATCGCAGGCAGTTCAGCCTTTTCAATCTTGCCGCCCTTGGCAAACGCCACACCGGTAATACCGCTGCCGCCGGCATAAAAATCGGTCAGGTTTACACATCCCGCCAAGCTGATGGATTTCTTCAGGTTCGGCACATTCTGCAAATTCAGGTGTTCTAGCAGCGTATTGTTGCCAACCGCAAAGTCGGTCATATTTGTGTTGCGGTAGCCTTCGGTGCCGTTGCCAACCTGCAAGTCGGTCAATTTCGCACCATGGCTAAAATCAACATACCCAGGGTAAAATCCACTAATGTCGCCAATGCTCTGTATCAGGCTGGCATTGTAAACATAAACCTCGGTATCGTTCATGGCTGCAATCGGGCACTCAATCGTGTAGGTCTGGCCGCGCTTGCCGCGCATTTTTACCGGGTTGGAGCCATACAAAACACTCACATAGGTATCTGCATACGGGCGGATATGGAACGTGCCGTCCGGCTGCACACCTGTCCAGTTGGTCGGGGTATATCCGCGGATCGTCATATCATCAGCCGTGCAGGTCGTACCGCTGTACTTGCTCGCAATATACTTTTCCTGGTACTTCTGGTACTGGCGACGCTGGTGGCGCTTGTTGCCATGCATCATCGGCAGGTAATTGGTTGTTCCATTGTCTTCATAGGTGCGGAAATATTTGCGCCGCATGTCCATGATCCAAAGCTTTTCGGGCTTCACATCCTGGTACGCCTCAATCTTGCGCAAAATACGGTTTGCACTCCAGGCCAAAGCGCTCTCACGGTTCAGGTACATCTTCTGCAAGTCGTCCGCAAAAAGATCTCGTACCTTGCACCACAGCTTGCTGTCTGCCGCGTTAAACACGCTCTTGGTGCCAATGGTGTCGGTATCCTCATAGCCGTAAGTCAGTGTCAATCCGCCCTCGTTGTCATTGCCCTGGCAGGTATCGTTATCATAATCCATGCAAAAATCCCAATGGATCAGATCTTCTGTGTGGGGGAACACATTCTTGGCGCGGTTATCCACCATTGTGTGGCGCTCAGTGAACAGATAATAGAACAGCACACTGTCCTTGATGAAGTGGTCCTCAAAGTGGGCCTTAAACTCTTCGTCATCTGCATTTACTACCCAGGTCAGCAAGTTCTGCCAGGCATTCTTTGCCGCCTGTGTTTCTTCCTCGGTACACTTTTTGCTAATATAGCGGAACTCAAAGCTGTGGTCGCCGTCCCAAGTTTCCTGGCTCAGATCATCACTCAAAAAGCGAGTCTGAGCATCGGTGTTGTTATCAATCTCAACAATAACTTCCTTGTGGTTTGCGGGGTCCATGCCCTGGGTGTCATTGTTCTTCTTGCTGTTGCCAATATCACCGCAAGCGTAAAAATGCCACTGGCCGTCCTTAAACACCGTCGCGTTCTCCACGTCCGTCTCCTGGATAAACACCACGCACGGGTAAAACGCCATCGTATCGCGCACCTTCGGGTTCTCTTTCTTTGCCTTACGGGTATACGGGTTAAACGTGTTGTAATCATCTGCAATGCAGGCGTTATTTGCGTTTTCAGAGCTTGCAATGTTTACCTTGATATTAAAATATTTCTCCGGGATACTGTTCTCGGTCAATGTATAGGTGCTGCCGGTGCTGTCGTCGCCAAACGTAAATCCGCCGGAACAGTTAATGTCAATATTTCGGCCGCTCTCGCCATACGCATTGGAGCTGGTGCCCTGGCCTTTATGGCTGCCGGTCGCGGTCCAGTTATCCTCCACAGCGCGTCCGTTCTTGTAAATCTGCTGGATGGTGGTATTAAAAACCTCATTCTTTTTGCCGGTCGTAAAGGTCGGAGCACTGATCTTGATAATGCGCAGGTCCGGGCACTTCTCGGCCAAAAGGTCAGCATCCAGTTCGCCGCTCACGTTGGTAATATCGTTGCGGTTATAGCGTTCAATCATCAGCTCGGCGTTCTTGGCATCCGCAATAAAGTTGTCCAGGATCTCATCGTCCGACAGCTCCATGCCGTAGGTTTTCATGCGGTATACCTGTACATCACAGTCCGCAGAGCCAATCGTAATACCAACCGGACTTGCTTGTGTAAAGTTGTCGCTTGCATCGTACAGTTCCACCTTGCAGGGGATACCGTCGCACCATAGCACCATCTCTTTATACTTGCTGTCCGGCAAAATATTGAACTCAAACTCCAAAAAGTCATCTTCGCAAATCGGCAGCTCAATGCGGTTCTGCTGGCTGGTCAGGGTAATCTTCTGTGCCTGTACCGTCAAACCAACGTTGCCATTTGCGCAGGTTAGTGCCGTAGCATCGTAGTCTCGCACATTGGTGGTCTTAAACACCAGCTTAAAGTTCTTGCCCTTCTTTTTGGCATCGTCCGCAAACAGCTTATAATCCAGCGTGGCGGTAGTTCCGGCTTTCACGCAAAAGTAAGTATCGCCGTCCTCGTCAATCTGGTAGCCGCCATTGCTCCAGTCAAAGTTGTCGCTTACCGTCATCGCGGTATTGCCATCAGTCCACAGGCGGTTTTCGTCCGCATTGGTTCGGCCAGCCGGGTTAAAGTCAAACATCAGGTTGGTTTTCACCGGCTCAATGTTAATGCCCAGCTCTGTAATTTTTACATTGATGGTCTTTACCGTCTCGCCGCAGGTAATGGTCAGCACATGGCTGCCAATCTCACTGCTCTTGTACGTCCAGGTCTGTTTGGTGCGTCCTACCGTCAGCTTGCTGGCAATAATGCCATCCACAGCCAGGGTCACATTGGTGTTGCTGCTGGCCGGGTCATACACGGTATAGCTGATCGCAACATTGCTGTACTGCTTGGCACTGTAATCCAGCACGGCGCAACTGATAATCGGGGTATTATTGCCCTCTTCCACCCACATAATATCGTGGCGCAGGGTGTTGCTTGTTACCTGTTTGCCATTGATCTCCGCCGTCATGCTCACTTCCAGCAGGTGGCTGCCGTGCTTCTGGGTGGGCAAATTGTAGGTCATCTGGCGGCCTGTCACCGCAGTGCTTGTTCCACCAATCGCCTTGCCATCCAACTTAAAGCTAATGTTTTTGGCAATATTACCATACGGAGTAAACCGGTAAGTTACTTCGCCGGAATAAAAAAGAGAGTCATCAAAAATGCTCTCCAAATAAAACTCAACAACATTAACCGACCAGTTCTTGCTGCCCACACTGCCCATGCTGTCCGTAACCTGCAGCCGCACGGTGTTGTCACCGCTGTGCAAGTATTGCGTCACATCAAAGGTGTTCTTGCCCTGGGTAATGGTCGTGGTTGCCACCTTGGTGTTGCCCACATACCAGTTGCCAGTCGCATTGCCGGTGTCATCGCCAGCATTGTCCACACTCGTAAACTTAAAGCTGATCAATGCACTGTCGCCCTGAACTACCGTCAGGCTGCTGTCACCAATTCGTTCAATGGTAATGGTGCTGGTTGCCTCACCGCCGCCACCGCCACCACCTTTAATGGTAACAACAGTCTTGGTTGTGCCGTCTTCCAACAGGCTCAAATGACCGTCATCACTGGTGTAAGTAATGTCATACTCATGGCCGTTGCTGGGTTTAATATCTTTGATCTTTTCCTGGATTTCTGCAATGTCGCTGTTGGCCGTATCCACACTGCCCTGCAAAGCTGTCACGGTATTTTTGGTCACAGTCAAATCATTGGTAAATCCATCCAGGGCAGTTTTGTCCGCCTTATCAGCCAACAGTTTGTTGGTTGCTTCCTTATTATAATAATCACTCTGCAAGGTGTTCGGCAGGTCGCCCACACTATCCTGCAAAGCTTTCACAGCCTCGTTGTTGCTGGTCTTATATTCATCCAGTGCTGTGCTTACCGGGTTTACCGCTGCGCTGATCTTAGCATCCACCGTCTTGCCATATGCGGTCGTCCACTCTGCGCTGGGGTCGGTGCTCAAGGTTACAGTTTTAATCACTGCATCGCCGTTATAAAATGTTAAAGCACGGGTGCCCGCATCATACGCACAGTTAAAAGCCGCCAATCCGTCAATCCCGGAAATCTTGCCTTGGCGGCTATGGATTCGGGACTTGGCATTATAAAAGTGTATGCAACAGCAATCTTGATACAGCCAGGGCTATAATGAAAGAACAGGTAAATGCTTGGATTTCGATTGCCAAAGAACAGGGCTGTAACAGTTGGGTTGGTATTGACCAAGAGCTTGAAAGCAAACAAACGATGGGTCTTAGTATTGGCGATAATACCACTCTGCTAATTGAGGCTGCCAAGATGATTGAAAGTGCTGGCCTGCACGCTTGCTTGTATGCTTCTGCAAGCTGGATCATGGCGAATGTAAATCTGAGTCGTTTTACTTATCCCTTGTGGGTAGCCTATTATAAGTGGTATGGCACCAAAAAGGATTTCGACGGAACTGAAAGCTTCCCGACTACCGGGACTTATGGTAAATGGATGGCTGAGCACAAAAACCAAATTTGTATGTGGCAGTTTACCAGTGAAGGCTATGCTAGTAAATATGGTGCAACGCATGGCTCCGATGGTCTTGACAAAAACTGGTTGTATTATCAGCCAAATGCCAATGTAGTTACTCCAACTTCTCCTGCTGCAAATCAGGAACCTTTTGATGAATATTGCTTGTTTCCTATGAGCGCACTGAGAGTAACCCAGGGTCTAGGGTTTACAGTAGATGGCGTGAAGGCAAGTGCTTACAGCCATTTGTATCAGACTGCATATGATTTTGCTGGTAAAGACACTGGTAAATCTCCTGTTTACGCACCGTTTTCTTGTGAGGTTATGCGGATCTATAATGGCAGCAGTGCCGGTTCTAAATGTAATTTCACTTGGTTTGCTAATACAAAACGTGTAAAGTGCATGAACGGCAAGGTATATAAGCCTGGTATGCTATTTGTTATGATGGCACATTGTGATACTTCGTTTATGCAGGCACATGGAATTCGACTTGGTGCAAAATTTAGCCAAGGTGAAGTATGCTATAGTGAAGGTAATGCTGGTGGCGTTGGTAGTCATTGTCACATGACGTTTGGCGAAGGCCCTTGGGACGGGAAAGGCTGGCATGAGATTTCTAATCGTAGAGGCTCCTTTGAAATCAATAATCCCCTGCCTTTGCATAAGATCTGTTGGATGCGACTTGAATGCAAGGTTCTTGATACTGGTGGTTACACTTGGGTAAGAATCAGCAAAACCATCAAGCTTCCCAATTCCGAAGGTGGCAACTCCAACAACAATGCGGGCAGCACCAATAATTCTAATTCCACTGCATACTTCCCTGCTTACACTGGGACTTCTAATAGTATTATCACCGCATTGAACGCTATTGGAGTAAATAGCTCTTACAGTTATCGTGAAAAGATTGCCCAGGCCAATGGCATTACTGGTTATAGGGGTACTGCACAGCAAAACCTTAATATGGTCGCTTTGCTGAAAAAAGGCTTGCTTGTAAAGCCTGGGTCTGCTGTATACTTCCCTGCTTATACTGGGAATAGCGGCTCTATTGCTGCA
>ERZ857840.2071-NODE-2071-length-20454-cov-3.978087_pt1 | contig 20454 bp, 16 predicted proteins | sample MGYA00519760_ERZ857840 | MGnify/ENA primary metagenome ERZ857840 (study PRJEB31778, sample SAMEA3449371) | human gut metagenome | biome: human gut; feature: human-associated habitat; material: faeces | place: United Kingdom | collected 2010/2012 ... | reverse complement strand
GCAACGATTCGCGCATGGATCGGAATTTCTTCACCTTTTAGACCGTCCGGATAACCATGGCCATCATAACGCTCATGATGAGATCGGGCAACTTCGGTTACATGATTGATGATCGAAACATTTTTCAAAATCTCAGCACCAATAACCGTATGTTCCTTAATAACAGCGTACTCTTCGTTTGTCAGTTTGGATGGCTTGTTTAAAATAATATCAGGGATGCCGACTTTTCCGATATCATGCAGATGAGCTGCATGTCGGAGATTGACGATTTCAGAGCGATTCCAACCCATTTCCTGCGCAATCAGTGCAGAGTATTCCGCAACACGATGGGAGTGCCCTCTGGTGTATTCGTCCTTGGCCTCGATGGTTGTAGAGAGAGTCTGCATCATCTGTAAGGAAATTTTTTCCATCTGCCGTTTACGTTTCAAAAGCTCCTCTTTTTGACGATGCATTTCAATGGTATGCACATTCTTTATTGTACGGATAATGTTAATGAAAAGAAGGATCAACATGCTGACACCAATAAAAAGACCGGAAATCAAAACTACAAAATATGTAGAAATGGATTCGATGGCGATGGCAAGCATTGCAATGATCAGGCCAATCAGCACCAATTTGTTTTTCCGGTATTCTTTCTTTCGCATATCCAGACAGAAAGTCAGGAAAACCAGAAAGAAGGTGACTGCAAGAATCACGTGGGCGCCCGGCAGAGTTTCAATAAAATCAGCAGTGCCAGTCAGATGAAGAACCAGACAGATCAAAAAGTTACCAAATGCCGCACAGCCGAGGTAAAAGTAAGGCTTTTTATAACGCCCCTGCTGAATGAGATCTGCATAAAAAAGTACCGGGATCGGAACGAGCATGATCATCACAAAGCATAAAGTCCCCAGTGCAGATGGATTCGGAACTATAAGCTGTCTGAGCTTGGATTCGCCGAGCATCCATGTAGCTCCCATGGTCATGCACCATCCAAGATATTCCATATCGAATTTTCTGTCATAGACAATTCCGAGTGCGATACTGAAAAGGATGGTAATGATACCGGCGAACAAGATAAAGAAAGCAATAATAGTCTCAAGCCCGTAAGATTCAAAAATATATTCCCAGATATCACTCTTGTCTCCGGAATAGATCTCATTGACTACACCGGAATAGTTAGAGGTATTGGTAGTCAGCTCAATACGGAGTTCTTTTCCTGCATCTGCTGCTGAAGTAGGACAGAAAACATAACAGCTGGCAGAATTTTTCCCAGTCAGTCGATGGTCTTTGGTTGAGTATTCAGTGCGAAGCACTCCGTCAATATAGAAACGGATATCCTGCAGAGAGGAACGTATAGAAAGTGAACTTTGCGTATAATTTTCAGAAAGTGTTGTGGTAATGACCATAGTCTCTTTTGCAGGAACATTGTAATGTCCGGGGACGGCAATCTGTTCTTTGCTTCCATCGGAGTGAATCCAGGTAAAAGTACCACGATATGTGATGTCGCTGGATTGGATTCTGGCATTGTGAGTGTTAATTCCTGTGAATTGTATTACCAGAAACCAGATAAGTATCAGGAACATCAGAAGATAGTAAAATCCGATCTGGATTTTGCTTATTTTATAGTTTTCTTTTGTCAAAACAGAGACTCCTTATCTACAATTTTGGTCTATTTGAAGATATTATACGATGTGAGTGTCAAAAGTGAATTTTGCCACTTACTGATGTAACCAGATTGCTCCATTGCTACGCAATTCCCACAATCCTTAAACATCATTATACTATTTGCGGACAATATTTGCAATTAAAGAGAAGGAGGAATGGTGGGAAAAGACAGGTCATGGAAGTTGAGAAATACCAGAAGATAGATTATAATTTTCATAAAATATTTTGTGTATGAAAGGGAACGTAAAATGGTAAAATTAAGCACACTTTGTTATATTGAACAGGATGGAAAATATCTGATGCTTCACCGGACTGTCAAAGAAAATGATATCAATAAAGACAAGTGGATCGGAGTAGGCGGTCATTTTGAAAAAGGGGAAAGTCCGGAGGAATGTCTTCTTCGTGAGGTATGGGAAGAGACGGGATACACGCTGACATCCTGGAGATATCGTGGGATTGTAACCTTTGTATATGGCGAAGATGTAGTAGAATATATGTCGCTTTATACGGCAGATGGTTTTGCAGGAACGCCGATTGCGTGTGATGAAGGAGAACTGGAATGGGTAGAAAAGTCTAAGATCGGAGAACTGGAATTGTGGGAAGGGGATCGGATCTTTTTTGAACTCCTTGAAAATGAGCAGCCGTTTTTCTCATTAAAGCTTGTATATAACACAGATGATGTGCTGGAATATGCAGCGTTAGATGGAAAAGAGATGAAAGATTTCAGAAGAAGAGAGTGTTAAAGTGGAATGTCGAATAGTGTGAAAAAGTTACGAAAGTAATGTTTTGGCATGGAATGTTGAGTCTGCTCATTTGGATAGTGTATGATGATAAAGATTCTCATTAAATGAAGGGGGAAAAGAGAATGTATAGTGAGTTGACAAAGATGGAAGGGAAAAGGATTGTAATCCGCACATTCGGTTATTTTGATATTTTTGTGGATGGGGAAACGATTCCTTTTTCATGTAAGAAAGCCAAAGAACTGTTGGCACTTCTGGTTGACAGAAGAGGAGGATTTGTGACGACGGGGGATGCGATCAGTTATTTATGGGAGGATGAATGTACAGAAAAAAGAATAAAAGATAAATTCCGCAAAGTGGTAAAAGAACTTCGGAGAACGTTAAATGCATACGGAATCGAAAGAGTCCTGCACCGGGTAAATCAAGAGAGCCGTATCCGCACAGAACATGTGGAGTGTGATCTGTATGACTACCTGGAGGATGAGGAAAAACATAAAAAGCTGTTCAAAGGAGTGTATATGACGAATTACAGCTGGGCGGAAAACACTTTGGGAACGTTGTTGAATCAAAAAGAATAATGGGAAATATAGCAAAAATCGGGAGACTGTTATCAGACAGCCTCCCGATTTTTTTGAAGAGATTTTATTGGACTACACATTCTTTGTACGGTTTTTTGATTGTGAATGTCTGCTGTAAAAGGAATAAAAAATGAATGGTTCAAAAGATTTTGTAAAAGAAACGAAAAAAGGATGAAAAAGAAACGGTTTTTGGACGGAAAAGAAACGGAAATCGGTTGTATGGATGTGTAAAATGAGGAAAGGATCCGAAAATAAAAAGAAAGAGAGGAAAAAGAATGAGACAATTGAGACGGCTGTTATCCGTTTTGGTAATGGCAGTAACGATCGTGGGGATGTCGATGACGGTATTTGCACAGGAAGATGTGGTGAAAGGAGGTAGTGGAAGTCTGACGATAGCGAATGCATCAAAAGGAGTGGTGTATTCTGTTTACAAGGTGTTTGATGCGAAAGTAAATGCTGATGGAACTTCAGTGGCGTATACCAAAAAGAATCTTGTTGATAATCCGTATTTTGAGAAAGATTCGGTAGGAAACATATCGGCGAAAAAAGAAGCATATAAAACAGATTCTAACGAACACCTTTCAGAAGGTGCAATTGAATGGATTAAGAAAAATGGTACAGAAATATCGAGTGTGACATCAGATGGCTCTATATTAAAAATCACCGGTCTTCCATACGGCTACTATTATGTCACCAGCACTTTAAAAGATGGCGGTATGATCATGGTAACGAGTGTTGCAAAAGACGCGCAGATCGTGGACAAAAACAGTAAGGAGCCGCAGTGGACTCCGGGGAATGACGGGAATGCCGGAGGGAAAAGTATTGTACTTGACGATGGTAAACAGGTAAAGGAAAACAATGTCAGTATTGGTGAAACGGTTCATTTCCGTTTACAGATCAACACCTCGAATTATGTTGCAGACAAGCAGATCAAGGAATTCATCATTGAAGATACTCTTCCTACCGGATTTGATGCAGCAAAGATCACATCTGTGATGATTGAAGAAGAACCGCTGGAACAGTTTGAAAACACAACTTTCCCGGTTACGATCCCTTGGGCAGCGGATGAAGGAGAAAATGGCTGGAAAAATCTTTATGATACCGGGGCAAGAATTACCATTGATTATACGGCTGTGTTAAACGATAAAGCAGTGATCGACGGTGAAGGAAATAAGAACAGTGCCAGATTTTCGTGGAATTATACGACAGAGGAACCGGGAAAAAGCTCGATAGAGGATTCTACAACAACAGATACCTATGCGGTTGTGATCCAGAAGGTCAATGAAAAAGGAGAGGCACTTACCGGAGTGGAATTTGAAGTGCCGTTCCCGGTTCAGGCAGAAGAAGAAAGCGGTGTGTATACTGTAAAAGGCGGACAGACCGGAACCGGAAAGGTGAAAGCCGGAAGTGATGGAGCTGTGGTGATCAAAGGCCTGAAGATGGGGGATTACAGGGTTACAGAAACAAAAGCACCAGAAGGATATAACAAGCTGACGGAGTCATTTCTGGTAAGTGCCGAAAAGATCAGGGCGATAAGAACGGACGCCAGCACATATCTTGATGAAAACGGAAATGTTACAGAAAGCGAGACTGGGACAAAGGTAACTTATACAAATGAAAATTTTGCAGCAAAGGTAAAAGTTGTTGTAAATAAATCAGGAAAACTTCTTCCGGGGACAGGTGGAACAGGTGAAATGATCTTTACAGTCAGTGGAGTACTGATTGCAATTGTTGCAGGAGTTGTCCTGCTGAATGCAAAAAGACGAAAACGAATTGTATGATAGTGAATGAGCCGGAACGAAGGGGAAGAATTTTCTTTTTTATATGGACAGGAATCCTTTTTGTGGGAATCGCGGTCATGCTCTATCCAAAAGTCGGAAAGATCTGGAATGCCGGTCGGCAAAGCAGGGTAGTGGATGGATATGAAAGATCAGTGGAGAAGCTGGATGCCGGGCAGGAAGAGGAAATGATCGCACAGACAAGAGCGTATAATGTGATGCTTCTGGAACAGAATAACCCAGTGCCGAATGACAAAAATGCTGATAGTTATGGAGCACTTTTGAATATGACATCTGACGGTGTGATGGGATATCTGGAAATTCCGGAAATCCGGGTGAAACTTCCGATTTACCATGGAACGGGTGATTTTGCAATCTGCAATGGCGCAGGACATGTGGAAGGAAGCAGTTTCCCGATAGGCGGAAAGGGAACACATGCGGTGCTTTCTTCCCACAGAGGACTGCCGGGGGCGAAACTTTTCTCGGATCTGGATAAGCTGAAGGTGGGAGACTATTTTACAATTACAGTGCTCCGGCAGACGATTTTCTATCAAATCGATCGGATCGATATTGTAGAACCGGAGGAAACGGGACTGCTTGCCCTGGATAAGGAGAAGGATTACTGCACATTACTGACATGTACGCCTTACGGTATCAATACCAAACGGCTTCTGGTGCGGGGCGTACGCTGTGAGGTGACGGAGAGAGCGGAGCCGATCCGGACAGGCGAGAAGACGTATCGGAGATGGTATGCTGCAATCGGTCTTAATGTATTCGTGGCAGGCGTGATCTTGTGCTGGAAAAGGAAGAAAAAAGAAGAGGATAAATATAAATGAGGGGGATAAAAATGCAGACAGTATTTGCTGAAAAAACAGAAGACCGGTCGCTGGATGATAACAGACATATCGGGGAGCTTTTCTTTATCCGGATGTACTGGGAAAAAGGGAGGATTCCGTCTGGAAATATTCTGTACTGGAAGGATGCCAAAAGAGAGGATGCACAGATCAATTTCACAGGATTTGACGGGCTTTTGCTGTATCTGGATGAAACTTGCGAGCAGAATGGCGTGCTTCTGAGAAAAGCGCAGGTCAGACGATGCCAGAAAAGAAGACGTTATCTGGAGACTGGGAACGTGCCGGACATGGAACAGATGAAAAAATCGGGGCACGCAGCAATCTTCTGGTTAAAGGTGATGGGAAGAGAGTTTGCCTCGTTTCAGGGAATCGTCCACATCTGGGGAAGGGATTATCCGTACCGGAGCGGATTTGAACTGATTATACTGCTGAAAGATATTGTAGGATTTACAGAGAGAAGGAGTGTAAGGAAGAACTGGAAGGCAGAGAGAAACTGACGATAAAGGATTGTGAAGTTCTGAAAGACATATTATAATGACATAAGAAACTACAGACAAGACGGACAGGAGATGCAGACAATGGAATTATGGGATATTTATGATGCAGATAAGAAACCAACAGGAAGAACGATGAAGCGCAATGACTGGTGTCTGAAGAACGGGGAGTATCACCTTACTGTTCTTGGCGTTGTAGCAAGACCGGACGGGAAATTTCTGATCACTAAAAGGGTAATGACGAAAGCCTGGGCACCGGGCTGGTGGGAGGTATCCGGCGGTGCTGCGCAGGCGGGAGAAGCGTCTTACGATGCTGTATTAAGAGAAGTCAGAGAAGAAACAGGACTGGATGTAAGCCAGGCAGACGGAGGTTATCTTTTCACTTACAAGAGAGAGAATCCGGGGGAAGGAGATAATTATTTCGTAGACGTGTATCGTTTTGTGATGGATATTGATGAAAAAGATCTCCATCTTCAGGCGGCAGAGACAGATGGTTATATGTTTGCAACATTAGATGAAATTAAGGCATTTGCGGCAGAAGGAAAGTTTCTGCATTATGACAGTATAAAGAAAGCATTTGAGATGTAAGTAAAATAAAAATCGGATTATCGGGGAAATGACAGATCGCCTGATAATCCGATTTTTTATAAAACAGAAACTCTGAAAAAATATGCAATACATAGCGAGTATCTGTTTCTTTCTGCTACTTGCAATATGATGCAATCACTTTCAACACCTTATCCATTTCCAGTGGCTTTGCGAGATGCTCATTGATTCCGGCATTCTTTGACTTCTGGATATCTTCCGCAAAAGCATTGGCGCTGAGGGCAATGATTGGAACCGTTGGGGCATCAGGGCGGGAAAGTCCGCGGATCGCCTTTGCGGCATCCAGACCATTCATAACCGGCATCATAATATCCATAAGAATGATGTCGTATTCATATGGTTTTGATTTTTCAAAAAGCCGGACGGCTTCCAGTCCGTTGATGGCTGTGGATACATTAAGTCCTGCGGCTTCCAGAGAGAAAACAGCAATCTCAAGGTTCAGTTCATTATCCTCTACAACAAGAATATGAAGATCCGTAAGATCTGCCGGAGTATCAGTGTCAGTTTCCGCAGAGGCGGAAGGTTGATGCTCGTCAATGGTAAATGGCAGGATCAGAGTAAAAGTTGAGCCGACATTTTTTTCACTTTTCAACTGGATTGTACCGCCCATTTCCTGTACCAGTCTGTGAACGATCGCCATACCGAGCCCGGTCCCTTTGTAAATCGTCCGGGCACCGGTATCTTCCTGTGCAAAAGGTTCAAAAATATGCTTCTGAAATTCCGGACTGATACCGATACCGGTATCAGAAATTATAAATTTGTAAATAACATTCTGATGTACCTGCCTGATGATCTTTGCGTGTATAGAGATCGAACCACCGGGCTTATTGTATTTAATTGCATTGCTTAAAAGATTCATGAAAATCTGACGGATATGTAATGGACTTCCGATCAGATAAGGATATTTTAAACTGCCCGGTTTTATTTTTTCCAGAGTGATATCAAGCCGGGAAGCCTGTGCCTCCAGCATACTCCAGCAATTGTCAAGGATCTCGCGGATGTCGAATGGTATCTGTTCAAGGAAGAATCGGTCTGTTTCCATCCGCTGCATATCCAGGACATCGTTGACAAGAGCTTTTAAGTGAAAAGCAGCAGTACGCATTTTCTCATGACACTCCAGCAGTGCTTTGGGATTTGTTTCATTTTTCTGTGCAATATCAAGCATTCCAAGAATTCCGTTAAGAGGGGTGCGGATATCATGTGACATCCGGTTGAGGAAGTCGGTCTTGGCTGTATTTGCCTGATTTGCGGATTCGACCGCCTTAACCAGCTCCTGCTGGTAAGCCAGTTCTTTCTGTTTGTAATCATCGATGATCTGGGTTACATAAAGAATTTCTGTAACATCGTCATCAGTGTCGCGGTTCTGGACGATAAAGGTGGCACGGCGCCAGATCCCCTGTGGAGATGGATACTCCCGGCTTATAAAAAGCTTTCCGTGCAGCCGGTCATTTACCGTTGTCAGATCAAAGAAATACTGCATGATCTCGTGATGTGACGGTGCAACCATTTTCTCAAGGATATCATTTAACTGCGCAGTGGCGGAAGTGACAACTCCGGTCGGTGTATAGTTCTGGTTGGCACCGGCAAGCTTTTCAATCCGGTCTTGAATCAGATCGATATGGTAAATTGCATGATAAATCTGACTGGTTGCAGCGGTCAGGTTCTGATATTTACGTTCATTTTCGATATTACGGGTGACATCCTGATGATATCCACGGATGCATATTCCATTTCCCTGATAATCCGGATAGAGGATACCGCCACATCGTATCCAGATCTGTCCAAGTAACGGATGATTCCATGGGTATGTGATTTCTGAATAACTTTCGTGAATGACCTTCTGTATATAATCAAGCACCGGGGTTACGTATTTGGGAGGAATCCGGTGATACCAGAACTGATAAACTTCTTCAGGAGACATCTCTTGTGACACACCAAGAAGAGTACACATTGTAGGATTTGGGTGCAGCCGGGGAGCTTTAACGCCATCCATCTCAAGCGTCCAGATACCGATCTGTGCGCCACGAAGAATTTCGTCCATCTCCAGCTGATAATCCAGACGGGATTTGGAGGCAACAACCTCCAGGCGCATCTGCTCATTCTTATGATCTTTGATCATGGTTCCGACATATTTTCCAAGAAGGGACAGCAGGCGGTGGATCAGGCTGGATTTCTCCATATCCGGATTATCTACGCCAACGAAACCAATCAGCTTTTCGTGTACAGAAATAGGAAAGGCGATCAGGGTAGAAACGTTCTGAACTTTTAACAGTTCATATTCCAGAGGCATAGATTCACGGTAAGCCTCCAGATCTTCGATCAGAATATTTTCACCATGAAGAAAAACCTCGATCCATTTTGGCATGCTTTCAAAAGGAATATCATGCAAATTCCGGATCTGCGGGGTGACTCCTGCGACGCACCACTCATAAGTATTGGTAGAAGTATGATTTTCACTGGTTTCAAATACATAAGCACGGTCGGCGTCTGTAAATTCTCCGATCGATTTGAGCATAAAATTGATACCGTCAGCCAGATCCTCTGCTTCATGAAGCAGGGAAATCTGATCTGTCATAAAACGTTCGGCTTTCAGCTCAGCATATAAAGTTGCATTATCCTTGTCATTATTCATAAGGAAGTCCCTCTCAAGTAAAGTGTAAAGTTTATAAAATTACTTTACCTTGTTTTTGCGAATTCGTCCACGAAAAATTTAAAATACAAACAAATTGTCTGGTGGTTGAAAAAAAGAAGGAATGATTCTATAATTTCAATTAGACGAAAAAGATTTTGTCAGGAGATAACAGGAGGAAAATGAAATGGCTTGTACAACAATACTGGTTGGAAAAAAGGCATCGTATGACGGTTCTACGATGATCGCAAGGAATGATGATTCACCGTCAGGCGCTTATATGCCGAAAAAATTTGTGGTGATTCATCCGGAAGATCAGCCGAAGGTATATGAATCAGTGATTTCGCATGTGAAAATAGAATTACCGGAGAATCCGATGCGTTATACCGCCATGCCGAACGCAGTCAAGGGGGAAGGAATCTGGGCGGCAAGCGGGGTAAATGAAGCACAGGTAGGAATGACGGCAACCGAAACGATCACATCCAATCCACGTGTGCTTGGAGCGGATCCGCTGGTTACATATCAGCCGAAGTCAGACGACCAGGAAGAAATTGCAGGTGGAATCGGGGAAGAGGACATTGTATATATCGTGCTTCCTTATATCCACAGCGCAAGAGAAGGCGTGCAGAGACTTGGAAGTATTCTCGAGAAATACGGTACTTATGAGATGAATGGGATTGCATTCGAGGATGTAAATGAGATCTGGTGGCTGGAAACAATCGGCGGACATCACTGGATTGCCAGAAAAGTGCCGGATGAGGTTTATGTGGTGATGCCGAACCAGCTTGGAATGGATGAATTTGATCTGGAAGATGCACTTGGTGAGCAGAAAAATTATATGTGTTCTCCGGATATGAAGGAATTCATTGAGAAATATCATCTGAACCCGTCCATGGATGGAACCTTAAATCCAAGAGATGCTTTTGGAAGCCATGATGACTCGGATCATGTATACAATACACCGAGAGCCTGGTTTATGGAACGTTACCTGAATCCAAATTCATACAGCTGGGACGGACCGGATGCAGATTATACACCAGTATCCGATGATATTCCGTGGTGTATGGTTCCGGAAAAGAAGGTTACAGTAGAAGATGTAAAATATGTTCTGTCTTCACATTATCAGGGAACACCTTATGATCCGTATGGAGCTTACGGGGACAAATCAATGAATGGTGCTTATCGTTCCATTGGTATCAATCGAAATGATTTTATGTCTTTGATCCAGATGAGACCGGATCAGCCGGAAGATTCCCGTGCAATTGAATGGGTGGCATTTGCATCAAATGCATTTAATGTAATGGCTCCATTCTATGCAGATATTGATGAAACACCGGAATATTTTGCAAATACGACAGGGGAAGTTTCAACAGAGAACTTCTACTGGTCAAGCAGAATGATCGCCGCGATGGCAGATGCTTCTTATAAAAAGTCTATTTTCCATATTGAGCGTTACCAGGAACATGTGATGGCAAAGGCACATCAGATCATAAACCGGTATGATGACGATCTTACGAAAGAAAGTGATATAGCAAAGCGTATGCAGATCAAACGGGAAGCGAACCGGGAGATTGCGAAGATGGTGAAGAAGGAAACTTCGGATACACTGTCTAAGGTTTTGTACGAACTGAGCAATCAGATGAAGAATTCTTATGCGAGATCGGATGCATAAATAAAATACGAGTGGGAAAAGAAGAGGGCAGAAAAATCATAAAATGATGTAAGTGTTAAAAATAAGAAAAAAGTTGATAAAAAAATAATTTTATAAACAGAAAGGTTTGAATTTTGTAGACTAAGGTATTATAATAGCGTAGGAAGTTGAAAACTTCTTAATCAAATTCAAACAAAAGGCAGGTGAACAGAATGGACAGTTGTGATAGTCATGGGCGAAGTATATACGCAGGATGGGAAAATGGCAGCAGTTCATTCTGTTTGTTCGTATAGCATTTCTTATCCTGTTTTCCCGTATTGACATTCATAATTGAATATTGGATGAAAGACAGAAATGTGGAGAATTTTAGACTTTGATTCTGCATGTTTTTGTGCTGGAAAAAGGATAAGGAGGGCGAAAGTTATGGAAAATACACAGGATTATCAGGACTACCAGGACTACAGAGCTGAGATCCTGGGCATTGTAAGAAGCAATGCCTCTCCGGGAATTATGAGAAACAAACTGGAAGACTACCATGAGAATGACCTTGCAGATGTATTCCCGGATCTCTCCGTTGCAGAGCGGCGGAAATTGTGCCGGATTCTGAATCTGGACATGCTTGCGGATATCTTCGAGTATATCGATGAAAAGCAGGCTGCTGAATATCTGGATGAGATGGATGTGCGGAAAGCAGCAGCAATTCTTTCCAGAATGGAAACAGATGCGGTTGTAGATGTACTGCGGATGATTCCAAAAGAAAAGAGAGCTCTTTTGCTAGAGCTGATGGATGATGAAGCCAGAAAGGATATGGCAGTTATTGCTGCATTCGATGATGAAGAAATCGGTTCAAGAATGACCACGAATTACATTGAGATCAGAGAGAATCTTACTGTAAAGCAGGCGATGACCGAACTTGTCAGTCAGGCAGCAAAAAATGACAATATTTCTACAATTTTTATGGTGACAGCGGATCACACCTTCTACGGTGCGATGGATCTGAAGGATCTGATCACGGCAAGACAGGATACACGTCTTGAGGATCTGATCGTGACATCATATCCATATGTATACGGTCATGAGCTGATTGATGACTGTATCGAAAAATTGAAAGATTATTCGGAAAATTCTATTCCGATCCTGGATAACGATAATAAACTTCTCGGTGTTATCACATCCCAGAGCATTGTAGATCTGGTCGATGATGAGATGGGTGAAGATTATGCGATGTTCGCTGGTCTGACTGCAGAAGAAGATTTGAAAGAGCCACTCAAAGAGAGCATGAAAAAACGTCTCCCTTGGCTGCTTGTTCTGCTGGCACTGGGAACAGTTGTATCTTCTGTTGTAGGTGTATTTGAGCAGGTAGTAAGCCAGCTGACGATCATTATGTGTTTCCAGTCACTGATCCTGGACATGGCAGGTAACGTCGGTACCCAGTCACTGGCGGTAACGATCCGTGTTCTGATGGATGAATCACTGACAGGAAAGCAGAAAGTAGAACTGGTATTCAAAGAGATGCGGATCGCATTTTCAAATGGTGCGATTCTTGGAATTTTGTCATTCCTCGTATTAGGACTTTATATTGCACTTTTCAAAGGAAAGACCTGGACATTCGCGTATGCGGTATCCGGCTGTATCGGTCTGTCTCTGATGGTGGCAATGGTAATTTCCGGTGCGGTGGGTACACTGATTCCTCTGTTCTTCAAGAAGATCAATATCGACCCGGCGGTAGCATCCGGACCACTTATTACGACCATCAACGACCTTGTTGCGGTTGTAGCTTACTATGGACTGTGTGGTATTCTGCTGATCGGAGTGCTTCATCTGGCGGGATAATTATAAAAGAGAGTAAAACGAAGTGCGTGTAGGATATAAATGCTTTTACTGAATAAAACGGTAAAGACAGTACAGTATCCCACATGCATTTCTTTTATAGAAAATAAAAATAAAAAAAATAGATAGAAACTATAGGAATGATTATCTATAGAGAAAAACAATTTGAAAATTAAAATATCTGGTGCTAGAATGTAAAAAGCATGTCGGAATAATATCAGAGATATGTTAAAGGGAGGAACATTATGAAAAAAATGAAAAAATTTGCAGCTCTTCTCCTTGCAGTATCAATGGCAGCAGGTATGGTAGCCTGTGGAAGCTCAGATAAAAAGGAAGAGACTACAAAAAAAGAAGAAACCAAGAAAGACGACAAAGAGACAAAGAAACTGGAAGGAACTCTGAAGGTTGTTACAACAGGGGATGCTTATCAGCCTTTATTTGATAAGTTTACAGAAGAAGTAGGACCGAAGGTAGAATTTATTTCCATGTCTTCTGGAGAAGTTTTATCAAAGCTTAAAGCAGAAGGCGGAACACCTGCAGCTGACCTGTGGTTCGGGGGCGGAATCGATGCATTTATGGATGCAAAAGATAATGACCTTCTTGAAAAAGTAGATTTTGATGCAGCTGATGAACTTGCACCGGAATTCAAAGACAGTGATAATTACTGGTTCTCAAAAGGTGTTACTGTTGTAGGATTTATTGTTAACAATGATATTTTAAAAGAAAAAGGACTTGAAGCTCCTAAATCATGGGATGACCTTACAAAAGAAGAATATCAGGGAGAAGTCCTGATGTCTAACCCGGCTATTTCAGGAACAAACTACGCAGTAGTAAACGCTCTTCTTCAGACAAAGGGAGACGAAGAAGGTTGGAAGTATTTTGAAGCTCTTAACAAGAACGTAGATTACTATTCAAAACGTGGTTCAGATCCAAGTACGAAGACAGCAGCTGGTGAAGTTGGTATTGGTATCACATATATCAATGGTACACTGGATGAACTGAAAGAACAGGCAGATGTTGAAGTTGTATATCCGACAGATGGAATGCCATATGTTCCGGAAGGTGTTGCAGCATTTGCAAATGCAGAAAACACAGAAGCAGCAAAAGCATTTATCAAATGGTTCTTCTCAGATGATGAAAATATGAAGATGCTTGCAGAAATCGATCATAAAAATACTTGTTTATTAGTAAAACCAAGTATAGAAGGACTTGAACTCGATTTTGACCAGAGCAAACTGATGAAAGAAGATCTTTCACTTTTTGGAGCAGAAAGAACTACAATTCTTGATAAGTGGAATACTTTGATGGGAGATAAAGGTGAAGAATAGAAAACCTAGAGAAAAACGGGCATCATTTTATGATGCCCATTTTTATAATATATTGGATTATTTTATATTAGCAGTGCTGGTAGCAGGTGTGTTGATCTTTATTCTGTATCCGCTTCTTTGCATGATCAGACAAAGTTTTGTGGGAGAAGAGGGATTTTCGACAGAAGTTTACAAGAGCATCTTCAGTGCCAATCTGCAGCTTGTAAAAAACAGTGTTTTTGTAGGTGTTTTATCCGCATTCTTTTCAACAATTCTGGGGCTGCTTGTATCAATCTGTGTATGGACAGCAGGGAAGAAACTGGGCAAATTTCTGGAAGCGATTTTGCTGATCAGCATGGTTTCGCCGCCGTTTATTGCTTCGCTCGCTTATATCCAGCTTTTCGGAAGAAACGGTCTGATCACAAAAGGAGTGTTCGGACTTTCGCTGAACCCGTATGGATGGCTTGGTGTTGTTGTAATGCAGACGTTATTCTTTTCTTCATTAAATGCACTGATGATTATCGGAATGCTGAGGAAAATGGATATGTCGCTCGTAAGGGCATCTTTTGACCTTGGAGCATCCTCCGGGTATACATTGTGGAGAATTGTTGTACCACTGTTAAAACCGGTACTACTCAGTTGCTTTTTGCTTTCGTTTATCCGGTCGATCGCTGATTTTGGAACGCCTGTTGTGATAGGTGGACGTTTTGAAACAGTTTCGACGGAAATTTATATGCAGGTAATCGGATATTCCAGACTGGATAAGAGTGCGGCACTTAATGTACTGCTTCTGATCCCGACGATTCTTGTTTTTATCCTGTACCGCTATCTAATGCAGAAAAATGAAAAAGTCATCAGCGGAAACAGTAATAAGACGGTAGAAGCGGGAGATACATTCCGGGTTCGTGGGCTGTCAGCAGTGATTGTATGGCTGGGCGCAGGTATCTTTTTTGTAATGATGGCGCTTGAATACGGATCCATTTTTCTAAACAGTTTCAGTAGAAACTTACGTGGGAAAATCACATTTACAACGATGTATCTGGACGCACTTCTGGAACGGAATATGGATACATTTATCCGAAGTGTGGAATATGCGCTTATTGTAGCAATAGTCGGCAGTCTGATCGGTATTTTACTTTCGTATTATATTGAAAGACGAAAGATAAAATTTGGCGGAGTACTGGACTTTATTATTACACTTCCGTATATGCTTCCAGGAAGTTGTTTTGGAATCGGATATATTCTGGCATTTAATCATGAACCGTTAAAACTTACCGGAACAGCGGTCATTGTTATCTTGAATATGATCTATAAACAGATGTCAATTACAACGAAGGCTTCGGCATCCTCCCTTTTGCAGATCAGTACAGAGCTTGATGCAGCAGCGCGGGATCTTGGAGCGAATAAATTTCTGGTAATGAAAGATGTCATTCTTCCGAATGTAAAGCAGGCATTTGCAACGGGATTTATCAATAATTTTACAAGTGCGATGGTTACAGCAGGAGCAGTTATTTTCCTGGTGACACCGGGACAGAAGATTGCAGTATTTACATTATTTGATTGCATTAACACAGGTCGGTATGGAGAAGCATCTATGATTGCGACATTTATTATTGTGATCACAATTTCAGTAAATGTGCTGTTTTCGATAATTGTTGCATGGAAAGGGAAAAAGAAACGTGTATTTAGAACTGAAAAACATAAGTAAAAGTTTTGGTGAAAAAGAAGTAGTAAAAGATTTATCACTCTCCCTTCCAAAGGGAGAACTGTTGTGTCTTCTGGGAGCATCCGGCTGTGGAAAAACGACAACACTCAAAATGATAAGTGGATTTTTAAAAACAGATAAAGGGCAAATCCTGGTTGATGGCCAGGATATCACCACACTGGCTCCGGAGAAGCGTCCGGTATCGACTGTTTTTCAGTCTTATGCATTATTTCCACATATGAGTGTTCTGGAAAATGTGATCTATGGTCTGAAGTTCCGTGGCATCCGAAAAAAAGAAGCCAGAGAAATGGGTATGGAATATCTGAAAATCGTAGATATGGAAGAATATGCCGGGGCATCGATCGGGGAAATTTCCGGAGGACAGCAGCAGAGAGTAGCACTGGTCAGATCTCTGATCACAAAACCGAAGGTGCTTCTTCTGGATGAACCGCTTAGTAATCTGGATGCGAAACTCCGGGTAAAAATGAGAGAAGAAATCCGTGAAATCCAGAAGAAATATGAAATTACAATGGTTTTTGTAACGCATGACCAGGAAGAGGCAATGGTACTTGGAGATCAGATCGCTATTATGGATCAGGGAAAGTTGGTTCAGATTGGAAAGCCGGAAGAAGTGTATCTGCATCCACAGAATGATTTTGCAAGAGATTTCCTTGGAATATCCAACCGTTTTACTGATATCCATGGAAATACAATATGCTGCAGACCGGAGGAACTGGAATTTGCAGCAGAAGGTTCTGTGAAAGGAATTGTAAGACAGGAAGAATTTCTTGGGTTTTACAGACAGTATTATGTTGAAACAATGAATCATGAACATATTATTGTACGGACAGACAGAAATATAAAAGTAGAAGCTGGCAAAGAAGTGCAACTTCGGGTGAAATAAAAAAGACACTGTGCAAGGTGACAATATCAGTTTGATATGCTACCCTGCATAGTGCCTTTTTCATTTTGAGGAATGACCGGTCAGACGTGCATCATCCCTGACATCACACAACCTCCTGCAGCACCGGCATTTTTCAGTTCGTGCAGTTGTGCTTCATCAATTTTGATTCCGCCAATGCCATAAACCGGAATCTGCACAGCTTGGCATACATTCTGCAGAAATGGAAGTCCCCGTGGGGGGAGCCCTTTCTTGCAGTCGGTAACATAAATATGTCCTGCTGTGAGATAGGAAGTTCCCAGCTTTTCCGCTTCGACTGCTTCAGAAACAGAATGGATGGAAGTTCCAACTGTATGAAAATCGGAAACCACTTTCGGATTTTCAAGCAAAAGTGGAAGTGGTAAATGTAGCCTGTCGCAGCCGAGTTCTCTCGCAACGGCTGGATAAAAATGCGGAATAAACGGAACTTTAAACTGTTCACAGATTTCCTTCACCTGCCGGGCAAGAGAAAAATATTCCTCTTCCGGCAGATCTTTTTCACGCAGGATCAGAGCTTTCGGATGCAGCTTGCAGACACGGGTAATCTGTTCTGTAAAAGGACGGGAACAGAGATGGCGGTTTGTTACGGCAATAAGATCTCTATACATAGATATAATCACTCATAACCGGCTGCATATTGTTGGAAAGAAGTGCCTGATAAACCTCATCTACGGAACGTCCGTCAGAAATCTCGAACTGGTCATCTCCCTTATCCTCAATATCATCCACATGGCTTCCGATTCCGGTGCTGACTCCGGCAGAAATCTTGGTTGCAGCAATCTGTGTCAGATTGTCTCTTACACGCGCACATTCTCTTGTGGATACCGTAATGCTTGAAAATGGCATAAACAGACGATAAGCGCAGACTACCTGAAGGAGCTGTGGCTCATGGACGTCCATCGGATTGATGCGGTCGTTGTTGATGATCGGACGAAGTCTCGGACAGGAGAAGGCGATTTCGGCATGTGGGTATTTTCTCTGCAGGAGATAAGCATGGTATCCGGTTGCAAAGGCATCCTTGCGGAAATCATCAAGTCCGAGAAGTGCTCCGAATCCGACACCGCGCATGCCGCCCATCAGTGCACGTTCCTGGGCATTGACACGGTATGGGAAGATCCGTTTGTGTCCGGCAAGATGCAGGGTTTCATATTTGTCAGAATTGTAAGTCTCCTGGAATACGGTTACATAATCGGCACCGCACTCGTGGAGGAATGCGTATTCGTCCGAGTTGACCGGATAAATCTCAAGTCCGATAACTTTAAAATATTTGCGTGCGATCTTGCAGGCATTTCCAATATATTCGATGGTAGATTTACTGCGGCTTTCACCGGTCAGGATCAGGATTTCCTGAAGCCCTGTACTGGAAATTGCAGCCATCTCTTTTTCAATCTCTTCGTCATTTAACTGCGCACGGTTGATCTTGTTGTGGCAGTTGAAACCACAGTAAATACAATAGTTTTCGCAGTAGTTTGCAATGTAGATCGGAGTAAACATGTAGACGCTGTTTCCGAAATGTTTTCGTGTCTCTGCCTGTGCAGCCTGTGCGATCTCCTCAAGAAGAGGAAGTGCGGCAGGTGAGAGAAGTGCAGCGAAATCCTCCGGTGTACGGATGTCATGCGCAATGGCGCGTCTTACGTCAGCTTCGGTATATTTTTCATAATCATAAGCGTTCATGGCACTTATGACCTGATCCATTACGTCAGATCCGATATCTTCCATTCCCGGAAGGTAAGTCATATGATCAATGCGGTTTTTCTTCTGGTCTTCCAGAATTTCTTCACTTAAAATACTTTCGTTGATATGTGAATTTTCCATTTTGACTGCCTCCTAATTCTCTAAGAATCCTGTCAGAGGTGAGGATGCGCTTGCGCCTCTTTCGATGGTGCGTCCCAGTCCGGAAAGATAAGCACTGCGTCCGGCTTCAATGGCTTTTTTGAAAGCTTCTGCCATGGCAGGAACATTTCCTGCAGTTGCGATAGCAGTATTTGCCATGACAGCGGAAGCACCCATTTCCATGGCTTCACAAGCCTGGGAAGGGCGACCGATTCCGGCATCAACGATGATCGGCAGATCGATCTCATCAATCAGGATCTGGATGAAATCCTTTGTGCTGAGCCCTTTGTTGGAACCGATTGGAGAGCCGAGCGGCATAATGCAGGCAGCTCCGGCATCAGCAAGTGCTCTTGCAGCATTCAGATCCGGGTACATATACGGCATGACAACAAAGCCTTCTTTTGCAAGGATTTCTGTTGCTTTGATGGTTTCGTAGTTGTCCGGAAGCAGGTATTTGGAATCATGAACGACTTCAATCTTTACAAAGTCGCCGCATCCGACTTCACGGGAAAGTCTGGCGATACGGACTGCCTCCTCAGCATTACGTGCACCGGATGTATTTGGAAGCAGGGTTACATTGTCCGGAATATAGTCCAGGATATTTGCAAGACCGCCTTCATTTGCGCGACGCAGGGCAAGTGTGATGATCTGAGCTTCTGCTTTTTCGATACAGGCTTTTACAAGATCCAGAGAAAATTTACCGGATCCGAGAATAAAACGGGAAGTGAATTCATGACCTCCCAGGATAAATTTATCTTCATTTGTACTCATAATAAAGTTCCTTCTTTCTTATATTTTTAAATTTCTTCTTCACCGAGGATCAGCCGCGTGATCATGTTGGCTTCATGTGCGGCACAGATGGCAACACGCGGCGCCATCAGTCCATGACCGTAAGTTGGTGCTGTCACGCCATCACCACACAGATAAAAGTTTTTCATGATCCGTTTTGTGATAATGGTATTGCTGCTTCCATAGCCGGCCATTCCGGTTGCGGATACGAGCTTTTTCTCTGGAAAATGTTCCAGAATTCCATTGACCAGCATTGCTTTGGCTTCCGGATTATCAAAAGCTTCGCAGACAATTGTGGCATCTGCAAATAATTCCTGCAGATTATCGTCCGTAACTTTTACACAGTCCGTGCGGATATCCAGATACGGATTGATCTTCAGAAGCAGGGATTTCAGGGCATCGGTCTTGTACATTCCGATATGCTCCATGAAATATTGCTGGCGGTTCAGATTGGTAATGTCAACTACGTCAAAATCAATCAGGTGAAGATGACCGACACCAATCCGTGCAAGCGCATAAGCAACATTAGAGCCAAGACCGCCAAGCCCTGCGATCGCTACATTTCCTGCCGAGAGAAGCTTCTGCGTCTCCGGTGAATGTCGCTCGTCAAGGGCGGTGTAGATTTCTTCTTTTGTAAGTGTATGATACATGATTTCTTAGCCTCCTCCTACAAAACTTACAACCTCCAGACGGTCCCCGTCTTTGAGCATGGTGTCAGAATAGCTGTATTTTGGTAAAATATCACCATTCATTTCAACGGCGATCCGTTTGATCTGATAATTGTTTTGTTCCAGATAATCCGCAACACTGAGCGGTCCGGTCAGAGTAACTTTTTTACCATTAACTGTAATCATGGAAAAACCTCCTTTCAAAACGGAAAAGTTCTTAAAAATGAAAAAAGAGTACACAAAGAATTACACCCGTGGTGGTGTACCCCTTCATGAACTCTCGCCCAATCTCAACTTTACCTTATTCATTTTCGTGTAAACCCTGGTTGAATGTGGAATTTCATGATGTTGGGGTCAAAAGGTATTTTGACCCCTTTGATACCAGATTGCTACGTGCTTTGCACTCTC
>ERZ857840.2064-NODE-2064-length-20488-cov-2.972544_pt1 | contig 20488 bp, 18 predicted proteins | sample MGYA00519760_ERZ857840 | MGnify/ENA primary metagenome ERZ857840 (study PRJEB31778, sample SAMEA3449371) | human gut metagenome | biome: human gut; feature: human-associated habitat; material: faeces | place: United Kingdom | collected 2010/2012 ... | reverse complement strand
GAAAATTTTTGTGGGAAAAAATCATTTGATGAAATATATAATAATTTTTTATTTAGAAGAGATGATGAAATTGATGCACTATTAAAACCAATTGATAAAAATTTAGATAAATATTTAAAAAAAATGGAAAGAAAAAATAAGTGGATAAATCTTATAAGTAGATTTAAAAACACGATGTTAAAAATAAAGCAAAAGCATTGCCGGTAAGTAATTCTAAAGAAAAGCACAAGCAATTTACAGATTATTATAAGCAAGATAATTTATCAAGCAATATAACTGAGCAAGAAACAAAAGAACATGAACAATATAATGAATTCAGTAAATCAAACCAAAAAGATATTGGAAGATAGTTATAATTACTAAATTGGAATGACTTAGCAAATAATAATTTAAGAAACTGTAAATTGTAACGGTAAAAAATGAAAGGAATAAAAATATTGAACGATTATATAGAATTAAAAAAAGATGAACAAGAAGTAAATATGATGCCACCACTAACTTGGGCATATGTCGGAGACTGCGTATATGAATTATATATAAGAACAAAATTAGTAAATGAAACAAAATTAAAACCACATGCGTTACATATAGAGGCAATAAAACATGTTAAGGCTCAAGCACAAGCCGAGACATTAAAAAAGATATATGATGATTTAACAGAAAAGGAACAAGATATTGTAAGAAGAGGAAGAAATGCAGAAAATCATCATTTACCTAAAAATGCTAATGTTCAAGATTATATGTATTCAACAGCATTTGAAGCGTTGATAGGTTATTTATATTTAACAAAACAAACTGATAGATTAAAAGAAATTTTGCAAAAAACAGAACAATAACTTGTAAAAAAACCTTGTCTGGTGTAAAATATGAATAATCAAATAATAATAGGAGGAAAAAACAAAAAATGAGATTTGTAGAAGATGAAGACTCGAAAAAAGAATACAAAAAATTTTTAGAAGAAAACGAAAGATGTAACTTTCAACAATCACTAGAATGGGCAGAAGTAAAGAAACCAAACTGGAAACCAGAAGTAATACTAGCAGAAGACGAAGACAAAAACATAATAGGATCACTATGTGTATGGATAAGAAAAATGCCAATATTTGGGAACATAATGTATGCATCAAGAGGGCCAGTATGTGACATACACGACATATCAGTAATGAAACAACTAACAGACGGAGCAAAAGAATTAGCAAAAAAATATAATGCGATAGGTTTAAGAATAGAGCCAGACATAGAAAAAGATGACCAAGCATTTAGAGATATAGTAACAAACTTAGGATACAAAATAAAAGATGACGCAAAAGACTTCAAAGACGAAATTCAACCAAGATTTGTATTCAGACTAGACATAAAAGACAAAACAGAAGAAGAAATAATGGCAGGATTCCACCAAAAATGGAGATATAATATCCGTCTAGCAGGAAGAAAAGGAGTAACAGTAAAAGAAGGAACAAGAGAAGACTTAAAAGACTTCCACAAAATCATGATTGAAACAGGAAACAGAGATGGATTTATAACAAGACCATTATCATACTTCGAAAAAATGTATGACAACATGGTACCAGGTGGACACATGAAACTATTAATGGCTTATTACGATGGAAAACCAATATCAGGAGTAATACCAATATTCTATGGAAACAAAACATGGTACTTATATGGAGCAAGTAGCAATCAACACAGAAATTTAATGCCAAACTATTTATTACAATGGGAAATGATAAAAATGGCAATAGCAAGACATGATGATATATACGACTTTAGAGGAGTATCAGGAGTTGTTGACGAAAACCATCCACAATATGGATTATATAGATTCAAAAAAGGATTTGGAGCAAAATTTACAGAATTTATAGGAGAAATTTATATACCATTCAAACCAGTAAGATATAAACTATATAAATTTTCAGAAAAAGCATTTAGAACCTTAAGACAAATCAAAAGAAAATTATAGTGTCCAAAAGGGACGGTTCTTTTTGGACATTTGTACATGGAGGAAAATGTGAAAGCTGTAGTAATAAATAAAGAAGATTTAAGATATAACATAGAAAAAATAAAAGAATATGCAGAAAAAAATTTACCAGATGATAACGGAAAAAAAGTAAAAATAATAGCAGTTATAAAAGCAAATGGATATGGACTAGGCATTGTAGAGTACTCAAAGTTTTTAATAGATAATGGAATAGATTATTTAGCAGTAGCAACAATAGAAGAAGCTTTAAAAATAAGACAAGCAGGAATTACAGAAAAAGAAGCAAAGGTTTTAATGCTATCTTCAACAGATACGGATTGGCTTTTACAGTCATCTGCCGGTCTGTCTCTTCCAAATGAAGATGGATTCTTTCATCGGAAGCTGTCAACTCTTTTAATATATCAGCCAGAATAATCTCTTCAATATTGTTTTTCAGGAGTTCTTCTTCTTGTCGTGAAAGAAAAAGAAGATGCCGGATCAGGCTGGATAACCGTTTGCTTTCTGAAGAAATTCGTTGGAGGGATTCAATGTATTCTCCCGTGCTTCTTTCTTTCAGCAGACTGATTTCACATTCTCCCTGAATGGCAGTAATCGGATTGTTCAACTCATGTGAAGCATGACTGACAAAGGATTTTTCTGCCTTGAATGCACTGTCCAGACGGTCGAGCATACTATTTAATGTCTTTATCATGTCCTCCAGTTCGTCATTATTGCCAGTAGTCTTTAATCGGCGGTTCAGACTGTTGGCACGTATTCTTTTCAATTCCTTTAGTATGTGTTGCAGGGGAACCAGAATACGGCCGGAATATATTTTTCCGATAAAAAAGATCAGGACGGAACTGGCTAAGATGAGAAATATGGAAAGCAACAATAAGTGTTCCTTGATTTCTGTTCCGTAGGCATTCCGGGACATGACGAGTACGATAAAGTTGCCTTCATTATCCGGATAATAAAGGGCGGCTCCCAGTTGATCCTTGTATTTGAAGGAGAAAGGGATGCTGTCCTGTCCTGCCAGCAGAAGAGCCTGCTGGTGTTGCGTGAGGTATTTATTCAGCGTATCACGCACTTCGGAGAGACTGTCCATATTTAAAAGAATCTCATGAGCTTCGGGCAGGAGTTCGTCATATTTGCGTTGGATAATCTGGTAGCTCTGTTCGTCTACTTCATCTTTTTCCCAATGCTTCTGTGCGGTCAGGTAGGCTTTTTCACGCAGGTAAGAAGCATAAAGTTTATTGATGTACTGCGTACTGAAAATATAGAATACAGCAATGATGATGACAGTGGTCAGTACACTGATTAATGTATAGAAGAGAGCTATTTTAGAACCTATTTTCATAGCCGGTGTGCTTGGGAGTTTAAGTATTCATGATATATCCTAGTCCTACGACTGTATGAATCAGCTTTTTATCAAAGTCACGGTCAATCTTTACCCGGAGATAGTTTACGTAAACATCTACGATATTGGTATTGGTATCAAAATTCTTGTCCCATACATCTTTGAGCAGGGTAATACGTGAGAGGGCAACCCCTTGATGAGTCATGAAATATTCGAGCAGGCGGTATTCTTTAACGGTAAGGTCGATGTCTATGTCCCCCCTTTTGGCTTTTCGAGTATTGCAGTCCAATACCAGGTTATCGCATGTCAATAGATTGGAAGGGACTTCTTTGTTGCGTCTCAACAGGGCTTTGATGCGTGCTTCCAGTTCTTGGAAACTAAAAGGTTTGACGAGATAATCATCTGCTCCCGCATCCAGTCCTTTGACGATGTCTTCGGTTGTTCCTAAAGCTGTCAGCATGATTACCGGGATTTGATACCCGAACATTTGGCGATAAAGGCGGCAAAGCTCCAAACCATTTATTTTAGGCATGATAATGTCCAGTATTAAAAGGTTGAAAGGTTCGTCCTGAAGGATTTTCCAACCCGTATCCCCGTCATGGCAGACGGTTACCGAATGCCCGAATTCTTTTAATCCCCGTTCGATGAAAGAGGCGATATTAATTTCATCTTCAACCAATAGTATCTTTGCCATAATTCAGATTGTTTATGTGCAAAGATACTTTTTTCCTGGCATCCGGAGAAAGAAATCCGCCCTACATTTAAGTGTTTCTTCTTTTTGAGTTGTACTATATACAAACAATAGATATGCTATGAAAATAAATTATGTCATTGGAGCTTTTCTGTGTGTGCTGGGATGTTACGGGTGTAGCAGTCGGAGAGAATGCGGATTGGAAATCAAATCCTACGGATTACCAGATAACGGAACAAACGGTTACTTCTGAAAATACGTTGAACATACGAATGGCTGCCGGAGGCGGACAGGCTATTTCATTTATGGCACTTTAAAAAGATCGATTGATTATAAAGTTAGACTGTTAATAATGGAAATAGGATTCGTTTTTAGGTAGGAAGATAGAAAAACAGGTAGTATAAATAAAGTTAGTTAGAGGTTAGGAAAAACGGTGAACAGCCTCAACACTGTCCACCGTTTTTATTATTAAGCATGTTCTCATTATCAGTTTATATAATCCGTGCTAATACTATGAGAATTATTGCATGGATACTTATCGTGCTTATCCGGGATAATTATCCCTTTGCTTCCTGATACATAAAGCGTTTGATTGACTTTTTCGCAGTCTTTTCAAATTCCTCGAAATGGATCTTTATTTTGCTTATTTGAGAATAGTTAGGAAGCTGTTGATTCAATTCGATACGGTTTTGTTCCATTACTTTCTGAATATCCGTCTGCTGCAATCCATGAGCGAAAGCATCATCGAAATCCGGGTAGATCAGGGCTACCAGTTTTTCGTGCTGTAAGACGATCAGTGACTCCGAAACATACGGCATGTTGTTCAGCTTGCTTTCAATTTCTTCGGGATAGATATTCTGTCCGCTAGAGGTGAGAAGCAGGTTCTTACTACGTCCGCGGACTGTCACATAACCCTCTTCATCCAACGTACCGAGGTCACCGGTATGCAGCCAACCGTTAGCATCAATAATTTGTGCCGTCGCTTCCGGATTTTTATAATACCCCAGCATCATATTCATTCCCCTGCATACGATTTCTCCGGCATGCGTTTTCGGGTCCGGTGAGTCGATGCGGACTTCCATTCGGCTGGTTGCCTTTCCGCAGGAAGCAAGTTTCAGTGTTTCCCAACGGCTGGAACAAATAATCGGACCACATTCCGTCATACCGTAAGCGATGGTGTAGGGGAACCCTATCTTTTTAAGGAAAGCCTCTACTTCCGCATTGAAAGGAGCACCTCCGATAATAATCTCGTCAAAGTTTCCACCGAAGATTTCCATGGCAGCCTGTCGTGCCAGCGATTTGATTTTATCGTTCACAATAGGCACTTTCAGCAATAACTTGCCGATTTTGCTGTCTACTTTAGGAAGAATATCTTTCTTGATAATCTTTTCCACAATCAACGGTACACAAGAAATCACTTTGGGTTTAATTTCGGAGAAAGATTGGGAAATGATTTTCGGAGACGGCATACGCGTCAGGAAATAGATGTGTGCACCTGCAGAGAATCCGTAAAGGAAATCATATACCATACCGAACACGTGTCCCATAGGCAACATGGAAACGATATGATCTCCTGGTTTAACGGGAAGCATTTCGAAGCAGTAAGCCACGTTTGACCAAAGACTGCGATAGGGGAGCATCACTCCTTTAGAGTAACCCGTGGTACCGGAAGTATAGTTGATGATAGCTAGTTCTTCCGGACGATCTTTCCGGTAACAAATATGTTCCGGGCGAAAGTTCTTGGGATACTGTTGACCGTAAATAGCGTTCCGGTGTTCAAAAGCGTAAGTGAGTTTTTCGTTTCGGGACACTAATGCCGAGAAATCAGCCAGCGAAGCGATGCCCTCTAACAAAGGCATGGCATCTTCATTCAGGTTCTCCCATGCCTGGTCGCCGACGAAAAGTAATTTGGCTTCGGAATGGTTGACGATATTATGAATATTATCTGCCTTGAATTCATGCAAAATGGGAACAATAACAGCTCCGTAAGTGATAGTCGCCAGGAAAGTAACTGCCCAGTGAGCACTGTTACGTCCGCAAACGGCTATTTTATCTCCCGGCTGGATGCCGGCACTTTCCAAGACGATGTGAAATTTAGCGATTTTACGCGCTACATCCTTATATTGGAGGGTAATTCCTTTATAGTCAGTTAAGGCATCTTTGTCCCAGTTTTTGATGATGCTTTGCTCAATATAATCAATGAACTGATGTTCTTGTTCCATTCGATTTTTGCACATTTAGTTTAAAACTGCGCAAAATTAATACTTCGTAGATGTAAACCGAATTTTAAATTCAAGTTTTACGGTTAATTAACGGAGGGGGAACGAACAATTTTACCAGCCGGATAAAGGTCATTCGTGTTTCTTCCTTAGAACTAGTTCATTGGCCTATATAAAACATTTCGTCTCCACGCATGAAGATGAAACGAATGTCTTGCCAAGGCAAGAGGTTCCATGCGTGGAGACGAATCAGTTATAGTGTACTGAATAACTCTTTTCAGATGTTATTCTGAATCAGTATCTTCTTCTTTGGATTTTTCGGAAATAAGTAATAGTTTATCTCCTTCGTGCAGTTTCAGTGTTCCGTTGGGAATCAGGAACTCATCTCCGCGCTTCACGATCATTACCAGCGTGCCTTTCGGAAGATTCATATCTTTCAATGTGTCTGCTTCTTCCAGCATACTTTTGGTGATAGTCATGTCACTAAGATCAGAGTCTATTTCTTCCGGAAGTTCCACTCCGAAGTCGTTACCGGTTTTTTCCAGCGGTTTGGAAAGATTCAAAATCCGGGCGACGAAAGAAATGGTTGTTCCCTGTACGACCAATGAGACAATGGTAATAAAGAATACAATGTTGAAAATGAGGTTCGAACCTTCTACGCCCGCCACTACCGGATAGGTAGCAAAGATGATAGGAACTGCACCGCGTAATCCTACCCAGGATACGAAAATACGTGATTTCATCGTGATTTTCCGGAATGGAAGCAGACAAAGGAACACGCTTAACGGGCGGCCGATAATAATCATGAAAACACCAATCAACAATGCCACGGCAGCTACTTCGAGCATTTCGTGCGGGTTGACAAGCAATCCCAGACAAAGGAACATGATGATTTGCGACAACCAGGTCAGTCCGTCCATAAAGGTGTAGATGTCTTTACGATGCATGATTTTATTGTTTCCTACCATGATACCGGCGATGTATACGGCAAGGTATCCGTTACCTTTCAGTAAGTCGGTGATGGAGAAAGTGAAAAACACAAATGCCAGTAATAAGATGGGATACAAGGCTTGATTATCAATATTGAGCTTATTCAACATCCGGATAGCTAGCTTTCCAAGTACATATCCGGCAGCCGCGCCGACGATAAACTGGATGACGAAAGAGCCTACGATAGCTCCGACTCCCATACCTGACGATTGAATAAACTGTATCAGGACAATGGTAAGCATATAGGCCATCGGGTCATTACTTCCGCTCTCCAGTTCCAGCATGGGACGAAGGTTGTGTTTCAAGTTCATCTTCTGTGAACGGAGAATGGCGAACACCGAAGCCGAATCCGTAGACGACATGGTGGAGGCCAAAAGCAGGGAAGTAGTGATAGGTAAATAAATATTTGACCAGCTCATACCTGATATCCACCAGATAAAGAGTCCGGTGAAAAGAGCTGTAAGTAGTACTCCGACAGTGGAAAGCACGATACCGGGACCTAGAATAGGTTTGATTTCTCTGAATTTCGTATCCATACCTCCCGAGAAAAGGATAATACTAAGGGCCACCATACCGATAAATTGGGCGTCTTTCGCGTCGTGGAACTGCAGGCCGAGGCCGTCACTTCCAAACAACATTCCTACTACGAGGAACAATAATAAGGTAGGTACTCCAAAGCGGTATCCGGTTTTTCCAACAACGATGCTGACGAAAAGTAAGATAGAACCGATAAGTAGGGTGTTTTCTGCTGTAAATATCATAGGCAATATATTATAAAGTTATAAAATTGTCGTATTAATTCTCACCGTGCGAAGTTACACATTATTAACAACAAATAAAAACTCTTTTTGGATGTATTTTTGTGAAAAAAGGGAGTTAAATTGTCTAAAAAGACTAATTTTGCAAAGAATAATCTACATTATACTTATGGATTCAAATAATCTTACACCTTTGAGGAAAGGGGTGGTGGGGGTACAATTCTTGTTTGTAGCTTTCGGTGCTACGGTACTCGTGCCGTTATTGGTGGGGCTTGACCCTTCTACAGCTCTGTTTACAGCAGGTATTGGTACGCTTATCTTTCATGCGGTTACGCGTGGAAAGGTTCCTGTCTTTCTGGGGAGTAGTTTCGCGTTTATTGCGCCTATCATTAAAGCGACAGAACTTTATGGGTTGTCCGGCACCTTATCCGGCATGGTTGGAGTAGCATTAGTTTACTTTGTAATGAGTGCGCTTGTCAAATGGCAGGGAGTGAGGGTGATTGAACGGCTCTTTCCTCCCGTTGTCATAGGTCCTGTTATCATTCTGATAGGTTTGTCACTGGCGGGAACAGGAGTGAATATGGCAAAAGAGAACTGGGTACTGGCACTGCTTTCGTTGGTTACTGCAGTCGTTGTTTCAATGAAAGCCAAAGGGCTTTTGAAACTGATTCCTATCTTCTGTGGAATTGTAGTAGGGTATCTGGCTGCATGGCTTTTCTACGATTTGGATTTGTCCGGTGTCAGGGATGCTGCCTGGATTGGATTGCCGCAGTTTGTCTTTCCTAAGTTCTCATGGGAACCTGTGTTGTTTATGATTCCGGTAGCCATTGCTCCGGTGATAGAACATATTGGTGATATTTATGTAGTTAATACGGTCACCGGAAAAGATTTCGTGAAAGATCCGGGGTTGCACCGTACTTTATTGGGGGATGGTCTGGCGTGTTTCTGTGCCGGATTATTGGGTGGCCCTCCTGTGACAACTTATTCGGAAGTGACCGGGGCCATGTCCCTGACAAAAATAACCAATCCGCAAGTGATAAGAATAGCTGCTATTTCCGCTATCTTATTTTCTGTTATCGGTAAAATCAGTGCATTATTAAGATCCATTCCAAGTGCTGTACTAGGCGGTATCATGTTATTGCTTTTCGGAACGATTGCTTGCGCGGGCATTGGTAATCTTGTGAATAATTGTATTGATTTGAGCCGTACAAGAAATATAATCATTGTGTCTTTGACACTGACTGTCGGCATTGGTGGCGCTGCTTTTAATTGGGGCGATTTTTCATTGTCCGGCATTGGACTGGCAGCTTTGGTGGGAGTGCTTCTCAATTTAATATTGCCTAGAGAGGATTGATATTCTATTTAAAAAGAAACGATCCACTTGCGGGAATAAACGCAGGAGTCCTGGCTGATTAGGAATCCAGTTCAGCATAGAAAAAAGATAGTGACGGTATAGGATGGAAATAGTGACGGTATTGTTGTCATATACCGTCACTATTTTGTAGAAGGAAATCTGTCTGTAAAATATTCTTCTGTTCCTTTGTTATTTACGATAGAAACTTCACAATATCTTCATCTACTGTACTGATACCTCCGATTCCGAATTGCTCGATCAATACGTTCTTTACATTCGGCGAAAGGAAAGCGGGAAGCGTAGGTCCTAAATGAATATGTTTCACTCCTAAAGCCAGTAATGCCAATAAAACAATGACCGCCTTTTGTTCGTACCATGCAATATTATATACGATAGGTAATTGGTTCACATCGTCCAGTCCGAAGATTTCTTTCAGTTTTAGAGCGATTACAGCCAGTGAGTAACTGTCGTTACATTGTCCTGCATCTAATACTCTCGGAATGCCGTTGATATCACCTAAAGCTAATTTATTGTATCTGTACTTGGCACAACCTGCTGTAAGAATCACTGTGTCACTAGGTAATTTTTGAGCAAATTCCGTATAATATTCACGGCTCTTCATGCGTCCGTCACATCCTGCCATTACAAAGAATTTACGGATTGCTCCACTTTTTACGGCATCTACCACTTTATCCGCTAAAGCTGTCACCTGTGCATGCGCGAATCCCCCGATAAGTGTCCCGTTTTCGATGGCTACGGGCGGCTGGCATTGTTTGGCATGAGCAATCAGGGCAGAAAAATCTTTCGGTTTTCCATCTTTGCGTTCGGGAATGTAATGTGCTCCTTCCAGACCACAGGCTCCTGTGATGTAAATGCGATCTTTGTAACTTGCATTTGCATGTGGCGGAACGATACAGTTACTTGTGAACAAGATAGGACCGTTGAAACTTTCAAATTCCTCTTTCTGCTTCCACCAGGCATTTCCGTAGTTTCCTGCCAGATGCTTGTACTTCTTTAGTTGAGGATAATAATGTGCAGGCAACATTTCGCTGTGAGTATATACATCTACTCCTGTACCCTCTGTTTGTTCCAATAACTCTTCCAGGTCTTTCAAGTCATGTCCGCTGATTAATATACCCGGATTATTGCGTACACCGAGACTCACTTGTGAGATTTCCGGATTTCCGTAGCTGCTGGTATTCGCTTTATCCAGCTGTGCCATTGCCGATACTCCATGCTTTCCTGTTTCCAAAGTCAGCTGAACCAGTTCTTCCACTGTAATATCATTGCGGGTCAGTTCAGACAAGGCATGTTGCATGAAAGCAAATATTTCCGGTGACTCATAGCCCAGGTTATGCGCATGCTCTACGTAGGCAGCCATTCCTTTCAGGCCATAGTGTACAAGTTCTTTCAGTGAGCGGATATCCTCGTTGGGAGTGCGAAGCACACCGACAGTTTTTGATTTCTCTTCAAACTCATCTTCGCTTCCATTCCAAAGACATTCGTCAGGAGCATTTTCGATCTTTATCTTGTTGGCAAGTTCTCTTTTCAGTTTCAGTCCTTCTTTGATTTTTTCAGTGATAGCCACTTTATCAAAATTGGCGTTGGTGATGGTAATGAACAAAGCATCATAGATAAATTTGTCTGCTTGTTCGGAAGGATGTCCATCTTTACGCAGATGTTCGTTGTAGACAGCAATTCCACGTACTACGAAGAGTAGTAAGTCTTGCAGGTTAGCCACTTCAGACGTTTTACCGCACACACCTTTCAAGGTACAACCGGTACCCATTGCGGTTTCTTGACATTGATAACAGAACATACTCATAACTTTTGCGTTTTTAATTAGTCCAATATTTTATTTATTGAACGCAAAAGTAGAGGAAAGGTTTCAGGTGATTCTGTAACCAATGTTACAACAATGAATATTTTTTATCTAAAACACTCATTATTCGATTCATAAATCTTTAAACTGCTCTTATTATTGAATAAGCCGTACCAGTTGTTCTTTCTGTAAAATAGTGATATGCTTGCGATCGGCTATTAATAATCCATCTTCCTGCATGTGTGCCAGTTCGCGGGCGAGGGAAGGACGGGATACTCCGAAATAATCACTCAATTCCTGTTGTGAACGGTCGAGGGTGATATGCGTCTGTTGTTGCTGTTTGTATAATCGGAGCAAGTACGAAGCAAGTTTCTGACGAATCGTTTTAAACGACATAAAGAAAAGCTTATCCGATAAAGTCCGTGCATAATTGGCAGAAAGATTCATATAGTTTTCCAAAAACTGCTCGTTTTTACGGAATAACCTCAATACACTTGATTTAGGAAGTTCGATAACCTCTGTCGGTTCGTTGGCAGTCACTTCCACCGGATAGCGGTTCTCCTCACCGAACAGAAATAGAGGGGCAATCGCTCTTGGAGCAGCGATGTCTTCCACTTTGATAAGACGCCCCGAATAATCAATCATCTCTCCACGTACGCTTCCTTTGGTCAGGATGACGAGGCGATTGCACACAGCTCCCTGTTGAGCCAGGATTTCCCCTTTCTTATAAGAACGTGTATGGAAACTGATCTCTTCCAGATCGGCAAAAAGTCTTTCCGGAGTGATCCCTCGGAATAAGGGGTTGTTGACGAGTGCAGGTATCATATATCAATAGTTATTTGAATTTTAAAATAAACGTTGTTTCTTTCTCCCGCAGCAAAGTGAGACTCCCGCCCGAAAGGCGCATGATCTGTCGTGAAATACTAAGCCCGATTCCGCTACCATTTTCTTTGGTGGTGAAGAAAGGAATAAAGATATGCTCTGCTATTTCCGACGGGATTTCGGGACCGTTGTTTTTGATCTCGATCCATATTTCTTCCATATCATTGCAATAAGCCCGAAGTTCGATTCTACCATCCGGTTGGCTTCCGATTGCCTGAATGGCATTCTTTAGAAGATTGATAACCACTTGGGCGATGAGGTTTTCATCCGCATACAGAATTAAGTCCGCAGGAGAAATCTCCGTGTGGAAACAAATGGTGTCACACGGATTCTGATGGCGGGCAAGTTCAATCATCCTTTCTATGAATGCTTTCACATAGAACAATGACGGTTCCGGTGCAGGTATGCGTGTAAACTGCCGGTAAGATTCTACAAAAGAGAGCAAGCCTTTTCCTGTGGTGCTGATGGTCTGCAACCCGTGACTGATCTCTTCATCTTTACCCTCGGACATGGAAAGAAGAGTGTCACAAAGAGAAGTGATAGGCGTGACCGAATTCATGATTTCGTGCGTCAGAACCCGTGTCAGGCGAATCCATGAATCTATTTCCTTTTCATCAAGTTCGGTATTGATATCATTCAGAGCCAGGATACGCAGATGTTCTTTGCGTACATTGATTTCCGATACACGTATGGATAGATTAACGGTTCCCCGTTCGTTGTGAAATATCACTTGCAGCTTGTCTCCGGGACGGCAGTTCTCTATTTTTTCCATGAGCGTAGTGTCTACTTTACTCAACTGATGGATATGCGTGAATATATTCAGCCCCAAAAGACGGAGTGCTTCCTTGTTCTTCTGATAAACAGCCCCATTGTCATTGAGTACCAGCAATCCTGTACTGACAAAATCCAGAATCAGCTCGTAATATTTCTCTTGCTGGGCGGTTTCCGCTTTTACATTATATAAGATGTGTCCCACCCGGTTGAGTGCCCGGTTGATCTTAAGGCTTTCGGGAGTACCGTTTTCTTCGGGAAAATGAAAAGTGTTATCATTATTTTCAAGCGCGTTAATCATGAAAAGCACCTGCTTGGTGTGAAGCTGGTACAGGCGGATTTGCCAGATGATGCTAAGTACCAGCAGACAAAGACTGACGCCCAGCCAACCGTATGATTGATGAATACCGAACCAGACGGTCGATATACAGAAAAGTACAGTCAGCAAAACTCTGAACCAGTACCGAATCCCCAGTTGTTGGATCTGTGAGCTCATAATCCGAATTTTTTCATCTTGTTATAGAGTGTCTGCCGGGTTATTCCCAGTTGAGCGGCCACTGCTGATAGATTTCCCGCACAGGCATCGAGCGCTTTCCGTATCATCTGCACTTCCATTTCTTCCAGGGTGGAGATACTCTGTTCCTGAATGGCTATCCGTGGTACGGATAATTGGAATAATTCAGCAGGAATCAGCGGACTGTCATTGATGATAACCGCCTTTTCGATGACGTGCTCCAATTCGCGGATATTACCATACCAAGGATGCGCAGTCAATTTATCCTTTGCTTCGGGAGTGAACTTCATCAACGACTTGTCATATTGCTTGCAGAAGTGAACCATAAATCGTTCGGCCAATGGGATAATATCCTCTTTCCGTTCGCGCAGGGGAGGAATTTCCACATGAATGGTATTGATGCGGTAGAGCAAGTCTTCCCGGAATTCGCCTTTCTCTACCATCTCCTGCAGGTTCCGGTTCGTGGCACATATCAGTCGGATATCAATAGGAATTGGCGTGTTACTTCCCACTTTCACAATGCTTCGCCGTTGGATGGCGGTTAGTAGCTTTGCTTGCAGATGGTAGGGCAAGTTTCCTATTTCGTCGAGAAACAGCGTACTCTTTTCGGCAGCCTCGAACTTACCTGTCCGGTCGGTGTGTGCATCAGTGAACGACCCTTTTACATGTCCGAAAAGCTCACTCTCGAATAAAGATTCGGTGATGGTTCCCATATCCACAGCAATCATTTCTTTATATTTGCGGTTGGAAAGCGCATGGATTTCCCGTGCCAGCATCTCTTTTCCCGTTCCGTTTTCACCCGTTATCAAGAGGTTGGCATCGGTGACGGCAACCTTTTCAATCAAAGCCCGTAGTTGTTGCATAACCTTGCTTTCTCCCCAGTACATAGTCGGGTGAACAGGCTTTTCTTTACTTGCCGTTTTCCTATCGTTGTGCGTAGAGGTTGCTGCAGTTTGCAGCGTTTCCACCAGTTTCTGGTTGTCCCAGGGTTTGACGATAAAGTCCGTTGCTCCCTCTTTAATACCCCGGATAGCCAGTTCAATATCGGCATAAGCCGTAAAAAGTACGACCGGAAGATCCGGACGTACTTTTTTTATTTCATGTAACCAGAATAATCCCTCATTGCCGGTATTGATGCCCGATGTGAAATTCATGTCCAGCAATACCACTTCCGGCATTTCCTCCCGTAGGACGCTCGTCAGGGTGACAGGCGAGGAGAGTGCAACGACCTTTGAGAAATAACTTTTTAAAAGGATTTGTATGGCAGTCAGCACCCCTTTATTGTCGTCTACAATGATGATTGTTCCAGATTTACTCATTTTCGTTCAAGTTTGTAAAGCGCAAACTTACGAAAAAAGGATGTGATAATTCAAGAATCGTAATTCAAAATTGATTTTATCCCCCTTGTATCTCCAATCATAACCACTGGAACTTCAATCCGAATGATAAACTAAGGTAGTCACGTGGACGGAGATAACTATTGTTTACCGCACTAATCACATAAAGGTCACACGTACTTATTTCATAGAAAAAGGTTACAGACTTGGCCATAAATCTACGTTGCGGGTCAATGTCATAGGTCAGGCGTTGTCCCATAAAGACATGGAAACGCACTTTGCTTGAGAAACCATAATACCCTTTCGGATAACGTTCCGGTTCGTTCACCCAGAACTGATTTCCAAATACGGTATTCACATAAAGACCACAGGCAAGAGGCTCTGTCGAGAATCCTTTTCCAATATTAATGCTCCAGGGCATATAGTTCTGTTTGAGCGTCATGGTCACTTTTGCTTTCTTCGAAGAATATTTCGGAATGAATCCGAGCAATACATCCGTTTCCCACTGATTACGTTTTCCATAATCCCATCCTGTACCGAAAGAGAGCAATCCCATATTTCCGGCATATTGTATTTTGGAATGAGTCGGGATAATCCGTTCCCAGTTTCTGCGGAAACGGTGAACCCGATTATCGTAGCGGGTATGTTTGGTGTGCTTCGGTGTGGCAGGCAACACGGAGTCCGCTTTGATAATGGTGAATGAAGACTCCCCGTTACGAAAGGTGATAATTGAATCATCCTTGATGATAAAACGGAGCGAATCATCCTTGTAGTTGTTGATGATTGTATCCCTCTTGCAGGTAGCAGACATCAGACCGGGAAGCAGGAGAAGCACGGACAGTACTCCCGCGCGTAAGATATAATTAGTATTTAACCAGCTCATATTCGTATTTTTCCGGAGTTATTGTAAATACCAGATAAGTACGGTAATCCATACAATCACTGGTAACATAATGTATTCCATCATCAAAAATCACATCGTCCTGATGGTGATGGGTATGGGCGGCCGTGCAGAACTGTATTCCTGCATACTGTTTGACATAGTGTTGGAATACTTTTGCCACATTATCATTGAACACATCCGTATAGGGACGCGCGTGCATACAAATGACCGTTTTTTCAAACTCATCCCGCCTGTTCGTTATCTCATTTTCCATAAAGGTAAAGTCCGGTACAGGTTCGGAGTAATCATACTCCAAAGCGTTGGTATTCAGGCAGACAAACTTCACATCTCCTGCGATGAAAGAGAAGTTTGTGGGGCCGAATACAGCCTTGTAGGTTTCCGCCCCCGTTCCCAGACAGTCATGATTTCCGATCAGAGCCACATAAGGCACATGAAGTCCGTTCATGATATCCCTTTGCCAAAGAAATTCCTTAGTCAGTCCGAAGTCACTCATATCCCCTCCGTGGATAACGAAGTCAATATCATTTCGTTGATTGATTGCTTTTACAAAATCTTCCGTTTCGTCATACCATCGTTGTGAGTCGCCCATTGTCACGAACCGTATCGTAGTTTTACCCTGGCAATTTGCTTCTATTCTTTCCATATTGTGGGCGTTGACCTCTGTTTCTCCGCTGATGCGGACGTCATACGGATGATAGTCTATCATACCGCATCCCGAAAGGAACAGGCACGAAAACAGTGCATATAAATTCTTCCTCTTCATCATTACTTTAATAGTTTAGAAAACTAGATGCAAAGATAAAGTTTTCTATCGGGATGGACAATCTCCCCATGGATAATAGAGACTGTTGGAACAATTTAAAGGAGAAATGGAATAGTCTCCCGGTTGTCTAAAAATTAGACGGTACTGTCTAATTTTTAGACAATATTCAGAAAGGTTGAAATGATAAACACTTGATAATGAATTGTTATTCTTTTTTGGCATGCTTTCTGCATTCTTGAAAATAGAAAAAACAGAAATAAAATATAATATGAAACAAATCTATTATGTGATCCGTACTTTATTGCGGGGGCATGGTTCCAACGTTATCAAAATCCTCTCTTTGGCGTTGGGGCTGACGATGAGCATCCTGTTGTTTGCCCGCGTGGCTTTCGAACAGAGCTTTGACAAATGCTTCAAAGATTATGATAACCTGTATCAGATCTTCTCCGTCTTTTCCGCCAATGGCCAAACCTTTGAGCCGCAGGAAATGAACTGCGGACCGGTGGCGGGTGCCATACAGGAGAACTTTCCTAAAGAAGTGGAAGCAGCCACCAGCTATTGTGTCTGGATGAGTGCCCCTCTTTATTATGGAAGTGTCCGTTTTGAAGCTAACAAAGTGACAGCCGATTCACTATTCTTTCAAACTATGGGTATCGATGTTTTGAGCGGTGTTCCGGAAAAAGAACTGATGCAGAAAGATGTTGTCTTTCTTAGTGACCGGTTGGCGCGTAAGATGTTCGACCAAGAAAACCCGATAGGCAAAGTAATCTCCTATAATAAAGAAATAGAACTGACAGTGAAAGGCACGTACGCCGACATACCCGAAAATGCTACCGTCAGACCGGATGCAGTGATTTCTCTGCCTACCGTATGGAGCCGTGGATGGGGAAATTACTCCTGGAGGGGAGGCGATAGCTGGATCGCATTTATCCGTTTTCGTCCCGGAGCAGACAAATCCGTGGTGAATGCACGGTTGAATGACCTGATAAAGAAATATCGTCCTGCGGAAGACCAGAAAGTGGTAGGTTATACCGCTTTTGTAAAGCCGATCCGTGATGTATACAGGGAAGAACCGGACGTGAAGCGGATGCGGAACATCATGTCTATCTTGGGAATAATCATCCTTTTTATCGCTACCTTGAACTACGTACTGATCTCCATCTCTTCACTCTCATACCGTGCCAAAGCCATCGGCGTACATAAGTGTAGCGGTGCAGGCAGCGGCAAAATCCTGGGAATGTTCCTATTGGAAACAGCTATCATTATTCTCTTCGCCTTGCTATTGATGGGATTAATCTTACTGAACTTCCGCGACTTTATAGAAGACACAACCGCCGTTGAACTCGGAGCCCTGTTCTCTTTAGACCGTCTTTGGGTACCCCTGCTGACGGTAGCTATCCTGTTCCTCATAGGAGGAGCACTGCCCGGACGCATCTTTGCCAGAATCCCCGTTTCACAAGTCTTCCGCCGCTACACAGAAGGAAAAAAAGGATGGAAACGCCCGCTATTATTCGTGCAGTTTGCCGGCGTAGCTTTCATCTGCGGATTGATGTATGTGGTGATGCTGCAATACTACTATGTCTTGAACAAAGACCTGGGATACAATCCGAAGCGCGTTGTCGTAGCCAATACTGATTTCGGCAATAAAGAAAACCAGGACTATGCCCTGACTTTCTTCCGTGGCCTGCCTTATGTAGAGTCCGTGTCCAGTGCCGATTCCCATCCCGTCTATAGTTATAGTGGAACGATGATTCAGGATGAAAGTGGACAATCACTTTTCTCCTCCCGTTTTTGCGAAATGATGGAAGACTATCCAAAGATGATGGGTATGGTGATGAAGGAGGGGCGTATGCCACGGAATGAAAACGAAGTAGCCATCAATGAAACATACGGCGAATGGATGCATTGGGGAACAGAGCTATTGAACCGTACTGTCTATAATTCAGGCTACGTATGTAAAGTAGTGGGAGTGATTAAAGACTTCCGGATCGGTAATTTCACCAACCCGCAAGCACCCTTCATCCTGATGAGTACCAAGAATTTCGGAAACTGTGTTCATGTCCGGCTGAAAGAACCTTTTGCAGAGAATCTTCAGAAACTGAATAAAGTATCGGCAGACGCTTTCCCCGATAAAACGGTCGATTTCCGTTCGATGGAGCAGATGATAAAAGAGAGTTATAACTCCATCCGCGTCTTCAGCAATGCTACCATACTGGCGGCGGTTACCATGTTCTTTGTGATGATGATGGGATTGATAGGCTACACAACCGATGAAGTCCGCCACCGTTCCAAAGAGATTGCCATACGTAAAGTCAATGGTGCCGAAGCCTCCGGCATTCTGGAAATGTTGGTGAAAGATGTGCTCTATGTAGCCGTTGCAGCCGTTGTGATCGGTGTAGCGGCATCATGGTACGTCAATGATATGTGGATGGATATGTTTGCCGAGCACGTGCCTGTCAGTTGGGCGGCGTATGTACTGATAGCGATTGTAAATCTTCTCGTTATCGTAGCCTGCGTACTTTGGAAATCGTGGCGGATTGCCAATGAAAATCCGGTGAATAGCCTTAAAAGTGAATAATTAAAAACATAAATAAAAAGAGTATGATTGAAATAAACAACATCAGTAAAGTATTCCGTACTTCCGAAGTAGAGACAGTTGCCTTGAATCACGTAAACCTTGAAGTAAAAGAGGGAGAGTTTGTAGCCATTATGGGCCCCTCCGGTTGTGGTAAATCCACTTTGTTGAATATTCTGGGTTTGCTCGATAACCCCACCGAAGGTTCCTACCGCTTGATGGGTGAAGAAGTGGGCGGATTGAAAGAGAAAGAACGTACCCATGTGCGTAAGGGCAAACTCGGATTCGTATTCCAGAGCTTTAACCTGATCGACGAGCTGAATGTTTACGAGAATGTAGAACTTCCTCTGACATACCTGGGCTTTAAAGCATCCGAACGCCGCCGCATGGTAGAAGACATTCTGAAACGGATGAACATCAGCCATCGTGCCAAACACTTTCCGCAACAACTTTCCGGTGGTCAGCAACAACGTGTCGCCATTGCCCGTGCCGTAGTGACCAACCCGAAACTGATTCTCGCCGATGAGCCGACCGGTAACCTCGACTCAAAGAATGGGGCAGAAGTGATGAACCTGTTGACCGAACTGAATAAAGAAGGAACAACCATCATCATGGTGACACACTCACAACACGACGCATCCTTTGCCCATCGTACAGTTCATTTGTTCGACGGCAGCCTGGTAGCCAGTGTGATAGCATAAACCAGATCAGAAGCAAGTATGAGACAAATCTATTATAGCATACGTACATTACTGCATGAGCGTACTTTGAATATCGTAAGAGTGCTCTCCCTTTCTTTAGGACTAACAGTTGGCATCTTGCTTTTCTCGCAAATAGCTTTTGAGATGAGCTATGAGAAATGTTACCCGGAAGCGGAGAATCTGATAATGGCGAGAATAGCGGCACAGAATATGACGACCGGCGAAGTGCAGGGTGATGACGGAATGAATTATGACTATACCGTCTGTGATCCGGTAGCTTTTACCTTGGCGCAGGATATGCCTGAAGAAATAGAATCAGCCACCTGTGTACTTCCTTCCCAGTTTTATCATATTTATAAGGAAGACAAACTGCTGTCAAAAGCAAATTACATGATGGTCGACACCTGTTTCTTTGAAACGATGGGTATACCCGTACTAAAAGGGAACGCGAAAGATCTCATCATCTCGAATAGCATATTTGTATCAGAACATTTTGCCCGTGAAACATTCGGTAGCGCAGACCCTATTGGGAAAACCCTTTCGGCCGACAAGCAGTTGGAGCTCACAATTCGCGGCGTCTATAAAGACATACCCGAAAATTCGATGCTCTCCCGTGACTTTGTGATTACCATCCACCGCGATGGTCGCTATGCGAGTGGTAACGGTTGGAATGGGAATGATATCTTTTATGCCTTTGCACGCTTGCGTCATGCGTCGGATATAGACAAGGTGAACAGCAAAATTCAACAAGTAATGGCAAAATACAGCCCCTTGCAATGGGATGACTGGAAGTTGGAATACAGCGTTGTTCCTCTTTCGCATCTAATGGTTCCGGCAGCACATCGCATCCGCCAATGTAAAGCAGTTCCATTTTTTCCCGTGTAAGCCATCGA
>ERZ857840.2063-NODE-2063-length-20491-cov-22.638677_pt1 | contig 20491 bp, 16 predicted proteins | sample MGYA00519760_ERZ857840 | MGnify/ENA primary metagenome ERZ857840 (study PRJEB31778, sample SAMEA3449371) | human gut metagenome | biome: human gut; feature: human-associated habitat; material: faeces | place: United Kingdom | collected 2010/2012 ... | reverse complement strand
GCCGGCATGACCCCCATGAAGCCCTGGTTCAAGGGCGAGGAGGAGCCGCCCTGCCACCGGGTGTGCACCTGTCAGAAGTGCATCCGCACCGGCGACATCGACAACGTGGGCAAGACCGCCCGCCACGGCACCTATTTCGAGATGCTGGGCAACTTCTCCTTCGGCGACTATTTCAAGCACGAGGCCATCGCCTGGAGCTGGGAATTCCTGACCAGCCCCCAGTGGGTGGGCCTGGAGGCCGACCGGCTGTACCCCTCCATCTATCTGGACGATGACGAGGCCTTCGACATCTGGAACAAGGAGATCGGCATTCCCAAGGAACGCATTTTCCGCTTCGGCAAGGAGGACAACTTCTGGGAGCACGGCTCCGGTCCCTGCGGCCCCTGCTCCGAGATCTACTATGACCGCGGCCCCGAGTACGGCTGCGGCAAGCCCGGGTGCACCGTGGGCTGCGACTGCGACCGGTACATTGAGATCTGGAACAACGTGTTCTCCCAGTTCGACAACGACGGACAGGGCCACTATACCGAGCTGAAGCAGAAGAACATCGACACCGGTATGGGTCTGGAGCGTCTGGCCTGCGTGTGCCAGAATGTGGACAGCCTGTTCGACGTGGACACCGTGATGAACATCACCCACAAGGTGTCCCAGCTGACCGGGGCCCACTACGGCGAGACGGAGAAGCGGGACGTGTCCCTGCGGGTCATCACCGACCACATCCGCTCCGCCACGTTTATGATCTGCGACGGCATCCTGCCCTCCAACGAGGGGCGGGGCTATGTGCTGCGGCGGCTGCTGCGCCGGGCCGCCCGCCACGGCAAGCTCCTGGGCGTCAATGAGCCGTTCCTGTATCAGGTGGTGGATACCGTTATCCATGAAAACCAGGGACAGTATCCCGATCTGCGGGAAAAGCAGACGTATATCACCAAGGTCATCCGCACCGAGGAGGAGAACTTCGGCCGCACCATCGACGGCGGCATGAAGATCTTCGCCGACCTGCTGGCGGAGCACCAGGCCAAGGGCGAGAAGGTGTTTTCCGGCGCCGACGCCTTCCGGCTGTATGATACCTTCGGCTTCCCCATCGACCTGACGGCGGAAATGGTGGCCGAGCAGGGCATGACCGTGGACGAGGAGAGCTTCCGCCAGCTGATGCAGGAGCAGAAGCAGCGGGCCCGCGAGGCCCGGAAGGCCCTGGGCGACCTGGGCTGGGCCGGTGTGGAGTTCGGCAAGGACATCCCCGCCACGGAGTTCGTGGGCTATGACCACGATGAGCTCGACGCCACGGTGGTGGCCTTGGTGGCCGACGACGAGCTGCGGGGCGAGATCCCCGCCGGGTCCGACGCCGTGGTGGTGCTGGACCGGTCCCCGTTCTATGCGGAGATGGGCGGCCAGGCGGCCGACCACGGCACCATCAGCGCAGACGGCATTCTGTTCACCGTGTCCGACGTGCAGAAGAACAAGGGCGGCAAGTTCATGCACTATGGCCGCCTGACGGAGGGCACCCTCCATGTGGGCGACACCGTCCACACCGCCATTGATACCGAGCGCCGCAAGGCCATCCGCCGGGCCCACAGTACCACCCACCTGCTGGATGCAGCCCTGAAGAAGGTGCTGGGCGAGCACGTGCACCAGGCGGGCTCCCTGGTGGAGCCGGACCGTCTGCGCTTCGACTTCACTCACTTCGAGGCCATCACCCCGGAGGAGCTGCATCAGGTGGAGGAGCTGGTCAATGACGCCATTCTGGAGGGCTATCCCGTGGTGACGGAGGTCCTGCCCATCGAGGAGGCCAAGAAGAAGGGAGCCGTGGCCATGTTCGGCGAAAAGTACGGCGACACCGTCCGGGTGGTGGAGATGGGTGATGTGTCCATCGAGTTCTGCGGCGGCACCCATGTGGACAACACCGCCAAGGCCGGTCCCTTCCGGGTGAAATCCGAGACCAGCGTGGCCTCCGGCGTGCGCCGGATCGAGGCCACCTGCGGCAAGCTGACGCTGCAGAGCATGGAGCGCAGCCAGGGCGTGCTGCACAAGGCGGCCCAGTTCCTGAAAACCGCCCCCGCCTCCCTGTTGGAGCGCATGGAGCAGCAGGCCAGCGAAATGAAGCAGCTGCGCCAGACTCTGGACAAGCTGAAGTCCGAGGCGTCCCTGGGCGAGGCCAAGCAGTTCCTGGCCTCCGCCAAAACTGTGAAGGGCCTGCATGTGATCACCACCACCCGCACCGGCATGGACACCGCCGCCATGCGCACCATGGGTGACTTCCTGCGGGATAAGGACCCCAGCGTTGTGGCGGTCATCGCCAGCATCAACGGCGAAAAGGTATCCTTCCTGGCCGTGTGCGGCAAGGAGGCCGTGGCCCGGGGCATCAAGGCCGGCGACCTGGTCCGGGCCGTGTCCGCCGTGTGCGGCGGCAAGGGCGGAGGCAAGCCAGATTCCGCTATGGGCGGCGGCACCGAATTGCTGAAGGTGGACGACGCCCTGGCCTCCGTGGACGATTTTGTGTCGGAAAAGCTCTCCTGAAGCCGGGAGAGTGAAAATAACGAAAGGAGCATGACTATGCGAGACGACAACTGCCTGTTCTGCAAAATTGTCGGCGGGGATATCCCCTCCAACAAGCTGTATGAAGACGAGCTGTGCTACGCCTTTTACGACATCGCGCCTCAGGCCCCCACGCACTTCCTGGTGATCCCCAAGGAGCACATCGGCTCCGTGGCGGAGGTAAACGGCGGCAACAGCGCCGTGGTGGCCCACATCTTTGAGGTCATCGCCCGGCTGTGCCGGGAGCAGGGGCTGGAGAGCTACCGCGTGGTGTCCAACATCGGCGAGCAGGCCGGTCAGAGCGTGCATCACCTGCACTTCCATGTGCTGTCCGGCCGGGATATGACCTGGCCTCCGGGCTAAGGGACATGAAAAAGGCCTGTATCCTGCTGGCCAGTCCCCGGAAGCAGGGCAACACCGCCGCGCTGACGGCGCCCTTTGCGGCGGTCCTGGACCGGCTGGTATACGGAATGAACAAGTATTACGGCCGGGAGAAGGGGCCGTCCCTGTGGGAGGGCAAGCCCGTGGCCCTGATCGTCACCTGCTGCTATCCCGTGGAAAAGGGCACGGACCTTTGGGAGGCCGGGATGCAGCGCTACTGCAAGCACTCCCGTCTGCGGCTGCTGGGTATGCTGGCCCAGCGGCACCGGGGCTATGACACGGTGTTCATGGACCCGGAAAAGGCCCGCCTGGCGGCGGAATTTGCCCGGAAGGTAAACGAAAGCGTATAAAAAGGGCGGCTATCCCGCGGCATTTGCCGCGGGATAGCCGCCGAAGCTTACGCTGACGGGCCAAACCGACACTATTTCCTGCCGGAGGAGGGCTGTTTCAGAAGGGAGATGCGTTGCCGGTAGTCCGGCAGGGTGGTCTCCACCAGGCGGTAAAACTCCGGGCCGTGGTTTTTGTGGCGGATATGGGCCAGCTCATGGACCACCACGGCGTCGATGGCCTCCGGGGGATAGCGCATGAGAAACAGAGAGAAGCAGAGGCTGTTTTTTCCGGAGCAGCTGCCCCAGCGGGTCCGGGCGGCGGTGATATGCAGGCCGGTGGGCATCACGTCCATCCGGGCGGCCCAATAGGCTACCCGGCGGGGCAGATATTCCCGACCCTGACGGGCCAGCTCCTGCATTTCCTGGGCCGTGGGCTCCGGAGGGAAGGCTGCCAGCTGCTCCTGCTGGCGGCGGACGGTTTTCTCCACCCAGTCCCGGTGGCTGTCCACCACCCGGCGGATATCCTCCGCCGTGGCGGCATAGGGGGCACGGACCACCACCCGGCCGTCCCGCTGGATCTGGATGGCGATGGTCCGGCGGCCGGAGTGCACCACGGTATAGTCCATGGCTCAGTCCCCGATCCGCACGAAGCGGGGGCCGCGGTACCCGTCCCGGTCCACGGCTTCCAGCCACATGGAGGCGGGCCGCACCCACAGGCCGCCGTCACCGTACAGGGCGCGGTATACCACCATGTCCTCCAGCGTCTCCGAGTGCCGGGCCAGGCCCAGCACCTGATATTCATTGCCCTTGAAATGCCGCCACCGGCCGGGGCGGATGGTTTCCTGCGTCATATGGGTCGCCTCCTTGTGTGATGGGTCCAGTATACAGGAAATTCGGCGAAAAGGGAAGTCCCTGTGGAAAAATGCGGCGGCATATGATAGAATGGAGAAAACGCAACGGGAGGGCACTATGATGCAGCATGAGATCACCACCTCGTCGCCCCTGCTGGACGGCAGCGGCAATCTGCGGGAGCCGGGCTATGCCAAGCGGCTCCTGCCCATCTATCGCCGGGCGGACGTCCGGGCTCCGGCGTCCCGGATCAAGGAGTGGGACTATTACCTGGTGGCCAACGACCACTTCGCCGTGGCTCTGACCATCGACGACAACGGGTACATGGGCCTGGACTCCATATCCTTCCTGCACTTCGATGAGAGGTGGGAGCGGACCAAGAGTCCCATGCGGGCCTTTCCCATGGGGAAAACCGGCCTGCCGGAGTCGTCGGCCAGGGGCACCACCGCCATCTCCGGAAGAGGCTATGCCCTGGTGTTCCGGCACGTGCCGGAGGGCCGGGAGCTGACCTTCCACATGGAGAAATTTCTGGACGGCCAGACCATAGACGGGTCCATTGTCCTGACGGAGGAGCCGGAGGAGTCCATGGTCATCTGCACGCCCTTTGATAAGCCCGGGTGCTTCTACTTCAACCAGAAGATCAACTGCATGCGGGCCCGGGGCCAGGTGCAGCTGGGGGAGAAAACCTACGTCTTTGACCCGGCGGACTCCTTCGGTGTGCTGGACTGGGGCCGGGGGGTGTGGACCTATCACAACACCTGGTATTGGGGCAGCGCCTCCGGCCAGGTGGAGGGCGTGCCCCTCGGGTGGAACATCGGCTATGGCTTCGGCGATACCTCCGCCGCCAGCGAGAATATGCTGTTTTACGGCGGCAAGGCCCACAAGCTCAGCCAGGTGCGGTTCCATATCCCCCAGCGGGAGGGAAGGGACGACTTCCTGTCCCCCTGGTGCTTTACCTCCGACGACGGGCGGTTCGAGATGAAGTTTGACCCCATTCTGGACCGGGCCGCCTGCACGGACGTCAAGCTCATCAAGTCCGACCAGCACCAGGTGTTCGGCCGCTTCACCGGAACGGCCACCCTGGACGACGGAACCGTGATCCGGGTCCGGGATATGATCGGATTTGCGGAAAAAGTGGAGAACAAGTGGTAACACACGGCGGGTCCCCGGGTGCGGGACCCTGCCTCTTGGCAGGAACCATGATATGTGGTATACTGTGGTACAGATCAACGAAAATGAGGGAAAAAACACATGGCAATCAAGCGGAAATTCCCGGCAAAGACGGCAACGGTCCACTGCAGCGGCGGCTGCCGGGCCAAACGGGACGAAAACGGCGGTCTGCTCTGCGACTATGGCTGTGTGGCCTGCGGGGCCTGCGTGGAGGCCTGCCGGTTCGGCGCTGTGCAGATCAATGACCTGGGCTGCGCCGAGGTGGACGAGGAGAAGTGCATCGGCTGCGGGGCCTGTGCCCGGAAGTGTCCCCGGGGACTTATCGACCTGCGGCGGACGGAGGACCGCATAGCGGTTCTGTGCTCCAACCGGGACAAGGGCTTCGACCCGGCCACCAAGACCGGGGCCAGGACGGTGTGCGACGTCAGTTGCATCGGCTGCGGCCTGTGCGTGAAGAAGTGTCCCGCCGACGCCATCCATGTGGTGGAGTTCCGGGCGGTCATCGACTATGCCCGGTGCCTGAGCTGCGGGGCCTGCGGCGACGCGTGTCCCCGCCACGCCATCCGGGACCGCTTCGGCATCATCACGGAGAAGCGCTGACCACAACGCGGAAAACGCCGTGAGAAACTCTGAAAAAAAATTCCCTGCGCGGCTGCGCAGGGAATTTTTTTCAGCCTGTCGAAAAACCCGGCTGCGCAGCAAGCGGCAGCCGGGTTTTTGGCACAAATAGAGAGAAAAGCTGGAAAAACCAGGAAAGAAAGTGCTCCTTCCACTTCCAATTGGCCAGTTTTTTCAGATTCATGGCAGCAAACTTATGTTTGCCGAGGCCATCTCCCAGGCGCTGACACGCAGCGACCCGGATTTCGCGGTGTGCCGGGCGGAGTCGCCATTGGACACGGTGCGCCTGTGCCGCAGCATGGCAGCCTATGCCGTCATCATGGAGGTCACGGCGTACACGCCCTGGCGGCTGGCTGAGCGGCTGGCCCTGCGGGATGAGATCAAAAAGCGGATGCCGGTGTGCAAGGTGGTGCTACTGGTGGATGAGAAGTCGGACGCCGCCCCAGCGGCGGCGACTGCTGGTATGAGACCCACTGCAAGAACTGCGGTAGCTGCTACATGAGTGCCGACAACTGGTGCGACGAGTGCGGCTGGTGTGATGACTGCATGCAGGAGGCCCACTGCCTGGATTGCGGGCGCTGCTTCGTGGGCGAGAGCAAGGACGAGCTGTGCGAGGACTGCCAGGTCTGCTCCGACTGCGCCGGTGAGGGCGGCGTCTGCGAGGTGTGCAACAAGTGCGACGCGTGCGCCGACGACGAGGATGAGCCCCACTGCGCGGAGTGCGCGGGCTTCGTCTGCGAGGAATGCCAGCGCTGCGAGTATGTGGACGACATCAGCGAGTGCAGCGAATGCGGGCTGTGCGCGGAGTGCTGCCAGGAGAAGTCCCTGGATGAGGGCTGCTCCACCGGCGAGGTCTGCATAGAGAGCCTGGAGTGGAGCACGCATATCTGCGAGGATTGCGGCACCTGCTTCTGCGAGACCGACAAGTGCGACACCTGCAACCGGTGCACCGACTGCTGCCTGACCAAGGGCGACTGCACGGACTGCGACTGCGGCAAGGCGGGGACCCACACCCATCACAAGTTCAATGCCAAGGATTGGCACGTGGACGAGACCTACCACTGGCACGAGTGCCGCGTCTGCGGCGATCCGGTGGACAAGGCGCCCCATAATCAGACCGCTGCCGGCCGGTGCGAAATCTGCGGCTATGACCCGGAGAACCCGGTGTTCTTCGCCGTCCAGCCCAGATCCATTACCAAAAAGGTGTCGTATGACGACGCCGAAGAGACGGATCCCAACAGCCCGTATGTCAATCGGGGCAAGTTCTCTGCCACCGCCGTCAACCTGGCGGGCGAGGAGCTGAGCTTCCAGTGGTACGAGGTGCTTACGAACAAAAAGACCGGCATGGAATACGCCCCCTGGAAGCTGGTGGACGGGGAGCACTATGCCAAGGGCGCTGCCACCAACAAGCTGGACATCGGCGTTCCCGTTGACGGCTGCTCCTATAAGTATGAGTACTACTGCGTGGCCACGACGGTGGTAAACGGCAAGACCGTCACCGCCGTCTCCGCCCGGGCCGAGCTGCGGACGGTGCACAACTACAGCGCCGAACTGGAGTGCCTGGATACGCCCAGGCTGGTGGCCATCGAGTACCGGGATCAGTACGAGAATCCCTCCGGAAAGAAATACTACCGGCAGGGCAGCGAATATCACAACCATGAGTGCCTGGGCACCAAGTGCTACCGCACCAAGCTGCCTGCGGGAACCAAGCACACCTTCGCCTTCAAGGAGTATCTGGGCTACGGCTTCTACACCGAAAGGCCCAGCGTATACAAGTATTTCTATCTCATGGAGTGCGCCGAGTGCGGCTATGTGGAGCTGCGGGATTCCGATTCTGAGCAGACCGTTCCCTATACCATCACCCTGGACGCGCCGGACGGCGCCTATGCGGCCTACGAGGCCACCGACCAGGTCACCACCAACGCCCTGCCGGGCACCCGGCTGTATGCCGATGCGCCCTATGTCAACGACAAGGGCCATGTGTTTAAAAAGTGGGAAGTGGCCGACGCTTCCGTGGACGTTGAGGTCGTAAACGACGATGTCAACATCGGCACGTACACCTTTGTCATGCCCGCGCACCATCTTACCCTGCGCGCGGTGTATGACGAGACGAAGGTTCCCGTGAAGAGCATCCACATCAAGCCCGGCAGCGTCCCGGTGGTCAGCCGGGTCATCACGGTGGCGGTGGGAACCACCTTCACGGTGGACTCCGAGCTGACGCCCAGCACCAACATCATAGATAACCGCGTGCTGTGGACGGTTCTGGACTACACCTATGCCTCTCCGGAAATCGTCCTTTCCGCTGAGTGCATCAGCGTCCCCAACGGCAACGTCAGCAAGCCGATGACGGGGCCCGTCACCCTGGAGGCCAAGTCTGTGGGCACGGTGCGCCTGAGAGCCACGGCCTACTCCTCCACACTGGGAGGCTCACACGTAAGCGACTTCGTTTATGTCAAGGTGGTGGAGAAGGGCACCCACATCCACGACTATACGGACAGCCTGGTGCCGCCTACCTGCACCCATCGGGGCTACACCCTCCACACCTGCGCCTGCGGCGCATCGTACAAGACCAACCCGGTGGATCCCCTGGGTCACATGGATACGGACGGCGACGGCAAGTGCGACAGAGTGATCGTCGCGGCCACCGGCAAGCTCTGCGGCGCTGATATGGGCGGCGGTACCTTCGTCGGCCAGGCCAAGATCGACAAGGCGGCCGTCACCGTTGCCGCTCCCGTGCAGGGCCTCGAGCCCTGGAATGCCATCGCTTCGGATACCCGCTACACCGTGGCGAACACCCAGTGGATGACGGGAGACGGCACGGCGCTGAATCCCGGCGACACCTTTGCCCCGGCATGGCGTACACCGTGAAGGTGACCCTGGAGGCCAGCTCCGGCTATGCCTTCCAGCTGAAGGAATTTACCAACGGCGCCAACACGGTCAAGGCCACGGTGTTCGCCGTCAACGACCTGACCGTCACCCCCGGCAACGGCAGCTCCAAGGACAGCGTGAACCTGTTCTATACCTTCACGGCCACCGAGGGTGAGCATACCCACAGCTACAGTGACGACTGGAAGTTCGGCACGGCCAGCCACTGGAAGGAGTGCTCCTGCGGCGATCAGGCCGAAATGGCGGACCATACCGCCGGCGACTGGATCATCGACACTGCGGCCACTGCCACCACCGAGGGTGCCAAGCACAAGGAGTGCACCGTGTGCCGCTATGTGATGGAGACCGCCGTGATCCCCGCTACCGGTTCCGGTTCTGAATCCGGTTCCGGCTCCGAGTCTGGTTCCGGCTCTGGTTCTGAGTCTGGTTCCGGTTCCGGCTCCGGCACCGTGACGCTCGGCGAGACCCCCCGCACCGGCGACGCCGGTCCGGCCCTCTATGGGACCATGGCCCTGGCCAGCCTGATGGGCGGGGCATGGGTCATCGGCAGAAAGCGCCGGGCCAAGTAAGCGTTCTTCTCTCTCATCCTGATAAAGCAAGAGGCGGCAGACGATTTTGTCTGCCGCCTCTTGCTATGCGTATATGGTTACAGGTTCTTCTCGTAGGACTCGATCATCTTCTTGACCATCTGTCCGCCCACGGAACCGGCCTCGCGGGAGGTCAGGTCGCCGTTGTAGCCTTCCTTCAGGTTGACGCCCACCTCGCTGGCAGCCTCCATCTTGAACTTATCCATGGCGGCACGGGCCTGGGGCACGTTCAGCTTGTTGGTATTCTTGGTAGACATGATTGCGTTCTCCTTTCTTGCGTTTTCAGCGAAAACCGCTGTTCGGGTATCGCAACCATAGATTGTGCCGCCGATGCCCTGAATATGCGCCGGGCGCATCTGGTAAAATTTTGCGCCGTTCTGTAAAATCTCAAAAAATTTTAGAAACCCCATCGCTTTTTTTGGTGGTCTGTGCTATCATGGCCTTGATTGCACAGAGAAAGCGAGGAACGATCACATGCTGGATATTTTTGATATTCTGGGACCGGTGATGGTGGGCCCGTCCAGCTCCCATACGGCGGGAGCGGCCCGCATCGGCAGCATGGCCCGCACCCTGCTGGGCGACGAGCCGGTGGAGGCCAAGATCCATCTGCACGGTTCCTTTGCCGAAACCGGCTCCGGCCACGGCACCGACCGGGCGCTGGTGGCGGGCCTTCTGGGCATGAAGCCCGACGATCTCCGCATCCCCTACGCCTACCAGGAGGCTAAAAAGCGTGGGCTGGAGTTCACCATCGACACTGTGGAGCTACGGGACGCTCACCCCAACACCGCCGTAATCGAGGCCTGGGACGCCGGCGGTAAGCGGCTGGAGCTGCAGGCCTGCAGCGTAGGCGGCGGCCGTATCCTGGTGAACAAGGTGGACGGCATCGACGTCAGCTTCGACGGCATGTTCAACACCCTGGTCATCCGGAACCAGGATGAAAACGGTGCCGTGGCGGCGGTAACCTCGGTGCTGAATCAGCTGCGCATCAACGTGGCCAATATGAGCCTGTGCCGCCACAAGCGAGGCGGCGACGCGCTGATGGTCATCGAGACCGACCAGCATATCAAGCCCCACCAGGTGGCGTTTCTTTCGGAGCTGACGGGCATTCTGTCGGTGACCTATTACGATAAGGAGGACGATGACGATGTCGCTGGATTCGATGAAGGAAATCTTTGACCGCATGGAAGCCGAGCACAAGCCCTTCTGGGAGATCGTGCTGGAAACGGACATGGACGAGCGCCAGGTGACCCGTCAGCAATCCATGGCAAAAATGCTGACCACCTGGCAATATATGGTGGACGCGGCGGACACCTACACCGGCCGCCGCCGCAGCGTCAGCGGCCTGGTAGGCGGCGACGGCCTGAAAATGCGGCAGTATTCCATCCGGGGCCGGGCCATGTCCGGCGGCTACGTCAGCGAGGTCATCGCCGAGGCCCTGTCCATGGCGGAGTCCAACGCCTGCATGCGCCGCATTGTGGCGGCCCCTACGGCGGGAGCCTGCGGCGTGCTTCCGGCGGTACTGCTGCCCATGTGCAAATATGAGGAGCTGAGCCAGCACCGGATCCTGGAGGCCCTGTATGTGGCCAGCGGCATCGGTGCGGTGATCGCCTACAAGGCCTGCATCGCCGGTGCCTCCGGCGGCTGTCAGGCGGAGATCGGCACCGCCTCCGCCATGGCCGCGGGAGCCCTGGTGGCCCTGCGGGACGGCACCGGCCAGCAGATCGGCCACGCCGTGGCCATGGCCCTGAAGAACCTCATGGGCCTGGTGTGCGACCCCGTGGCGGGCCTGGTGGAGGTCCCCTGCGTCAAGCGCAACGTCATCGGCGCGGTGAATGCCATCAGCGCGGCGGACATGGCCCTGGCCGGCATCGAAAGCCGCATCCCCGTAGACGAGGTCATCGACGCCATGGGCGAGGTGGGCCGCCGTATGCCGGTGGAGTTTCGAGAGACTGCCCTGGGCGGCTTGGCCGCCACCCCCACCGGCCGCCGGGTCAAGCAGCAGATGCACCCGGAGCGGGAGGAATGAGCAGGGCAGGGGAGAGGCCCTGTGCTGCGATTTCCGGCCATCCAGGCTGAACCACATATATAAGACCAGGCCCGGCGTAGCGCGTCGGGCCTGGCCTTTACTATGCGTCTTTACTTTTTCCTGGCGTAGGGGGTATTTTCCAGGGGCAGGGTCAGACGGCGCTGACCGTCCAGCCGGTAATAGGCGTCGGCAATGGCGGGAGCCGTGGGGATGGAGGTGATCTCGCCGATACCGATGGCGCCTCCAGCCACGTTGAGGCCGGGCTTCTCCACCACGATGGCCTGGATCTCCGGCGGGATCTGGTTGGCGCGGAACAGGCCCAGGGTGCCGTATCTGGCGGTGGGCTTGCAGGTGTCGTCAATGGGATACTGCTCCGTCAGGGCGTATCCCATGCTCATGACCACGCCGCCCTCGATCTGTCCCTCGCAGCTCAGAGGATTCACGGCCTTGCCCACATCGTGGGCGGCCACCAGCTTCTTGATGCGGCCGGTTTTCTTGTCCAGAACGCACATCTGGGTGGCGTAGCCGTAGGCCACATGGCTGACGGGGTTGGGCACGTCCGCGCCCAGGGGGTCCGTCTTGGCCAGATACTCGCCGTAAAACTCCTGGCCCACCAGGTCGCCCAGGGTCTTGCCCTCCAGGGCGGCGCTGAGCTTCTCACAGGCCCGGCGGGTGGCCTCACCGGTGACCAGGGTCTGGCGGGAGCCGGAGGTGTCGCCGGAATCCGGGGCGATCCAGGTGTTGCTGCGCTCATAGACGATGTCGTCCCGGTGCAACGGTGTGTTGGTGACCACCACCTGCACCAGAACGGTGCCCAGTCCCTGGCCGATGCAGGAGGCACCGGAATAAATATGCAGCTTGCGGTCCTCCTCCACAATGAGCTTGCAGCGGCCCCAGTCGGGGATGCCCACGCCCACGCCGGCGTTCTTCATGGCGCAGGCGATGCCCACGGGGTCGCCGCTGCGAACGGCCTCGTCATAGGCGGGCTTGATGGCCTCCAGCGTTTCCACCAGGCCCGTGGACTGGTCCACGATCTGCCCGTTGGGCAGGACGCCGCCGGGGCGGATGGCGTTGCGATAGCGGATCTCCCAGGGGGAAATGCCCACCAGGTCCGCCATTTCGTTGAGCAGCGTCTCCGTGCAGAAGCAGGTCTGGGTCACGCCGAAGCCCCGGAAGGCTCCGGCGGGAGGATTGTTGGTATAATAGGCGCGGCCCTCGATCTCGAAATTCTCATAGGCGTAGGGGCCTGCGGCGTGGGTGCAGGCCCGCTCCAGCACCGGTCCGCCCAGGGAGGCAAACGCGCCGGTATCGGACACCACACTGGCCTTGACCCCCTGAATGATGCCGTTTTCATCGCAGCCCATGGTGAAGTCCATGTCGAAGCTGTGGCGCTTGGGGTGCACCAGCAGGGACTCCTGCCGGGACAGCTTCACCTTCACCGGCACCCGGGCGATATACGCCAGCAGGGCGGCGTGGTGTTGGACGGACATATCCTCCTTGCCGCCAAAGCCGCCGCCCACCAGCATATTCTGGACCTGGCAGTGGTCATAGTCCACCCCCAGCATGGCGGCGCACTCGTGCATGGTGGTGTGCGCGCTCTGGTCCGAGGTCAGCAGGCGGACGCCGCCGTTTTCCAGGGGCAGGGCCACGCAGCACTCCGGCTCCAGGAAGGCGTGCTCCGTCCAGGGAGTGTGGAAGTGCCGGGTCAGCACATATCGGGAACGCCGGATGGCGCCCTCAGCGTCCCCCCGGGAGACGTGCTTGTATGCCTGGACGTTGTTCTCGTCCTCCTCAAACACCAGAGGTGCGTCCGGTGCAGCGGCCTCCGCCGGGTTGTGGACGGCAGGGAGCACCTCATACTCCACCTTCACCAGCTTCTTGGCGGCCTCCAGGGTCTCCTGGTCCCGGGCGCAGATCAGGGCCACGGAGTCCCCCAGATAGTGGGTGATCTCGCCCACGCCGATCAGGGTGGGCTGGTCCTTTTTCAGGTGGCCCACGTTGACCTTGCCGGGGATGTCCTTCTGGGTCAGGACGCACACCACGCCGGGCAGGGCCTGGGCGGCGCTGACGTCGATGGACAGGACCCGGGCCCGGGCGTACCGGCTGCGCACCGCGCCGCCATAGCACATCCCGTCCACATACACGTCGTCGGGGTACTGGCCGGTGCCCAGCACCTTTTCCTCCACGTCCAGCCGCTGGACCCGGCTGCCCATTTTCCAGTCGTCGGCGGAGGCCTCCGGCAGCTTCCCTTCCCGGAAAATCTTGGCCGCCAGCAGGATGCCGTCGATGATCTTCACATAGCCGGTGCAGCGGCAGATGTTGTTGCGGATGGCAAACGCCGCCTCCTCGCGGGTGGGATTGGGATTCACATCCAGCAGCCCCTTGGCGGAGATGACCATGCCGGGGATGCAGAAGCCGCACTGAACGGCTCCCGCCTCGCCGAAGGCGAAGGTATACACCTGCTTTTCCCAATCGGAAAGGCCCTCCACCGTGAGAACGGTCCGCCCCTCCAGCCGGTCGGTCTGGGGGGTGCAGGCCTTGGTGGGCTTGCCGTCGATGAGGACGTGGCAGGTGCCGCAGGCGCCCTCGCTGCACCCGTCCTTAACGGATGTCAGGTGCAGGGTATCCCGCAGAAAGCGGATGAGCTTCTGATTTTTTTCCACGGTCACGCTCTGCCCGTTAACGGTGAAGGTTGCCATGTGATCGTCTCCTTTGTCCCGGCCCGCCGACATACGGGGGCATGATTTCAAACATTACCGGTTATTATACCATATTCATTCATTCTTCACAAGGTGAAGCCTTATCCTTCTTTCAGAATAACCGGAATAGCCGCATAAAAGGAGCGCCTCCCGGGCGCTCCTTTTGAAAATCGGATCAGATGCGGATGGCCAGGTTATAAGCGGCCTTGGTGGCCTGCCACATATTGCCGGGCTTCTCGGTGTTATAGCTGTCGCCGATGTTGTGGACCTCGGCGGCAACCATCTCCTGCTGAGCGGACAGGAAGGGCCGGTCGTCGCCCTTGTTGCCGATGGCCATGACCACCAGGTCGGCCTCCAGCTGCTCGATATACTCCTCGTTGGTCATCTTGGGGGCCAGGGGATTCTCCACGTTCTTGGGGATGATGGGAGCCCAGGTGCAGTAGGGATCCGGCACGGCCTTGGCGCGGTTGCGGGCGATGACCACATGGCCATTCTCGAACCGGGTGACCCGGGCGCAGTTGATGAGCTGGCCGCCCTCGGCCTCGAAATAGTGGATCAGATGGCCGCGGTTGGCGGTGCAGGCGCCCTCCTCGAAGTGCTCCAGCATCTCCACGCAGGTGACCTTGCGCTGGTGCTCGGTGGCCAGCCAATAAGCGGTCTCCAGGCCCACGGCGCCGCCGCCCACCACCACGATCCTGCGATCGGTGTCGGCCAGCTCCTCGGGATGGGTCAGCAGCCAGGTGGCCTCGATGTGGCGGGTCTCCTTCAGGCCGGGAATGGGAGGCAGACCCTCCTTGCTGCCGTTGGCGAACACCACGGCGTCGTATCCGGCTTCCTTCAGCTGCTGGTTGGTCATGGTGGTGTTCAGGTGCACGGTGACGCCGTCCTGCTTCTCCACCTGGCGGAACAGCCATTCCATATAGTTGTGCAGCTCGTACTTGCTCAGGGGAGCACCGGCGGCGTGCATCTTGCCGCCCATACGGTCGGACTTTTCAAATACGTCCACGGTGTGACCCCGCTGTGCGGCGGTGATGGCGAAGTTCAGACCCGCGCAGCCTGCGCCGATAACGGCGATGCGCTTGCGCACCTCGGCCGGGGTGGGAACGGCAGGCAGCAGCTCCTCGAAGCCGGTGCGGGGGTTCACGGCGCACTGGGGATGGCCGCCCTCGACAAACTCGTTGACGCAGCCCTCTTGGCAGCCGATGCAGGGACGGATGTCCTCCACCTTACCGGCGTAGGCCTTGTTGCACCAGTCGGCATCGGCCAGCACCGGGCGGCCCAGCATGATCATGTCGCACTTGCCGTCCCGCAGGGCCTGCTCGGCCAGGTCGGGATAGCCCAGCTTACCCACGGCCACAATGGGGACCTCCACGCCTACGTTGGACTTGACGCCCCGGGCGGCGAAGTATTCCTTGGCCACCTTGGACACGTCCAGGAAGCATCCGGCGGGCATACCGGCCGGGGGATGGGGCAGCCACCAGTTGTCATAGCAGCCCAGGTCCACGTCGAACATATCGACGCCGGCCTTCACCAGGTTCTCCATGTAGTTCAGGGTGTCGGCGATGGAGCGGCCGTTCTTGAAGCCCTTCAGGCTCTTGACGGTGTCCATGCGGTCGCCATAGGTCTCGTTCAGGGCCAGGGACAGGTCGATGCGGTACATAATGGGATAGTTGGGGCCCACCTTCTTGCGGATAGCCTTGATCATCTCCACGCCGAAGCGCTGCCAGTCGGCATACTTGCCGATCTTGCGGTGGTTGAAGGCAGGGGAGGTCAGCTGATCCAGCAGATAGCCCTCGTGGCCGTGCAGATACACGCCGTCCATGCCCATGACCTTGGCATCCATGGACGCCTGGGCGGCATTGCGGATGATCTTGTCGCACTCCAGGTCCGTCAGGGGACGGCAGGGCACGTCAGGCAGATAGAAGTTGGGGTTCCAGGAGGCGGAAACCGGCAGCTGGAGCTTGGTCAGCAGGCACTGGGGGTTGCCCACGCGGCCCAGGCCCGGCGTCAGCTGGATGAAGATGCGGCTGCCCCGGGCGTGAACGCCCTGGGCCAGGTCGCGCCAGCCCATGAAGTTGGTGCGGGTGCCGTCGATACGGGGGAAGTAAGAGTAGTTGCCCTTCTCCGTGACGGAGGAGTCAATGTGGTGGCTGATGGGGATCAGGCCCGTGGTCAGCAGGCCCACGCCGCCCTCGGCCCGGGCAAAGAAATACTGGAGCATCTTGTCGTTGGGACGGCCGGTTTCCTCGGCCATTTGACAGTTGCCCATGGGGGCCATGACCAGGCGGTTCTTCACCGTCAGCTTGTTGATCTGGATGGGGGAGAACAAAGAGGTGTACGGATAGAGGTCCCGGGTCATGCGTGCCGTGCCGCCTGCGCGGTTTTCGCAGTCGGTGCGCACCCAGTTGCCGAAGCTGTTGACCAGCTGCTGTACCAAAATGTCTTTCTTCAAGGATATGCCCTCACTTTCCTGAAATGGTAAGAGTTCGCGTGTTGATTGATGGAACAAGCATACCACATCTTGCCGCCAGAATCAACAAAAAAATTCAGAATTTCAAAGAAATTCGTTGCAACTTGCCGGGTTTCGTGGTAAAATGATAGTGGCAAAAAGCAAATAATGTACAAAATATGGTACTTGTGTGGATTAACAGCCACCTGTTTTGTACAGAACCGCGTGTATGTATATGCACATAGCCCAGAAAGGACGTGAAGCACGGTTGAACAGAAACCCCAAGATCCTGGCCGTGGCCGGTAAAGGCGGCGTGGGAAAGACGTCGCTGTCGGCTGCCTTCGTGCGGCTTCTGACCGAGACGCACCCGGACGCCCGGATCTTAGCCATCGACGCGGACCCCGCCGTGGGCCTGTCCACCGCCCTGGGGGTGGAGGTACGGCAGACCCTGGACGATATCCGCAAGCAGATCGTGTCCTCGGTGGAGGACGGCGAGCCGCGGGAGGCCATCGAGCTGCTCAGCGAGGCCCGGTACCGCATTTTCGACACCATGGTGGAGCAGCAGAAATTCTCTTTCCTGGCTATCGGCCGGCCGGAGACCGCCGGGTGCTACTGCAAGGTCAACGCCTACCTCAAGGAGATCATCAATCTTCTGGCCGGTGACTTCGACTATGTGGTCATCGACGGCGAGGCCGGCATTGAGCAGATCAACCGCCGCGTCATGGAGAAGGTCACCCATCTGGTGCTGGTGACGGACCCCAGCCGCAAGGGCACCCAGGTGATCCAGACCATCAAGCGCGTGGCCGATGACCTGGTGATGTACGACCGCTGCGGCGCGGTGGTGAACCGGGTGACGGACCCGGCCATGATCCCCTACATTCGTATTGAAGGCATTGATGTTCTCGCCTATATCGGCAGCGACGCCAAGCACGCCGCCAACGATATCCGGGGACTGAGTGTTTTTGATCTGCCTGACGATGCTCCGGTGATCGCAGGCGCCCGCGAAGCCCTGACAAAACTGCAGATCCTGTAAACTTTTAGGAGAGAGGTGTAATTCTTGAGAGATCTGAAGCATTTGATCTACTTCGAAAATCTGCTGGAAAACGCCGACAATGAGCTGGTCAAGCAGGCTCAGGCAGACGGCAAGCTGGCCGTCGGCTATACCTGCTACCACGTGCCCGAGGCGCTGCTCAACGTCGGCAACTGCTTTTCCGTGCGCCTGCGTGCGCCCCGGACCGGCTCTTTGGACATCGCCACCTATTACATGTCCAACTATACCTGCGAGTTCGCCCGTGCCCTGGTGGAGCGGGGCATGGAGGGCGGCTTCCAGTTCCTGGACGCTCTGGCCGGTGTGGACGCCTGTTCCATGATGAACCGCGCCATGGAGCATTTTGAGATTCTCCAGCTGAACTCCAAGCCCAATTTCTTTGTGAGCCACTGCGACATCCCCTATAAAATCACCGACTACACCCTGGATTCCTACGTGTCCCAGATGCGCATCCATGTGCTGGACGAGCTGAAAAACCGCTACGGCGTGGACACCTCCGACGATGCCATCCGCGCTGCCGTGGCCCAGCATAACGAGGTCTGCCGCATCATCAGCGAGATCGGCGAAATGCGCAAGGCCGATAACCCCGTCATCACCGGGTACGAGTTCCATGTGCTGAACCTGGTGACCTATACCTGTCCCAAGGACCTGATCCTGCCCTATCTGCGGGAGACCCTGGAGGAGCTGAAGACCCGCCAGCCCGACGAGAAGCCCGCCTTCCGGGCCAGAGTCGCCATCGTGGGCAGCGAGATCGACGATCCCCAGCTGACCAAGCTCATCGAGGGCTGCGGCGCCCTGGTGGTGTCCGACCGCTACTGCTTCGGCTCTACCCCCGGCCGCGAGGTCATCGAGCTGAAGGACGATGAGGACCCCCTGCGCCAGCTGTGCCTGCACGTGATGCAGCACTCTGAGTGCGCCCGGTATATCGCCGACGAAAAGGTCCAGCAGCGCCGGGACACCGCTGACCGTCTGGCCCGGGAGTTCAAGGCCGACGGCATCATCTATGAGCAGATGAAATACTGCGACTACTGGGGCTTTGAGCGGGCTCTGGTCAGCTATATCATGCACGAGGAATACAACTGGCCGGTGCTGTCCATCGACCGCCTGTACAACAACGGCAATTCCGGCCAGTTGCGCACCCGCGTCCAGGCCTTTGTGGAATCCCTGGAGATCAAGCGCATCCAAAAGAACGGAGGGACCAAGTAATGGCAAAGATGAAATTCCCCAACCCCAAGTTCTTCCGGGCCAAGGACAACGTGGACTGGAAGGCACAGGGCCGGAACCTGCAGGAAGTGGGCGGCATCATCTGGGATATGCTGAAGGAGACCGACTGGAAGGCCTTCGCCGCCAAGCAGAAGGCCAACGTCCAGGACAATGTCCGCCGGGTGGTCCGCGAGGCCAAGACCATCGCCGCCATGACCCCCGCCGAACGGCTGGACCTGCTGAAAACCGGTGAAAAGCACCTGGGCACCCTGTACCGCAAGGGTGACATGGTCACCGTGCGCCGTGAGTGGCGCGGCGTGGCCGACACCGCCTATGATTTCAAGGAATGGCTGCGGATGTGGGGTATGCTGCTGGGCACCTTCTCCAAGGACCTGGTCCCGGCCCTGAACATGACGTTCTACTACCGGTGGATGATCTCCTATATGTGTTGCGTCAGCTTCATGGACAAGAACACCATGGGCCAGAGGAGCAACGCCCTGAAGATGAGCCACCTGCTGATCTACGATATCTTCCGCTATGTGGCCGAGAACCTGGTGTTCCTGGCCAAGTGCGACAAGAAGAACGGCAACAGCGCCGAGCTGAACAAGAAGGTGGTCCTGTTCGACGAGATGACCATGGGTCAGATCATGGCAGGCTTCCCGGATCTGCTGGGTATCCCCTATCAGCTGATGCCTGTGTTCCTGGTGTCCGAGATCGACCAGCTGACCTGCGTGCCGTATATTGACGCGGTGGAATCCTTCGGCCTGCCCGCCGACACCTGCCCCGTGCCCTCCTCCGAGTGCGGCGCTCTGGTCATCGACGCTCTGCCTCATATGGGCAGTTGCTTCATCTCCTCCTCCATGCCCTGCGACGGGTCCACCATGGCCTCGTCCTATATGGCCCGCCGGTTCCCCGACCTGCCTGTGTTCCATCTGTGCTTCCCCGTCCGGTATGAGGACGAGGCCACGCTGAAGATGGGCGCGGAGGACATCCGGGCCTGCATCAAGTTCATCGAGGAAAAGACCGGCGCCCAGTGGAGCTGGGACGCTTACTTCTCCGCCATGAAGCGCTTCAACGAGGAGACCAAGTACGAGCTGGAGAAGTGGGAGGTCAACAAGACCGCCTATCCCCAGCTGCTGGGTCCCTGCTACGAGCTGTTCCGCAAGTGGAACTATGAGATGGATGGCGGTATTGATCCCCGTGTCATGAAGACCTGCAAGAAGGTTAACAAGCTCCTGCTCCAGGCCTACGAGCGCCGCGACGAGGCGTGGGTGGGCAAGATGCGCTATCGCGGCATCGTGTGGTCCTGCCCGGCCCACTACTATGCCAACTTCTCCAACTGGCTGGCCAACTGCTGGGGCATCAACATCCTGGTGGAGATGGAGAGCCTGAACTTCACCAAGCCCCTGGAGACCGAGGACCCCGAGCTGGCCCTGCTGGATCTGGCCCGTCTGTACGAGCGCATGGTCATGCGCCGTCACACCAACGGCGGCTACCAGAACGTGGTGGACGAGCTGTGGCGTCAGTGCGAGGCGTGGAACGCCAACATCATCATCATGTATCAGAACGTGGCCTGCAAGAACATGGCCACCGTCCAGGGCATCCTGGATGAGCAGGGCCGCGAGCGGGGCTATCACCTGATCTGGATCGAGCACGATCTGATGGATCCCCGCACCGTCTCCCGCAAGACCATGCGCGACAAGGTCAACGAGTA